>Ga0209755_10002519_pt1 | contig 25089 bp, 24 predicted proteins | sample TergutCo191P1_FD_187301 | JGI IMG/M metagenome (GOLD analysis project Ga0209755, IMG submission 187301) | Cornitermes sp. P1 segment gut microbial communities from Petit-Saut dam, French Guiana - Co191P1 (SPAdes) (version 2) | ecosystem: Host-associated > Arthropoda: Insects > Digestive system...
TTATTATAATAGATTTAGAAAACACTCTTCAAATAACTACTTGACACCGGAGGAAAAAGATTCTATATTTGTGAGTAACAATTCATCTGTCGCTTAACTTAATCTACATTTTTTCCGGGACAGTTCAGTTGAGGAATTGTTCGGAGTTAAATATGCTGCAAGCCTGCCACCAGGGAACGAATTTGAAAGGCAAGTTGAACTTGCCTTGGTGACTTTAATTAAAAACCGCAAGGTGCTCCTAAGCGTGGCTGGGGCTTGAGATTTTATTTCTCTTTGCCCAGCACCACTTCAAGGTCGCCTATAATTCGGCGGCTTATTGAGAATTGAATCTCATTATCCTTCTCCTCCTTCACAGTCAATCTCTCCTGCCGCTTGTCGCTGGCTGTCTCAGCCACATCTTCCAACGCATCTAGTACGTATTTATCTACTGCAATGCGCACTATGCCGTCTCTTGTCTCAAAGCGGCACTCCACAATGCCGCGCTCCTCAAGAGCCTTGATTGCCGCCCCGCATTTTTCCAGGCTCCATTCAAGGTTTGTCCTTGCCTCGCCGGATTCAATTGCGGCATGCTCTTCCCATATCTTCAAGCCCGCCATAAGAACTTGCTTTTCAAGCTCGTTCATTCTGAGTTCTATTTTCATTCTATACCTCCATTCGGTGTTGTTGTTCGCACCAAATATATTTGTTGATATATGCGCCAGCCAAGATCGGCTTATAGCGCGTCCATCGCTTATTATAAACTATCGCTATGAACATCGCTAAAAAAGGAGAACGCATTATGCCTATTAAATCATTGGACGAAAAGCTAGAACGCATCAGAGCCGAACTTACTGCCAAGCTCGCAGCGCTTCCACCCGACAATACGCCGCCAAGCTCGATATATGACAATGAAGCCGCCATGAGGTGGCTAAAATATTTCCTAAATTAAATATGCCTATCCATCGTTGCCAGCTCCAGCAGTTTCGGACCCATAACCATTTCATATTAAATTTTATACTTTACTGGGTCCAAAGAAACTATGCGGAATGTTGAATAAAGCGGGCGCAACTGTCTGGAAATTGTCTGGATTTCAGGTTCATATATCAGAGTACGATATATGCACGATTTTCCAAAAATTTTCTATATTACGCCCTGTTGAAGAATTTCTCGGTGTCTGGACTATGTCTGGACACGCCAGCTCGGATGGTGGAATGGTAGACACTGGGGACTTAAAATCCCCTGATCGCAAGGTCGTGCGAGTTCAAGTCTCGCTTTACAAACCTTGTTTTCTAGGGGTTTCTAACCATTCCAGTGTTTTTCTCAAACTTTCCACCCAAAGTATTGTGAGTCATTTTTGAGTCACTTGAAACAAAACCTTAACCACAATATACAAATTTTCCGCCAAAAGTGGTAATTTTTTTTCAAAAAAGTTAAAAAAACAACCTTCAACCCATAGCTAGCAGTCTCAAACACACCCGATTAAATAGGGGTTTATAGGCATTTGTGTTCTAATGGTGTTATCTAAAAAGGATTTATTATTTTCAAAGAGTTTTCTATAATTTGGTTGTGTTGCATATCTTCGGTATATAAAACGGAACATTCATTTTCCAATGCAGAAGCCAAAACCAACGAATCCCACCAAGAAAACTTATATTTTTCTTTAATTTTAAGACAAGACTTTATTGTTTCCATTGTAATCGGTTTTACGAAAGTTTGCTTTGCTATCTCTTCTAAATAGATGGTTATTTCTTGGTGAGTTAATTCGCTTTTTGACATTACCGAATAAAATTCATTAAGTATTTGAACGCTAATGGTAACAATATCTTCCGATAAATCATTTTGCAACAATTTTTTTGCTGCATTGTGTTTTTCTATATCATCATTGGAATAAGCATAAATAAAAACATTTGTATCAACAAAAATTTTATCTTGCATAGAGGTCTTCTCTTGAAAGTTTTTTCAAATCAAATCCCAGATGAACAGGTTTATTCATACTAGGAAATTTATCTTCTTTCTTCAGTTCTGCTTTTGTATTCATTTCAGAGAAATTTTTAAACTCGGTTTTCCTTGACCGTAAAAATAAAACAAAATTCAGAGTTTCTTTTACAGACTCTTCGGGTAGAGTTTCAATCTCTTTCATTAGCATTGTAGCAGTTGTCATTTCAATAATATAGTAAAAATTACCACCAAGCCTCACACCATTGCTACTTGTATTCTAATTGTGTTTTGGTAGGTTTTAAGACGTTTTTTGCGTTTAGTTAACACAAACCACCAGAGGACAATAAAAACCTTTTATATGATGTATAGACAATTAGCAGTGCCGGCTGAATTTGTGTGTTTAAAAAGTCAGCCGGCATTTGGGGTTTATACCCAAAGGTCTATTTTCTATTTTTGCCGAATAATGCGAGGCACTAAAATAAAAGGATATTTGGAAAAAGCGATGAAATTTGGTTATCGCCGACAAGCCGTTTACTATGTGGCTGAAAATATCGTAAGGGATGAATGGAACAAAAATTTAAATTTCACACCTACCGAGCTATGGCTAAAAAATCTAATAACGGAAATAACAGAACAACCTTTATTTTTACAGTTCAAGAAAAGCATCAAGCGGTATAGAAAAACCGTAGAACAACATACCACCCTGCTGATGTATGAAATTCCGAAATGGAAGAAGAATTTTAAACCGCAGCCAACAAAGGAAGATAGATTAGCATTGTTGAAAGAAAATTTATTGAAAGGGTCTAAAAATAAAGCTGCCAAAGACGTTAAAGTTAAAAAGACTTTCATTATATGGTATAATAAAGGAATGGGTTTGAAGGAAGCCGAGAGAACGTTTCCTCAGATTAAACTATTAAACCTAACTAGCCAAGAGGAAATAAACTTTGAAGCTGCTAAATTAATGACTGCTATGGTTAATGGAAAAAATAAGCCTATGAGTGATTACACTTGTAGAAAATGGGTAAATGAGGAACGCCGAAAGGCAGGTGAAGTAGTAAAGCGAGGCGGTAAAAGGGAAGGGAGTGGATATAAAATGAGTGATAAAAGAAAAAATGAAATAATATCGTATTTTAAGAACAACCCAAACTTTTCGCTGAATAAAATTTCCGAAGAATTAAAATGCGACAAGCGAACAATTAAAAAAGTATTAGCAGGAGTCTAGCTCGGTGTAATTTACAAATTGCTTACCTATAATTTATATAAGTATTTTTTAGCTTGCTTGTAATGTTTTTCGCTTTTATAACCTGCATATTTTTTTAAGCCTATGGTAGTCTAAAATAAATCAAAAGATGCTAATAATAACATATAAACTTTAAAAAAGGAGTTCAAAATGAATGACGAAAAACCAAAACGAAAAATCAATTGGGAAAAATTAGAAGCTATTATGAAAAATAGACCTGCAGTCCCAGTGCCAGAAACTTTTAACATAGATGACATTGATTATGAGATGTTTTATTTAAGTTATACGTAAGCAACTTGATAGTTACACCGAATTATAAATAATATGGTTGGCTAGGTCTTTCCAAAAATCCGCCTAGCTAACCTTAACCGTTTGGATTTTTGGGGTTAAAAATAAGAGGAAAGATATGAAACTCACAAGAACAATAAAAGAAAAACTAAACTCCCCTAAACGGAGTTGGAAGCCTAAAGAATTTGAATTAGAGGAAGTTTGCCAGCCAGATGTTCCAAAGTTAGACCGTCCTATGATTATTTGGGGTCAGTGTTATCCTAATTTCAGTGATACCCTGTGTTTTGATTATGACGATTTAACACCTGCTGAATTTATGGTTAATATCCCTAATAGTAGTGATACCACTAATTCTGTTTTTGACTGCATACTAGCTGTAATGGAATCAAGTAATGGAAACACTCACGTTTTGGTTAAAATAGCTAACAAATTACACCCAAGCAACTACAAGAACATTTATGAAGCAATAGCTAAAGAGCTTGGTTCAAATTATGATACTAAGTGTTGTGATTTATTTAGAGGTTTCTTTTGTCCTAATAGAATTGTTTATTCAAATGAAAATTGTCCTAGTTATAAAGTTAAATTAGAAGTATCACACTCTAAAAATAATTTACTTAATAGTAGTGATACTACTAATTCAAAAATTGGTGAATTTATCAAAGGAAACAGGAACAACTTTATTACTAGAATCCTATGTAAAATGACGAGGGAAAAACAAGATGTAGGTAGTTGGATGGAGGACTTTTCCTATCATTATGTTGAACCCGATTTTAAAAAAGAGGAAATAGACAATATCATTAAATGGATTAGAAAAACATTTAAAGGTAAAGGATATAAAAAGAAAGTTATCCCTAATGGTAAAACTAAAAAATTTGGAATTACTTTTGGAATGTATAGAGAATTAAGAATAGAAGGAAAAACCCATTTAATTGCTTGGACTTCTGTTAGTCAAACTATGTCTATGATTACCCAAAAAAGGTATAGGACAAAATACAATAAGGAGTTTGGAATTAAAGAAAAAAAGTTTGGTAAAAAAGGCAGGAAATGGAAATGCAAAATCAAAAAAGCCGATAAGCCGATATTAACTATAATGCAAGAAATGACAAACGAAAAACATTACAAGCAAGCAGGTTAAAAAAATACCTTTTATAAGTTATACGTAAGCAATTTGATAATTACATCACTAAACAACCTCGGCACCTTTTCCAGAAACCGTTATTAGTCTTAAAAATCAAACGTGCCGGGTTTGAATACAATTCAAACCTAGATACACAGGTAGGGATTTTGCTAGGGTGGGTCTCAAAGTTCTTGGCATAGGCTATTTACTGATAATTAAATTATATTGATTTCTACATCAGTATGATTGATAAAATAACTGAAAAGTTCAATTTTACTGACAAAATGACAAAAAAGTCAAAAAATATTACAGAAAAGTGCCAATATATAATATTCGACGTGGGTCAACCGTCGCTTCTCTCAAAAACAGGGTGTTTTTGGGAATAAACCTCTTGACAAAAGGAGAACATAAAATGCTTAGAATAGATAATAAAATAAGCGACCCCGCTATGGATTTTTTCTTAAATCATTTCGGCGAGGACAAACTTAGACTTCTCATTAAGAAGAAAAAAAAGAAAAGGAATATTAAGAAATGGACTGAATTTGAAATGGATAAAAATCAGGATTTTTTCAAAGAACTTATTGAGGGATTGGACTGCAAGTACTCTCCGCCTAAGGTAAGGACAATTTTGAAAATGAACGGTTATTTAAAAAATAGGCCAAGAAAAAAACGAAAAAGTAAGTTTAAATGACACAACCTCCCAGATTTTTTCCAGTGTGTTAAGTCGGTAAGAAAAAAATAAAAAGTTAAGTTTTAAACGACTTAACACACCAAAAAATATTTATTTATCTTTTTGATTTTGGGTAGGAGTTGTTGTTGAAACGGGGTGGGGGTAAAACTCAAAGCGAAAAGTAAATAATGTATGAAGGAACACTATACGATAGATGAAATGCAAGAGAGAATAGAACGTTTAATAAATTTAATGGACGAAGATTCACCTGTGGATTATCTTAGGGAATTTTTACACGCTATTGAATATATTTTTCCCGAAATTAAAACGGATTATTTATTTGAAAAAATAGACGAATTGGAAGAAATACAAAATGAATTAAAAGAAGAATGAAATGCAGAAGTGCCGGCGATTTTGAACTGTTATTTTACAGTCATTTCTGCCGGCACTATTCTTTTTTATAATCGTCAATAAAATTTACTCTTCAAAATTAAACGGAATTGTAGGAGTGGTATTGCCACCCTCTATTGCTTTCCACTTCCACGTAGCAACCATATTCTTAATAGCATTGTCAAAATCAGAATAATTCGTTGTGCTAGATACTATGTTAGTGCTGCTTATTTCGCCACTTGAAGCTATAGTAAACTTGAGTGTAATCTTACCGCTAAATCCAGGTTTCTCTTTCAAATACTTGTTGTATATGTTCCTAAGTCCAGGCATGCGTGCATTAACAACCTGCATTATTTCCGCTTTAGAACGAGAAGCATCACTACCCATATCAATATCTCTTGCACTTGGGGTTTTAACTTTTGTTCCTGTGCCACCAGTACTGTTGCCCATCAAACCGCCAAGCATATCGCCAATACTACCATCGGAATCAAGTTCTGGCTTACCCTTGATGCAGCGAACAGAGACCAAGTAAGACTTATCGCCGTCGTACTTGGCCACTCCGCTAAAGTCATAACCCATGAACCAGTTGTAGGCGAGGCGAGCATTGTACTCGGTAGCACTCCACCAATAGCCTTTGATACCAACGAGGTCGAAACTGCCAACCGGTTTACCCTCGCCGCCAGGCAGAGCCGAAAATCCGTAATCATCCGTTCCATTACCATCTTCATTCCAACCGCTTTTAGCTTTAAGTTTTCCTCCTGCAACTTTATCACCACCTGCGAAATCAACAAGCATTTGCCAGTCTCTATTGTTAGGCAAATAAAAACCTTCGGGGCAAGCTTTTGTTGCTTCTTCCCAAGTGTACAAGCGACCATACTTTTTACAGTTCTTTGCCTTGTCTTCGTAACATTTACCACCTTTTGAAGCGTCGTTCAGATTCTTAGCCATCCAAACTTGATTACCTATTGTTACGGTTGTTATGCTTTCCTCGCCACCACAAGCACCTAGCGTGAATGCTATTAGTGCTATTAACCCAACTTTGATTACCTTTTTCATTTTGTGTTCTCCTTGCCTTTTAGGGTTGTTATTTAAACGTAACCTAGAATAGCTCCAGCAATGCCAAAAACGGCCATAATAGTAGTTAAAACCAATATCGCACCAATTACGTAGAATATAATTTTCATCCAACCTTGCGGAGTATAATGTTTAGTCCTTGCAAAATTATACGCTTCTCCTTTTGCTATTTTCCAAGCATCCAATAATATCAAAACTATAACAACAAGAGGCGGAATAATCAAGAAAGAGCCAACCCAAAAGCAAAGCAAATAGATTATGCCTTTCCTCATATCGCCTGCGTAAAATTTATGTGCTCCAAATATTCCTAAAAACAACGCAAGCAGAAACACGAGAGTTCCGTCTTCTTCTGGATGGTCAGCCGCCGTTCCAGATATAGATGCTTTCACGGCATTAAAACCGCTTTGAAGAGATTCCGTTGTGCTGACATCACGAACTTTTGCTCCGCAAAATTCACAAACGGCTTTTGTTGAAGGTGCTCCACATTGGGGGCAGTTTTTGCTTTCCATTTTTTACCTCACTTTTTTGGAAATAACATTTGCGACCGCCATAAATACAGCTTTAAAAGCGGCTATTAAAATTATAACAACAACATAATAATTGCCTTCAAATTTTGGGGGGCTGACTAACCCAAGCACTAAATTTACAACTGCCAAAAAAGCAAAGATAAAAGAAAGTGCAATGCGAAATGCAATATCAAAATGTGCATATTGCAAAGCGAATAAAAGTAATGCGGAATATACTATAATTACGCATTCTATACCCATATTGAATAACGGATAAATTTGCAACACAAGACCTAATAAAAGGTTGATTAACAATACGACCAAAGTGGTAACTAATAAAATGCTTTTCATATTATGTTCCTATTGGTGGTGGTTGCATTGGTGGAACTTGCGGCGGCATTGGCGGAGGCTGTTGGAATGCCTGTGTAAATTCTGGCATTTGTGAAAGCGGACTCCAATTTTGCATTCCTGCTTTCCAAGCTAGCGTATCTCCTGTCACTTGTTTATTTTGAATCATTGAAAAAATATTTTGCACAGTAGTATTCATTTGATTTCCATTTATAGAAATATAATATTGGACTGCTTGCGGAAGCGGTGGCGGTTGTGTTGATGGTGGTGCAGTATTCAAATTTTGAGCGAACATATTTCCCATTGCTCCGCCAACTCCAAATCCTGCACCTAAGCCAGCTCCCATTGAAGCAAAAGCATTGCCTTCGTTTGAAGCCGCACGTTCCATAACATCAAAGCTACGTTCCATTTGATAAACATCTTTGCCTGCAACTTTAAGTCGCATAGCCATATCTTTTGCTTCTTTGAGTTTAACAATAGATGGGTCATTTTGTGGAACGCTTATTGAGGAGAAAGTAAATTCCAATATTTCTACACCATATTTTTCCAATTTTTGATTTATCTGTTCATTGCAAAATTCCGACATTTCCACAAGACCCGAATTTATATCTAAAATTGAAATGCTGTCTCGTGAAATTTTTTGAGATATAAGTGCACTCAACATAGAAAGGATTTTACCTTTGTAATAGGAATCTATTTTATCTGCGTTGAATGCGGTGGAATTTCCAACGAAATTTAACAAAAATTGCTTAGGGTCTTTTACCCTTAGTCCATATTGTCCGAAAGAACGCACGGGAACTATAATGTTATATTTGGGGTCTTCCAATTGAATTGGCTCTGGCGTTCCCCATTTCATATCTAATTTTGCGGTTTTATTCACAAACCATACCTCTGCCATAAACGGAGTATTGCCTCCAAAAGGCAAATTTACCAGTTTATTCAAGAGTGGCAAATTTTTGCTTTCAAGCGTGTATCTGCCAGGTTCAAAAGAATCTAAAATTTGTCCGTCGCGAACAAAAAACGCTGTTTGTGCAGGGTGAACCACTAATTGCGTTCCAAATCGCAAATCAGTAGAAGGAAATTTAAAGCAAAACTGTCCTGCGTTTGCTTCCCAAGTTACAACATCAATTATTGCCATTATTCAATTCTCCTAGTTTATTGAATTTCTCTTTTAACAGAAAGGATATAATTAGCACGCAAAATGCTATTATAATGAATTTTGTTCTATTTGCTATCATATTGTTTCTCCTTTAAAATAAAAGTATGGGGTTCAGGTTTGCATAACCCTTTGGTTCAGATAAAAAAGATGTTTGTTTATATAATAGAGTATTGTGTGTGTGTGTGTGTGTAGAGTTGAGTGGTTTGGATAGTCCAAGCCACTAAAAGCATTGTAACGGGGCTGAAGTCGAATTTCAGCCCCTCCAAGAGCCAATTTTCTAGCCGTTTTCATACTTGAAACTCAAATATAGAAATAAAAATGAAGTTTGTCAAGAAAAAACGAAAAAAATAGCTAAAAATACCCAAAATAATAGGTATTATCCAAAAATTAAGAGGTAAATACAATAAACAATATGAGGTATTTATGAGTAAAAACGACGAAACAGCGGTAAGTAAAATCCTAAAATGGTCTGAACACAAAGCTAACACAGTTAAAAGTCTGCATAGTGGTTTGTGTTTCTCCCCGAAAAAAATGGTAGAAACACAAAAGAAACAAGGCTAGAAATAATCCTCTTCAAGCCACTTTAACAGGGTTTTTCTCTCATTTATAGCCTCTTCAAAACCCGCTTTAAAGTGTTTAGGTTCAAATTTTCCGTATAAATCAGCGGTTATTCCTGTTGTGGAGTGTCCCATTTGGTAGCTTACCATTTGTAAAGGAGTTTGTGCTAGCAACTTGTTTACTGCAAAGGTATGACGAAGCCTGTGAGGGTGAAAACCTTTAAAATGTTTTTTCAAAAAATTCTGTAAAACACTAGGAGTAATTTTAAAAATATTTCCTCTCTCAAATAATTTAGCTACGGTTGGACATACAGGTAAATTTCTTGAAGCAGAAATTGTTTTTCCGCTAGTTTTTATTTTACCAATGTGATTACTATGTAAAGCGATAATATTATTTCTAACGCTATCAGAATTAACAGAAGCAAGTTCTCCCAACCTCATACCTGTAAGAAGCAAAAATAAAGCGGAATCGTGGCAAGCCTCATTGCTTTTCAGCAAATTATCAAGCAGATTTTTTTGTTCTTCTACGCTTAATGGTTCAACAACTTTTTTATTTTTACCAACAACAACTTTTACTTTAACACTATCCCAAAGATTACCGTTGTGAATCCAACCATACATAGCCGCTAACTTTGCTAACTGCTTTAAAATGTTTAACTCTTTTTTAATTTTGCTAGCACTTGTTAGTTCTGTATTTTTGTCGTATCTTTTATTTGACCTCCAATTTATGAAATCGTGTGCGGTGCTGAATTTTAAGTCGTTTGTTGTTCTCAAATTATGTTCCTTGAAAAAGTCAAGTATAACCCTCTGCGTGTGGTTTACTTTATTTGATTTTGCTTTATCAAGAAAACCCTCTGCAACTCTACCATTTTTCCAAACCTCATACAACTCTGTAAGCGAATGAGTTCCCAATGCTTCAACACCAGAATTGTAGGGTAAAGCAAGCCTCGCTATCATTTCCCTTTTGTCGTCTGGGGTTAAATTTACATACAAAAGTACTGACTGCCTCAATTCTTTTGGTGTAATGTTTTGTCTTACAAGCTTTGGTAGCAAGCTTGTTATAGTCTTATGTGCTTCTAAACAAGCGTTCATAAAACTTTTACCATTTCTAGGTACATTGTAGGATAATTCAACATATCCTCTAGACCTGTCTCTAATTTGACCAGTTTTTTCAACTAACATAGCCATGACCGACTCCTTTATTTTAAGTCAGTTTTGAGTCAGTTTTGAGTCACTTGACCAAAAAAATATTACTATATTACCCCTCACAACACCGCTCGGATGGTGGAATGGTAGACACTGGGGACTTAAAATCCCCTGATCGCAAGGTCGTGCGAGTTCAAGTCTCGCTCTGAGCACTTAAAAAGTTGAGAGTTAACTCTCAACTAGAGAGGTAAATGTGAGTTTAATAAAAAAGTGCGTGCTCGCCTATTCGGGCGGTTTGGATACATCGGTGATAATTCCCTGGTTAATAGAGAATTACGGATGTGAAGTTGTGGCTTTTGCGGCAGATTTGGGGCAAGGCGATTGCGATGAGGCGGCTCTCAAGAAAAAAGCCGTCGCTAGCGGCGCTTCCAAATGCTATGTGATGGATTTGCGCAAAGAGTTTCTGGAAGACTATGTTTGGCCTACCGTGAGAGCCGGCGCTAAATACGAAGGTACATACCTGTTGGGAACCTCGTTCGCAAGACCCTTGATTGCCAAGTACCAAGTGCTGGTAGCGCAAAAGGAAAAAGCAGACGCAGTTTCGCACGGAGCAACTGGCAAAGGCAACGACCAAGTACGCTTTGAGTTAACGTATGCGGCTCTGGACCCTCGCCTGCAAGTAATCGCTCCATGGAAAGACCCCAAGTGGAAAATACGCAGCAGAGAAGAAGCCATAGACTATGCTCAAAAAAGAAAAATTCCGCTTAACGGCATATCAAAAAAGAAAATCTACTCTGAAGACGGAAATTTGTGGCACTTGTCGCACGAAGGCGGAGTTTTGGAATATCCTAACAAAGAGCATAATTACGATATGCTGAAGATCTCCAACACTTTTGAAAAGGCCCCAAATAAAGCAGAATATGTTAAAATAAGCTTTGCAAACGGAACCCCGGTTGCGCTGAACGGCAAAAAAATGGATTCGGTTTCCATGCTAACAGAGCTGAACAAAATCGGAGGCAAACACGCTTGCGGCTTGCTAGACATAGTTGAAAACAGACTTGTCGGCTTAAAAAGCAGAGGAGTTTACGAAACTCCGGGCGGCACGCTTCTGTACAAAGCGCACGAGCTTTTGGAGTCTCTTGTGCTAGACAAAACAACTCTTGCAGAAAAGCAAAAACTTGCGCAAACTTATGCGTTTTTAGTATATAACGGCGAATGGTTCACACCGCTGCGCCAGGCACTGGATGCCTTTGTAAACGAAACTCAAAAAACTGTTACAGGCGATGTAACTCTTAAGCTTTACAAAGGAAACGCTATCCCAGCCGGCATTCAAAGCCCCTTTAGCCTTTACGATCCGGACTTGGGCGGCTTTAGCGATGTAGATTTTTACGACCAGAAAGATGCCACCGGCTTTATCCGCTGTTTTGGCCTTCCGCTGAAGACCAGAGGGATGCTGCTTGGCAAAAAAAGTCCAGTTAATTTCGGTAAAACGAGGGTATGAATATGAAACATTTATGTGTTTTTGCAACTGTTTTCGCCTTGCTATTTGTAGCATGCGGTACGCACGAAGTGAACAATGAGAAAATAGACGGACCGCAAGGCCCATACTCTGCCAATGAGCAGCAAAATCCGTCATCTTCATCTGAACAACCGTCATCTTCATCTGAGCAACCTTCTTCTTCATCTGAGCTTTCGTCTTCAAGCGAAGTACCGGAAAGCTCAAGCTCTTCCGAAACTGAGGTAATCGTTAAGAATTGTCCTGTCAGCGGAAGTGTTCCTGTAAATGGGGAATGCATTTATGCAAAAACCATTACCATTACAGAAGATGATATAGAAATACTTTTTGATTCTCAGACAAATATTACATTCGCAGATGGCGCATCTTTGGTGATAGATAGCTATTCCAATCTAATAATAGAAGAAGGGGCGCAACTTAAATTTGGAGAAAACTCCAGATTGGAGGTACGTTTTGGCGATTTAAAAATCTCTGGCAAATTAGAAGCCTTAGATGCTGACAAGCTTTGGGCAGGAGTGAAAATCAACTCTAATGCCGGAACAATAAGCATTGAAGGAGCAGACATATCCGGAGCGAATATTGGAATTGATTTTGGAAAAAACGGCATATTGAAGAACAGCAAAATCCACGATAATAACTATGGCATAAAGCAGAATATCGCTTTTGCGAATGGAAATTTCAGCGGTAATGAATTCTATTCAAACAACTACGATGCAGATATTCGTTTAGATGCTGCCATAACTCTGGGTTCTTCGGAACAGTTTAAAGGAAAAATATATGTTTCCGGTTCGCAATCCTTTACTAAGGGAATTATATTGCCTAATTTTGTTTATCATATAGATAATACGATTATCCAAGCCGATACGCTGACAATAAATGCCGGTGCTCATTTTTATTTCACGGAAAATTCTGGAATATCTATTAGAAATTATATAAAAGCCATTGGCACTGCAGATGAACCAATCATTTTTGAACCAACAGATCCTGAAATTTTTTGGGGTGGTGCCTCTCCAAATAATAATGCAGCATTCCACTTTGCACCCTATGGCGGCGATGAGAGAAACGAGTTTGAATATTTTGAAATATTGCGTCCAAAAGTCGCATTTTTCAATCAAAGCCAGCTTAATTTAAAATTGTCCAACGGAAAAATTGAAGATTACAGATTTGATAACTTTAAGAGCGATGGCGCAAATATGACAGGCAAGCTTGTGCTTGATCCTGAAAACCCTGTTGTAATTACTCCCTACACCGCTCCGTAAAGTTCGTTGAACTTCTCTCCTCTCTGCTTGTAATTCGCAAATAAGCCAAACGATGCGCAAGCGGGAGAGAGCAGAATGGCACCGCCATTTTCCATATTTTTCAAGCACCAATCAAAAGCTTGTTGCAGATTTTCAAAAATCTGTATATTCTCGTGGCGCAAAACTTTTTGCATTCTCTGCGCTGTGAAACCTATCAAAGCTATTCCTTTGAGCAGCTTGTTTTCAGCAAGAGACTCGGAAAGCTCGGTGAAATCCGCATTTTTTTCTGAACCGCCAAGTATCATTGCAAACGGTTTATCCATCGCTTTTGCAGCGGCTATTGCAGCTTCTGGGCGCGTAGAATAAGAATCGTTGTAAAAATCAATGCCATTCTTCGTGCCAATATTTTGCAAGCGATACGGCAAACCCTCGTAGGTTTTCAAAGCGTTTATGCAAGCAGAAACATCCATGCCGGCGCACTCCAAAGCAAGCGTTGCCGCCGCCATGTTTTGCAATTGATGCTCCCCTTTTACCTTGAATTCCTCTATTGAAACATGGAGCGTTTCAAATGGCTTTTTTATGCTTCCGCTTTGCTCGGCTATATGCACAGCGCCTTCTGAAGCGGCGTTGTAAATGCAATAATCGTTTCTTTTTTGCCAGCGAACCAAATTCGCTTTTGCATCCCTGTATTGCTCAACGGTCGGATGCCAGTCCAGATGCTCGCTGGTCACTTGTAGCACAACTCCAATGTGAGGCGAGACTCCCAGCGTCATAAGCTGAAATGAACTAAGCTCCAAAACTGCCAGGCGATTTTTGTCTTGCAATAAATCCAGAGCCGGAACGCCAAAATTGCCGCCTATAGCGTGCGGTATATTCAAAGCTTTTAGGCAGTGAGAAATCATGGAAACGCAACTGCCTTTGCCAAGCGTGCCTGTTACCCCGATAATTTTATTATGCGGAAACAGCTCAAAAAAAAGTTCTATCTGGCTTGTCAATACCGCTCCTTTTAACTGAGCAGCGAGAATTTCTTTTTGCAGAGGATAAACTCCTGCTGAGCGAATTATTGATTTGCAATCGGCCAGATTGTCAAGATAATTTTCGCCGTTTTTTTGGTCAAAAATACGAATGTCTTTTATGCCGTTATTTTGCAAAAATTTCTGAGTGCTTTGGCCTTCTACGCCAAAACCTAAAATGCCAACCGGTTCTTTTAGCATATCACTCCCACTCAATTGTGGCAGGCGGTTTATGCGTAATATCGTAAAACAATGCGCCAGCTCCTGCTTCTTTCAGCTTTGGCCATAGAGCATTTTTAAGCAAATTACGGTCTATCCGCGCAAAGTTTGCAGTCATGGCCTCTGCGCTATTCACTGGGCGCATAAGAACGCAGAATTTGCCCTCAATTTTAAGCGGCAATAAAACTACAGGCATTTGCCATATCTTGTGGTATAAACCGTTTTCATATAGGAATTTAGTGCAAATATCGTCAAAAATTCTCAGCAAGTCAAGAGGCATCTTTTCGCAGTATAATTCCGTCGGTTCAGCATTTGAATTTGATATGCGACCGATTATCAGAACTACACGGTTGATTTCTGCGGAACGGTTGATTGTATCTGTACTGCGCTTTTCCAATTCTTCCCACGATTCATCGCTTTCTATGAATAACGGCTGCGCATAAGTTCTCGCATCGCCCTGAACGCCTACGCTTTTCAAGGGAGATTTGCCATCGCTGCACAGCACTCTAACGCCAAGACCCGGGCCCGGGAACGGGTGCCGCCACACAAGGTCATGCGGAATGCCAATGCTTTTGCCAAGCGCGCGAACCTCGTCTTTGTACAAATCTGATAACGGTTCCAAGAGCATTCCCTTTTTTTCCAATTCCAAAACTCCCTGCACGCGATTGTGATGCGTTTTAATCACATCGGCGTTTTCCGTGCCGCCGCTCTCAATGGTGTCTGGGTAAATTGTGCCTTGAGCCATAACCCATTCATTTGCATCAAGGGAAAGGCGTTGCATTTCGGAATCTTTTACTTTTAAGAATGTTTCGCCTATTATATTGCGTTTTTTCTCCGGTTCTATAACTCCCTTCAATGCGCTTAAAAATACTTCGCTCGCATCGCAAATTTGCAAATTGTTCATGCCTTCTTTTTTCAAAAAGCTCATCACCTGATTGCTCTCGTTCTGCCTCATCAACCCGTTGTCTATGTGCAAACCCAAAACCCTGTCGCTGCCCAAAACCCTGTTCAAAAGCACAAATGCAACAGTGGAATCCACGCCGCCGCTCACAAGCAAAAATACCTTTTTGTTCCCAACTTGCTTCTTTATTTTCTCGCTTATCTGCGGCAAATAGCTCTTAATGTCCCAAGACTTTTTGCAATCGCATATATTCACAGCGAAATTTTCCAAAACCGTCTCGCCAAATTCGCTATGCGTAACTTCCGGGTGAAACTGTATGCCGTAAATCTTTTTTGCGGAGTTTTCCACAGCGGCAAATTTGCAATCGCTGGTGCTGGCAACTGCCTTAAATCCTGCCGGAAGCTCAGAAACATGGTCTCCGTGGCTCATCCACGCACGGCTTTTTACAGGAATGTCTTTCAGCAGCAAGCTTTCCTTATCTTTAATTTCCAAATTAGCTATGCCGTACTCCTTGACTTCTCCGGGAACAACTTTTCCGCCAAGACTGCTCGCTATAAGCTGGTGACCGTAGCAAATTCCGAGTTTTGGAATATCCAATCTTAGAATTTCCTGATTGAACTTCGGCGCATTTTCCTCATAAACGCTCATAGGGCCGCCGCTGAAAATAATGCCTTTCATTTCTTTCAACTGTTCCGCAGGTGTGTTCGGCGAAAAAATACGGGTAAAAACACCATGCTTTCTAATACGATTTGCGATTAAATGCGCATATTGCCCGCCAAAATCCAAAACAGCGATGGAATCACGAGCTTCGGGGTTCATTTTTTCAATAACCGCCACAACCTGCTCGGCACCCAAATTCTTAAATCCGATTTTTGTTAAAAATTTGCTAAAAAAATTGTTATTTGAAAACTCCAAGCGCTTGATGCGTATCTTTTCTTTTTCGCACAACTTGATAAAATCGTTCAACGCAAAAAGATGAATGTTTGGAGTGTTATACCATTCGTAAGGCAAAAACTTATTCTTTGGCATGTGGCCAGTAAACAAAAGAGCTTTGCGAACCATCCAGTTTCCAAAATTCGGGAAAGTCACAACCGCCTGCTTGCCAATGCGCAAAATTTCTCGCAGCACTTCTCTCGGATTTTGCGTTTCCTGAAGCGTTCTATTGAATACCACAAAATCAAAGCAGTTATCCGCTATTGCCGAAAGCCCTTCTTTATCCAAATCTTGCTGAATAACCGGCACGTTGAAATCAAGGCAATGCAGCACGCCGTTGAATGAGCGGTCAAAGCCCACACCCGTAGCTTTTTTCTCCCTCCACAATGAATGGAGCAAACGGCCATCGCCGCAGCCTATGTCCAAAACGCTGGCTTTTTGTGGTATAAGCGCAGAGATACGCCTTATATCATCAACTTTAAACGGATGGTTCGAATAATTCTCTTCACGATTTATATCTATGTGAGCGTCCAAGAACCGGGAAAGCAAGGTTCCCAAATTCCTGGTTTCCAATAAAAAGCCGTCATGGCCCAAATTGGAATTAAGTTCCACGCTGCTCACAATCTTTTTCTGATTCAAAAGCGTAAAAGTCAATTTGTAAGATTCTTCTGGCGTAAACAGCCAATCGCTGCTCAAATGTACGCACAAAAACTCAGCTTTGGCACGGGATACCGCATTTTCCAGTGAACCGTATTTCTTTTCCAAATTAAAATTATCCATTGCCCAAGTGAGATACAGATAGCTGTTCGCATCAAAGCGGTTCACAAATTTTGAGCCTTGGTGCTTAAGATAATTTTCAAGGGCAAACCCAGTGTTAAATTTTTTTGGTTCTTCAGGCAGGTTTTCCGCAAAGTCAAAGCGGTTGCGCATGGATTCCGCAGAAAGGTATGTGATGTGCGCCATCATTCTTGCATTTGCGAGGCCGTTTTTATCATCATCTAAAATTATTTTGCGGCCCACAATTTCAAAGCCAAGAGCTTGCGCAGAGAGCCTCGTTCCGCTGGCTATAAGTGCACAGCGTTCAACAAAATCAGGATATTCCAATGCCCAGGTGATAGCCTGGAATCCACCCATTGAGCCGCCTATCACAGCGAAGAGTTTTTTAATCCCCAAGTAGTCTGCCAGTTTTTTTTGCGCATTTACCATATCGCCTATCGTGATATGCGGGAACTGCGCTCCGTAGGGTTTGCCAGTGCGTGGGTCTATGGAAGAAGGGCCTGTTGTTCCTTTGCATCCGCCCAAATTATTGCTGCAAACAACAAAAAATGTATTTGTATTTATGGGCTTGCCAGGGCCAATCATAGCATCCCACCATCCTTGCGGCCCAGCAGCGTGAGCATCCGTGGTAAAAGGGCAGCAAATCCAGATAACCGGAGCCTCCCCTTCCCTGAAATCACCGTAAGTTTCATAGCGAACCGTTAACTCCGGCAAAGCAGCGCCGCTTTCCAAAGCAAATTTAGCCAGAAAGAAAAAATCTTTCGGCTCAACTTGATCTAGGCTGTTGGTGGTTTGCGGCATGGAAGAAATATAGAAATTTGTATATTATCAGATATTTTTCAAAATAATGTTCGCAATATCATCGTACTCAGGCTTGGATTTTGTCACTCCAAAACCATGAGAAGTCTTGACCTTAACTGGCCCAAACTGCGTTTGAACTTCTTTTTCTTCCCTTTGCAAAGTGTATCTGCGGCAGATATATTCCCTTATGCCAATAGTGCTGGTGTGCTTGAAAATAAGCGAGAGCATTTTCTCTTTCATTTCCATGGTGCACATGCAATTGAAAATCAAGCCTGGTCTCCCCTTTTTCATGCCTGCGGGTACGGTATATACATCAAGTGCGCCTTCTTCTAGCAAAAGCTGCTGTGCAAAAGCTACCGCTTCGGGTGTCATATCGTCTAAATTGCAAGCGAGTTCCACAACTTCTTCGTTGGAATTTCCGAGATAAGCACGAACGCAATTCGCTTTTTCAAAGTCTTTTTTTCCAAAGCCATATCCGAGTTTTGAGACGGTGAGACTTGGCATTTTGCAAAAATCCTTTACGAAGTATTTGAGCAAAGCCGCTCCTGTTGGCGTGCACAATTCGCCGTCTGTGCCATCGCTGTATGCAGGTACGTTTTGCAATATGCGTGCAGTGGCTGGCGCTGGAACGGGCAAGATGCCGTGTGCGCAATGAACATGGCCACTGCCTGTGTTTACGGGGGATGCCAGGATTAATTCCGGTGCCAATTCTTCTATTAGCATGCACACGCCTGTTATGTCTGCTACTGCATCCATTTCGCCTATTTCGTGGAAATGAATTTTATCTACCGGGACTCCGTGGACTTGGCTTTCGGCTTCTGCCAGGATTTTGTAAACTGCGTGGACATTATTTTTTACGGTGTCCGGAATTTTTAATTGATCAATTACGTGATGGTGATGATCATGATTTTTTATTTCAACATTTATATGCGTGCCGGATATTCCGCATTTGTTTGATGGCTCTGCGACTATTTTTACATCGGGTATGCCGATGCTATTTAAACGATTTAAAAAATCGGTTGGGTTGTCGTGCAATTCCAATAATGCTGCCATTAACATATCGCCTGCAGCTCCCATATTGCATTCAAGGTACAAGGTTTTCATTTTTGCCTCTGATGGTTTATTATGCTCGCTAAATATGCGGCTCCGAATCCGTTGTCTATGTTCACTACGCTTACTCCGCTTGCGCATGAATTAAGCATTGAGAGCAACGCCGCTATGCCTCCGAATGAGGCTCCATAGCCTACGCTGGTGGGAACTCCTATAACCGGGCAATCTGCCAGACCGCCTATAACGCTTGTCAATGCGCCTTCCATTCCCGCTATTGAAACTATCGCCTGCGCATTCATTATCACTTCTAAATTTGAAAGAAGCCTGTGAAATCCTGCTACGCCAACATCGTATAAGCGAACTACCTCGTTGCCCAAAGCCTCGGCTGTTAGCGCAGCTTCTTCTGCTACCGGCATATCGCTTGTGCCTCCGGTTGCTATCACAATTTTTCCTATGCCGCTTGGTTTTGGCATTTCTCCTATCATGCCAATCTGTGCAATCTCATGGTATTTTACCGGGAGTTTTTTTGCAACTTCGGGTGGCAGTCTGGTTATCAGGATTAAGCGCTGGCCTTTTTCCTGCATTGCGCCTACGATGCCGGCTATTTGCTCCGAAGTTTTGTTCGCTCCGTAAATAACCTCGGGAATTCCTTGCCTTAGCTCCCGGTGATGATCGACTTTTGCATAGCCTAAATCTTTGAAAGGCTCTGCGTATAATTTTAACAGAGCGTCTTCCGGAGAAACCGTTCCTGCCTGAATGTTTTTTAAAACTTCCAAAGTTTCCTGTTTATTCATAAAACTCCAATCTCATTGTTTTTTCGTCCAATACCCTTGCGCGAAAATCCGAAAATCCTGCTGCAAACAAGGCCCCTTCTACTTTTTCCACTTTCTGCAATAATTCTTCTGTGATATAGCGATTGTTCAATATGCGCGTGGCAAGGCAAGCGTAAGCGGGTTTATTCCATGTGAACAGATCGGCTTCTTGAGATAGTCTGCGAACTTCGCTTTTGTCTATGCCGCATTCTCTGAGCGGCGAGCGAACGGAAAGTTCATGCAAAGCCTTCATGCCCGGGCGATCGTCTGCGCTATCGGAAGCGTTGGTTCCGTCTATGATAAGCTTTATGCCATCGCTTTGAGCTTGCGAGCGCAAAGTTTCAAATATATCTTTTTTACAGAAATAGCAACGATTGTCTGGATTTGAAGCGATTTTTTCATTGCTTAAAATATTCTTTTCTATAACGGTTATTTCCGCACCGATTTGCTCTGCAAGCTTGAGCGCATCCCTCAATTCAAATTCCGGCTGAAACTGCGTTTTTACAAAATAAGCTTTGACCTTGGCACCATAGCGCAGCCCTGCGTATAGCAAATAAGAAGAATCTACGCCGCCCGAAAAACCAAGCGCTACAAGCGGATTTTCTTTAAAAAAGGATTCCAGGGTCATATATCGCTAATATAGAATGTAAAATTTTCTATATTATTACATTGAATTTAGGAAAGATATGTCGACAAATAAAATGATTCCGGGGTCGAAAGTCCCTGCTTTGATAGAAAATGAGATGCAGGATAGCTATCTGCGCTATTCAATGAGCGTTATAGTAGCCCGCGCGCTTCCAGACGTCCGCGATGGCCTTAAACCTGTCCACCGCAGAGTGCTTTTCGGTATGCACGAACTTGGCCTTACTCCCTCTAAACCCACTCGCAAAAGCGCAAAAATCGTGGGTGAAATTATGGGTAATTACCATCCTCACGGCGATAGCGCTATTTACGATACCCTTGTACGCATGGCTCAAGACTTTTCGCTCCGCTACACGCTCGTGGACGGGCAGGGAAACTTTGGCAGCATGGACGGCGATCCCCCTGCGGCTATGCGCTATACAGAAGCCAGAATGACGCACTTTTCAGAATTCATGCTGGAAGACCTGGACAAAGACACTGTGGACTTTGTTCCGAATTTTGACGATACTTCAGAAGAGCCTACGGTACTGCCCGCAGCCTTCCCAAATCTTTTGGTAAACGGTTCAATAGGCATTGCGGTGGGCATGGCCACCAATATGGCTCCGCATAATTTAAGAGAAGTTACCGAAGCTGTAAAAGCTGTTATAGACAATCCCGACGTATCATGCGAAGAATTGATGAATTATGTTAAAGGCCCGGATTTCCCAACAGGAGCCGTGATTTGCGGCCGTGCCGGCATGAGAGATGCATACCTGACAGGGCGCGGCAAGGTAAGAGTTCGCGCCGATATTGAAGTGGAAATAGATTCCAAAGACAGAACCCAGCTTGTTGTAAAATCCATTCCTTACATGGTGAATAAAAAAGATTTGCTGGAAACCATAGGCGATCTGGTAAACGAAGGAAAAATAGAAGGCATAAACAGAGCAAACGATGAAAGCGACCGAGATGGAATGCGCATAGTGATAGGTTTGAAAAAAGATGCCGTTCCTGAAGTTGTAAAAAACAATCTGTTCAAATACACAAGGCTGCAGGAGAGCTTTAGCTTTTACAACCTGGCTCTGGTGAATCGCCAGCCAAAAATTCTGAACCTGAAGGAATTGTGCTCATGCTATGTGGACCACCGCCACGAAGTAATTCGCCGCCGCACGGAATTCGAGCTTAGAAAGGCAAAGGAAAGAGCGCATATTTTAGAAGGTTTTTTAAAAGCCTTTGTTAGAAAAGAAGATATTGACGAAGTGGTTCGCATAATTCGCTTTGACGATGCTCCGGAACAGGCTTTGCAAACTCGCTATGGTCTTTCCGAGCTGCAGGTCAAGGCAATTCTGGATGTTCCGCTGAGAAACCTCAAAAAAATAAGCATTGAGAAATACCAAAACGAATATGACGAGATTCTGCTGAAAATCGCAGACTTGGAAGATATTTTGGCAAAAAAAGAACGCATAATGGCCATCATAAAAACAAGGCTTGAAGAGATTGCAGAAAAATACGGCGACGATCGCCGCACAAAAATTGAAGACACCGATGAAGATTTTGAAGACGAAGACTTGATAGCCGAAGAAGAACAGGTTATTATGCTTTCCAAAAAAGGCTATGTTCGCAGGCTGCCCATAGATACATTCAAAATACAGGGCAGAGGCGGCAGAGGCGTTATCGGCTCTGGTTTGAAAGACGAGGACCATGTTGAAAAGGTCTTCACCGCAAGCACGCACAGTTATTTGCTTGCCTTCACAAACAAAGGGCGCATGCACTGGATAAAGGTGTATAAACTTCCCGAAGGTTCTCGCACAGGCAAAGGCGTGCCAATAGTAAACTTCCTTGGGCTCTCCGAAGGCGAGCGTGTTTCCGCAATCGTTCCGGTTCGCAGATTCGTTGAGGGATTCTATTTGGTATTCTGCACAAAGCTTGGCACAATAAATAAAATGAAGCTCGGCCTGTTCAGCAATGTTCGCAGAGCCGGCCTCAATGCCATTACAATTGCAGAAGGAGACGCTCTGGTAAGCGTTCTTTTGGTGCAAGCGGAAAACAATTTAATGATTGCCACGAAAAAAGGAAAGGCTCTTACCATTCCGCCAGATGTGTTCCGCAGCATGGGACGCAATTCCAGAGGAGTGCGCGGCATGCGTCTGGAAGGTGGAGACGAAGTTATAGGAATGGTTGATGTAAAGAAAGAATCCCTGATTCTTACAATCTCTGAAAAAGGATTTGCAAAGCGCACCGACCCCGAAGAATACCGCATTGTAAACAGAGGCGGCAAAGGCGTTGTGAATATGAAAATTACGGATAAAACCGGAGATGCAGTTTTTGTTGACACCGTTTTGCCTGATTACGATGTGATGATAAGCACAAAAGAAGGCAAAATGATTCGCATAGATTTGGATTCCGTAAGAGAAACCGGCCGTTCTGCTCAAGGCGTTAAGGCAATCAGGCTTGACGATGATGATCTTGTGAGAGATGCCGTGGCAATTCCGAGCGTTGACGATATTGAAGCGGAATCCGAAGCGGAAAAAGCAACTTTCGAAAACGTACCTCTGGCTGCTCCGTCAAGCGATTCACCTGATGAACCCAAAAATGATGATGATATATGAAAGTACTCTTGATAGGTAGCGGCGGAAGAGAACACGCCATTGCGCTCGCAATAAAAAAGTCTCCGCTTTGCGAAGATCTTATTTGCGCACCGGGAAATCCCGGAATGTTTGCGCTTGGGAAATGCTTTCCGATTAACGCTTCTAGCCCTAAGGAAATCGCTGAACTTGCGAAAAAAGAGAATGTGGATTTCACCGTTATAGGCCCGGAAATTCCGCTTGTTGCAGGCGTTGTAGATGAGTTCAGAAAGCAAGGCATGCAGATTTTTGGCCCAACAAAAGCTGCCGCTCAGCTTGAAGGAAGCAAAGCGTTCAGCAAGGAATTTATGAAAAAGCATAATATTCCCACCGCTGCTTATGAAACTTTTACCGATTTGCAAAAAGCAAAGGATTATTTGAAAGAGCATCCAGCTCCGATAGTCGTGAAAGCTTCTGGTTTGGCTGCCGGCAAGGGCGCAGTAGTTTGCATGAGCGACGAAGAAGCTTTAAGCGCTGTAGAAGAGATGCTCGGAGAGAAAGCGATATTTGGAGAATCCGGAAAAACCGTTGTGATTGAAGAATTTATGGAAGGCGAAGAGGCTTCTATTTTTGCGGTATGCGATGGCAAGGATTATATTTTGCTTGCACCCGCTCAGGATCACAAAAGAATATTCGATGATGACAAAGGTCCGAACACCGGCGGAATGGGCGCTTACTCCCCTGCCCCGCTTGTAAACAAGGAAATGCTCGCTCGCATAAAAAAAGAAATCGTAGAACCTACGCTGCAAGGCATAGAATACACAGGCGTTTTATTTATAGGCATAATGGCCACAAAGAATGGCCCGAAAGTCGTGGAATACAATTGCCGCTTGGGAGACCCGGAAACTCAGGCCGTTTTGGAAGTTTACAACGGCGATTTGTTGGAATTGTTTTACAAAGCCTCGCTAGGAAAAATAAAAGAAATTGCAGAAAGCGAGCCTAAAGGTTATGCAGCGGTTGTTGTTATGGCAAGCGAAGGATATCCAGGCAAGTACAGGGGCCCCGTACCGATTAGCGGAATTGGCTCCGCCAAAAAAAAGGGCGCAATAGTTTTGCAGGCGGGAACCGCCGGATACCCTTTGCAAACAGCGGGCGGGCGAGTTCTTTGCGTTGTGGGCAAGGGAAATACGCTGCAAACAGCGCTTGACGTTGCGTATGCAGGCGTAAAGGAAATTAAGTTTGAAGGCGCTCATTACAGAACGGATATTGGGAAAAAAGGGCTATGATGCAAATCTCCCCGATTTCCTCGCATAAAGCACCACGCTCAGAATCGTAACCGGCAACAACACAGCCGCTGTAACAATGCTTTGCAAAGAATTGCCCTCAGCGAGCTGGTAAAAAAGAACCGCCAAGCACCATCCTAGAATTGTTGAATACAGCGCTTGCAAAATAACAAGCGCAAAACCAACCTCGCGCGCAGCAGCAGAAACAGCGGCAACGCAAGGTACATATAAAAGCACAAAAAGCAAAAAGGCAAAAGCCGCCGCAGAACTGTTGTTAAAAGCGTCTATCATCGGCCCAAACATTTGCATGCTGTCGCTGTAAACATAAAGAGAATTCATTGAGCCTATTATGGTTTCCTTTGCGAACAAACCCGAAAATAAAGCAACTGCAGCCTGCCAATTATCCGAGCTTATTCCCATCGGCGAAAAAACCGGAACAATAGCTTTGCCTATAACTTCAAGAGCCCCAACGGCATTGAGAATCCCTAAAATCGCAATTATCGGAACAAGAATTTTACCCACTTTTTTTATAAATGCCTTTAAGCGAAACAGTGCATTCAATGCCGCCGCTTTAATGCTTGGCCTGTGATAGAGCGGAAGCTCCATTATAAATGGTGCCAAGCTCCCTTTATACACAGTACCTTTCAGCAAAAGTCCCGTTGCAATGGCAAGCACAATGCCAGTCAAGTAAAGAGCAAAAACCATAATATCCGCATTGTGCGGAAAAAACACTGTCGCAAACAGTATATATACCGGCAACCTTGCGCCGCAACTCATAAAAGGAACCATGAACACGCTCAGAATTCTGTCCCTTTTATTTTCCAGATTTCTGGTGGCCATAATAGCCGGAACAGAGCAGCCAAAACCTATAAGCATTGGAATAAACGCCTTGCCCGGCAAACCGATAACACGCATTATCCTGTCCATAACAAAAGCCGCACGAGCCATATAG
>Ga0209755_10002520_pt1 | contig 25086 bp, 23 predicted proteins | sample TergutCo191P1_FD_187301 | JGI IMG/M metagenome (GOLD analysis project Ga0209755, IMG submission 187301) | Cornitermes sp. P1 segment gut microbial communities from Petit-Saut dam, French Guiana - Co191P1 (SPAdes) (version 2) | ecosystem: Host-associated > Arthropoda: Insects > Digestive system...
GCCTCTGGTTCCTGTCCCGCAGCAAGGCGAACGGCGGCCAGCGAAAGCGAACCGATGAAATACTGTTCATAGACGCTCGCAACGAAGGGTATCTGATCAACCGCAGGACAAGGGAACTCTCGCATGACGACATTCGCAAAATCGCCTCGACATACCACGAGTGGCGTAAACCCAAAGGCAAGTACGAAGACATAAAAGGCTTTTGCAATTCCGCAAGCATCGAACGGGTGCAAGCCCTTGACTACGTGCTTACGCCAGGCAGGTACGTTGGGCTTCCCGAGGAGGAAGACGATTTTGATTTCAAGGAGCGGTTTGCCAGCCTGAAGGCGGAGTTCGAGGAGCAGTTGAAGGAAGAGGCGAAACTGAATAAAGCCATTTTGAAAAACTTGGCAAGAATAAAGGTGTAGCCTGTGAAAAAAATGACTCGTAGTTATTCCGAAGCCATACGGAATATAAAAAACGCCATACTCAAGAGCCGTTATCGTGCGGCATCCCTCGCCAACAAAGAACTGCTGTCGCTCTATTATGGCATTGGAAAATACGTTTCGGAAAACAGCAGAAAAGGGACATGGGGAACCAGTACCATCGAAACCATTTCAGAGAAACTACAACACGAATTACCAGGGTTGCGAGGGTTTTCAGCGTCTAATATCAAGAACATGCGTATGTTTTACGAAGAATGGGAAAAGCTATACTCAAATCGCCAGCCAGTAGCTGGCGATTTGGCGATTTTGCCTAAAGATATAGATGTACAAGCTCTTACTTCAAATCGCCAGCCACTGGCTGGCGATTTGACCGTGGAACAAATAAATCTGTTTTTAAGCATAGGGTTTACCCATCATTGCGAAATCATTGCCAAAGTCAAGTCTTTCGAAGAACGGATTTTCTATATTGAACACTGCGCAATAGATTTTTGGAGCAAGGAAACCCTGCGATACAACTTAAAAAGTAATTTATTCGCAAAGCAAGGAAAGCTTCCTAACAACTTCAAAACCACCATTTCGGATAACGATCTGCAACAAAAAGCTATTATGTCGTTTAAAGACGAATATCTGCTTGATTTTATCAACATCGAATCTCCTGACGAAGAACCAGACGAGCGAGTATTGGAAAGCGAAATTGTAAACAACATCCGAAAATTCATAATGTCGCTTGGCAAGGATTTTTCGTTTATCGGTAACCAATATCGTTTGACCGTAGAAGAACAGGAATATTTTATTGACCTGCTTTTCTTCAACAGACAACTACAATCACTTATAGCCATTGAGCTAAAGAAAGGAGCTTTCAAACCAGAATACCTTGGAAAAATGAATTTTTATTTATCGGCACTGGACGATTTGGTACGACTTCCACACGAGAACCCTTCCATTGGGATTATATTGTGCAAATCACAAAACAAAAAAATTGTGGAATATGCCGTCAGGGATATGACGAAGCCAATGGGAGTGGCAACTTATAAGACAGCAAAAAATCTACCACCCGAGTACAGGAATGTTTTACCAGATGCTGAACGGTTAAAGGAATTATTATGAAGAAAGTAAACAAGGGTACTTCTACCATGGATAATTATCCCGCATGGCTTGAATCATTAAAGAAAAAGATTCAGGTTGTCCGTACTCGTGTTGCGCTAACTGTAAATGCCGAACTTATCCGACTGTACCACAAAGTTGGTCTGGATATTTTGCAACGACAACAAGCGCATAACTGGGGCGATAAAATTATCCAGCACCTCGCTGCCGACTTAAAAGCCGCCTTTCCCGATATGAAGGGATTTTCAACAACCAACATTAAATACATGCGTTATTTTGCCGAACAATGCCCATCTGGCCAAATTGGTCAGCAAGCTGCTGACCAATTACCTTGGTTCCACGTCGTAACGATTTTGACCAAGGCGCAACCAGCCAACCGTGAATGGTATGCCACACATGCCATTGCCGAGGGTTGGTCACGTTCGACCTTGGAAAACAATATTAAAAGTCAGCTCCACAAACGTCAAGGTGCTGACATTTCAAATTTCGCGAAACGCCTTCCCGCACCGCAGTCTGTGCTTGCACGGGAAACTCTCAAAGACCCTTACCTTTTCGATTTCCTTGGTCTGGCTAATGATGCACACGAACGGGAAATCGGAAACGCCCTAATCCAGCATGTTTCACGGTTTTTCCTCGAATTGGGTGTTGGTTTTGCCTTTGTAGGACGGCAGTTTCGCCTTGAGGTTGCAGGGAAGGAATTTTTCATAAATCTTTTGTTCTATCACATACGTCTCAAATGCTATATCGTTATCGAGTTGAAGGCTACGGCGTTCAAACCTGAACATGCAGGACAGTTGAATTTTTACCTTACCGCAGTTAACGAACAAATCAAGGCACAAGATGACCGTCCAACAATCGGGTTGCTTCTTTGCAAGAGTCGCAATAAAATTATCGCCGAATATGCCTTGCGAAATGTCCAAAGTCCCATTGGTGTTGCTGAATACCAGCTTGTAGCATCTTTGCCTAAGGAATTAAAAACTGAGATCCCGAGTATTGAGGAAATCGAAGCTAGGCTTTTAGTAGATATTGTTGTTCCTACTGGGAGAAAGAGCGCAGGACAAAAGGTTGGTGCTTTTGCAAAAGGAGAGAAAGATGCATAAATGGAAGAAATGTAAACTGGAAGATGTTTCAGAAAAATTTGCAATGGGACCTTTTGGATCAAATATTAAGGCTGAAAATTTCAAAAATTCTGGAGTACCAGTAATCCGAGGAACGAATCTTAATTATCACAGATATGTTGATGGAGATTTTGTTTTTCTTACTGAAGAGAAAGCCAATGAGCTTAGAGCCAGCAACTGTTTCCCTGGTGATTTAGTATTTACGCATCGTGGAACAATCGGGCAAGTTTGTATTATACCACATGGAAAGTATCCCCGATATGTGGTTTCACAATCTGGGATGAAGGCCACGCCAAACCCCAAGCTTCTGGATAATATGTTTCTTTTTTATTTCTTTAAATCTGATGTAGGACAACATGAACTATTACAACATGAAGCCCAAGTGGGTGTGCCATCTATAAGTAGCCCACTGTCATCGCTGAAATCTGTTAATTTATTACTCCCGCCCCTCTCAGAACAGAAAGCCATTGCTAGCGTGCTTTCCAGTTTGGACAACAAGATAGACCTTCTGCATCGGCAGAATAAGACGCTGGAAGCCATGGCTGAGGCATTGTTTCGGCAGTGGTTTGTGGAAAACCCCGATCAAGATTGGAAAGAAAAATCTTTAAGTTGTGTAGCATATTTTCTGAACGGACTTGCCTGCCAAAAGCATCCACCAAAGAATGATGTAGAAAAATTGCCTGTACTAAAAATCAGAGAACTAAGCGGAGGGATTTCTGATTCTTCTGATTGGACTACAAATAATGTTGATGAAAAATATATTGTAAAATCTGGCGATGTAATTTTTTCATGGTCTGCTTCTCTTATGGTAAAACTTTGGGATGGTGAAAAATGCGTTTTAAACCAGCATTTATTCAAAGTGACATCTGAGGACTTCCCCAAATGGTTTTATTTAATGTGGTGCAAACATCACCTTGATGAATTTATCGCCATCTCGGCGAGTCACGCTACGACAATGGGGCACATAAAAAGAAGCGATTTGGATAATGCAATGGTTTTGGTCCCATCTACTAAAGAATTGGACAAAATGACAAGATCAATAAGTCCAATTCTCGATAAGCAAATGGCCAACAGCCTACAGTTACGGTGTCTTACCAAGTTCCGAGATGCCCTGTTGCCTAGATTGATAAGTGGTGAACTGAGGGTAGCTGTATGATCGCAGAATATATCCTAAAACACAAAGAAATACCCGTGATGCTTTTCAAAATGGACGATGAAAATTTTAAACTTCTAGATATAACGGAAGTCTTGCAGGAAGACAGATTGCCATTCGGCTTAAAAGACAGAGGAAATAAAACGCAATATGCCATTCAATTTAATAACTGGCTGATAGGAAGGGGAATTTCAGAGTCAAGAAAAGATTTCAAGAGCGTAAAAACGAGGTTCAATGCTAAAAGTTCAAAAGAATTAATGATGAAAGCCTATGGGCTGAATTTGACGGATCACTATTGGTTTCACTATACAAAAACGGACATGACATGGGAAGACAAAAATTATTTCGATAACACATTCGATAAAGTGATGCCAGACAAAGGAATAAACCCAGAAATAGATGAAAGCGTGACAAGACAATCCCCTAACTTATGCGTTGATGGTAGCATAGAAAAGAGGTGGGTTATCAAGAATGGAAAAAGGATTTTGTTAAAGGGCAGCCTGTATAACCGTATGCAGGAACCGTTCAATGAAGCGATTGCATCCAAAATACTGGACGAATATGGTATCAATCATGTTCACTACGATTTGGACAGAACAAAAGACAGGCATATACCGTATAGCGAATGCGAGTGCATGGTTACCAAGGATACCGAATACATCAACGCTCAATATGTAATGAATACGGAAGAATACTATAGGAAAGAGCAGTATGTGCATTTTATGGAAATGTGCAACAACAATGGGATTAAAAATGTGAAAACACCTATCGATGAAATGATAGCCTTGGATTTTATCACAGGCAACGTTGATCGGCACAAGGGTAATTTTGGTATAATACGAAATGCCAACACACTTGAATGGCTACGAATAGCCCCTATGTTTGATAACGGTAACTGCCTTTTCTATGACAGCGAAAGTGATGAAATGGAAAACTGGGGCATAGATACTTTGGGGAAATCTTTCGGTGATAGTAATAGATTGAATTTGCAATATATAGAATATCCAGAATGGTACAAGAATGCCAACAACAATTGTATCATAGACATTATCGCAGAGTATTTGCGAAAAAACGAAAAACTGAAACCAATTCGAATAGATAGGATAATTGCTGTTGTAAAAGACAGAATAGCTGTATTTGAGGAAGCCATTGTGAAAAAGAACAAAGGTGAGTAGTGATGAAGATAATGGCATCCAGCATCGAAAATTTAACCATCGAACTTCTAGAAAACTATGGTTACCAATACATATACGGTCCTAATATTGCCCCAGGAAGCGAAACACCAGAGAGATCTTCTTTCGAAGACATCATCTTACAGGGGAAACTAAAAATCGCAGTAGCCCGCATAAACCCCACTATCCCAGCCAGCGCACAGGAAGATGCAATAAGACAAGCCCAACGCCTAAACTCGCCAGACCTGACAACCAACAACGAAGCTTTTCACCGCATGTTGACCGAGGGCATTAATGTTACCTACCAGAAAGGTGAAAACAGCCGTGGTGATTTGGTCTGGCTGATTGATTTCGATAATCCAGAAAACAATGATTATGTAGTTGTAAATCAATACACCATTATCGAAAACCATTCCAACAAACGTCCAGACGTAATTTTGTTTATCAATGGAATACCCCTTGTCTTGATGGAACTGAAAAATCCCACCAGTGAAAATACCACCGTCCACTCAGCATTTAATCAACTGCAAACCTACAAACAGACAATCCCATCACTGTTTGCATACAATGGTTTTTTGATTGTTGCCGATGGTCTTGAGGCAAGAGCTGGTACGATTTCTGCTGGGTTCAACCGTTTTATGACATGGAAAACCGCCGATGGCAAAGTTGAAGCCCCTTCGCTTATAGGTCAGTTGGAAACATTAATTCGTGGAATGTTGAACAAAAAAACGCTGCTAGACCTAATTCGCCATTTCATTGTTTTCGAAAAAACCAAGAAAGAAGACAAAGAAACAGGTATTATAACCATTCAAACCGTGAAAAAACTGGCCTCTTATCATCAATACTATGCAGTAAACAAAGCTGTCGAATCAACGCTTCGTGCTTCCAGTTATGTCAAAAAGGCCGATTACTATCCTGGAATATTGGAAGTGCGTGAAGCACCTGAAAGTTATGGGCTGTACAGCGTGGGGTCCCAGCCACTCGGCGATAAAAAAGGCGGTGTAATCTGGCATACGCAGGGTTCTGGTAAATCCTTATCAATGGTTTTTTATGTGGGAAAGATTGTTCTTGCTATGGACAATCCAACGATTCTTGTAATCACCGACCGCAATGACCTTGACGACCAGCTTTTTGATACTTTCGCCGCCTCCAAACAATTGCTTAGGCAAGAACCTATTCAAGCTGAAAGCGGTGAACAATTAAAAGATCTGTTAAGAGTTGCATCTGGCGGTGTCGTTTTTGCGACAATCCAGAAGTTCCAACCCAGAGAAGGGAATATTTATGAGGAATTATCTAATAGAACGAATATTATCGTTATTGCGGATGAGGCCCACAGGACACAATACGGGTTTAAGGCAAAAACGATTGATGAAGAAGATAAAAATGGTAAGGTGATAGGGAGCAAAATAGTTTACGGCTTTGCAAAATATATGCGTGATGCTCTACCCAATGCGACGTATCTTGGTTTTACAGGAACGCCTATCGAAAGCACCGATGTCAACACGCCAGCGGTTTTTGGTAATTATGTTGACGTGTATGATATAGCACAAGCTGTTATGGATGGTGCCACGGTTCGTATTTACTATGAAAGCCGCCTCGCTAAAATCATGCTAAGCAATGAGGGCAAAAAACTCATCCATGAACTTGACAATGAGCTTGAACGGGAGGAAACTTCCGAAGCACATAAAGCGAAAACGAAATGGACACAGCTTGAAGCCATCATCGGCAGTACGAATAGGATAAAACAAATAGCAAAAGACATAATCACACATTTTGAGCAACGTCAGGAAGTGATAGATGGGAAAGGAATGGTTGTTGCCATGTCCCGCAGAATCGCCACCGAACTCTACAATGCCATCATTGAGATAAAACCTGATTGGCATAATGATGATTTGAAAAAAGGTGCCATAAAAGTAGTCATGACTTCTGTTTCATCGGAGGGTGCGGAAATATCCAAGCACCATACGACAAAAGAACAGCGGCGCATGTTGGCCGACAGAATGAAAAACCCAGATGACGAACTAAAGATGGTAATCGTCAGAGATATGTGGCTCACTGGTTTTGATGTTCCATCGCTTCACACGCTATACATCGACAAGCCGATGAAAGGCCACAATTTAATGCAGGCAATCGCCCGTGTTAATCGTGTATATAAAGACAAAACTGGCGGTTTAATCGTCGATTACCTCGGCATAGCCTCCGATTTGAAAAAAGCTCTTTCCTTTTATTCCGATGCGGGGGGCAAGGGCGATCCTGCCGTTACTCAGGAAAAAGCCGTGCAGTTAATGTTGGAAAAGCTGGAGGTTGTTTCTCAAATGTTCCACGGGTTCGCTTATGAGCAATATTTTGAAGCCAGTACCAGCGAAAAACTATCGTTAATTCTTGCCGCCGAGGAACACATATTTGGTCTTGCCAACGGCAGGAAACGTTTTATCGATGAAGTAACCGCGTTGTCCCAAGCATTTTCGATAGCGATACCTCACGAGCAGGCAATGGATGCAAAAGACGAGGTTGCATTTTTTCAGGCGGTAAAATCACGGCTTGTTAAGTTTGACGGTTCGGGTACGGGGGAAACGAACGAGGAAACTGAAACGGCGATTCGGCAGGTAATTGACAAGGCTCTTGTTACGGAAAAAATAATCGACATTTTTGATGCCGCTGGTATAAAGAAACCTGATATTTCCATCTTGTCGGAGGATTTTCTCCTTGAAGTAAAAAACATGAAACACAAAAACATCGCTTTTGAGGTGCTAAAGAAACTGCTCAATGATGAAATAAAATCGCGCACGAAAAAGAACCTGATTCAAAGCAAGACATTAATGGAGATGCTGGAGAACTCCATCAAAAAATACCATAACAAAGTTATCACTGCCACAGAATTTATGGAAGAGCTTATTGATGTATCGAAAACAATCAGTAGCATGGACAAAGAACCCAAAGAGATGGGTCTTTCAGATTACGAATACGCATTCTATACCGCCATTGCGGATAACGACAGTGCCAAGCAGTTGATGGAAAAAGAAAAACTGCGTGAGCTTGCCGTTGTTCTTTACGAGAAAGTCAAGGAGAATGCCTCTATCGATTGGACCATAAAAGAAAGTGTTAGGGCAAAATTGAAAGTAATTGTAAAAAGGGTTTTAAGGCAATATGGGTATCCACCCGATATGCAATTGCTTGCAACCGAAACAGTTTTAAAGCAGGCGGAATTAATCGCCGATGAATTAACACATGGCTCTTGATTTCAAGAAACAGCTCAAAAATAACCTTTGTAGAGGAGCGAGTAAATGCAGAAGGTATCAAAAGACAGTATTACTTACGCTATGAGTGCGCAAAACAAACCCGTTTTATGTGTAGAGCTAGGGGCACAAATCCAATTCGAGACCTGGGATGCTTTGCATGGTCAGGTTAAATCCGCCGAGAATGGATTCGATGGCCTGGACTGGACCCGCGTAAATCCCGCAACTGGACCAGTGTACATAAACGGGGCGCAAGCAGGAGATATTCTGTCCGTTAAAATCGACAGGATAGAGATTGCGGAAACAGGGGTTGTAATCTGCGGCGAGGGAATGGGCGTAATGGGATCTTCTTTGCAGGGAAGTGCCATCAGAATCGTTCCCATAAAAGATAATGTTGCACATTTTTCCGATAACATACAACTGCCCGTAAACAAAATGATTGGCGTGATAGGCGTGACCCCCAAAGATGGCGAAATTTCCAACGGTGTGCCAGATCTGCATGGTGGCAATATGGACTGCAAGGAGATCAAGGAAGGTGCCACGGTGCTGCTTCCGGTGAATGTACCTGGAGCGTTGCTGGCCATAGGGGATCTGCACGCGGTTATGGCGGATGGGGAGATCGGCGTTAGCGGGCTTGAAGTTGCGGGGAATGTTACGGTTACCGTCGATATAATCAAAAACAAAGATTTACCCCTGCCCATGATCTTGGGCGAAAGCCATGTAATTACATTGGCTTCCGATGTGGACTTGGACACGGCTGTAGAAATGGCAGTGTCAAACATGGTGAATTACTTAACACAAACAGAAGGTTTCACAATAGAAGATGCCGTTATGTTGATCTCTCTAACTGCCGACGTAAGAATTTGCCAAGTCGTGGATCCGAAGAAAACGGTCAGGGTAGAGTTCCCGAAAAGGTACTTGCAAAAATGAACGGCAAGGGATTAGATTGGCGTATATGTTGATTTACCGTTAATACGTTCCGACTTCATCATGTGAATCTTGTTAACGGCTTCGCCAAAAGGTTCTATCGGCCACGGGATCGCATCAGTTACGACCTGCCTGGCAAGAGTAACATGTGGGCTGTACTTCCGCTTCTCAGGTTCGAAGCCCACGCTTGCCAAGCCATCGGTCAGCCTGCGCTGCAAGCCCAGCAAGGGTTTGTTCCTGTTCACGCCAGCCCACCAAAGATCCCCGCGATCACGCCTGAAACAGCCAAGGCTCTCTATTGATACGGCGAAGGGATCAAAGTGCAGCGAATCAATTACCGCTTTGGCAGCGGCGGCTTGTTCAGGAGCACTGTCACCTAGGAACGAAAGGGTAATATGCAGATTTTCTGGCAGGGTGAAGTTGCCACGCTTTGAACGAGCACGAAGCTCGTCTTGCAAGGCGATAAGTTTGCCCTTAGTTTCGTGATTAAAGTTTATTGCGACAAACAGGCGCAAGATACGATTATCCAACAGGGGATCATGGGAATGCGATGTCATATCAGCTCTCCTTGCCAATAAATAGTTCCGTATTCATCATGTTCCCCCATAAGTATACAACCGTGCAGACTTCAGTCTACCTCAATACGCCTATAAACACAACTGGGTTTGTAGAAATATGCTTGCAAAACACTGGAAAAAATTGTATACTACATGTGCAAACATTGGGGCAAAACGGCTAAAACTTGATAGAACGAAATTGAAAACAGAAGGAGCGCAAAAATGGAATTAAGTCAGGCACTGCAAAACATACAGAAATATGGCAATACCTTTGCCAAAGACGAAATATTGTGCATACGGGAACACAAAGATGAAGCCATACCCAAATTGCTGGAGTTTCTCGCAAGCGCCATTCAAAGCCACAAAAAGGCGGAGGAATGGAACGATAATTTAGACTTCCTGGAATATGCCATGTATCTTCTGGCGGAGTTTAGCGTTCATGAAGCATTCCCTTTGTTTGCTGAAATATTGGAATCCGAAGAGGAAAAATGTGAATGGATGCTTGGAGATACCTTGGCGGAAGGAATGGGATCGCTGGTTGGCTCTGTTGCCAAAGTAAGCGACATTGACCGAATCAAATCTATTGCGGAAAACACCAGCTTGTACGTGTTCCAGCGAACTGCCGCAGTCAATGCCTTAATCGTGCTGTACAATCATGGTATCTATTCGCGCAATGACCTAATAACCTATTTCGGGCATTTATTGGAAACTTTTACAGGCGACACAGAATTCACGAGTTTTTTAATTTCCTATTGTTACGACGTTGCGGCAAGGGAACAGTACGGGCGCATACGGATGCTTTTCGAGAAGGAACTTGCAGATCCGTTTGTGATAGATGCAGCACTATTTTCGGAAAATGCTCCCGAGGTATCAGAAAAGGAAACTTTGGCAAAACTGCAAAAAAATTCGTATTTCTGCATTATCACGGACACCATAGAAAGCATGGGATCCTGGGCTTGTTTCAACGAGGATAAATCGGAAAGCAATCTTGACAAAAATGTGCCGCAAGAAAGCTTTGCTGATTTTTTAGAAGACAACAGGCGGGAGCAAAATATCCCTATAGTAAAACCGCCCAAAGTTGGCAGAAACGATCCTTGCCCATGCGGTAGCGGCCAAAAGTACAAACGATGTTGCTTGGGGAACGTATAGATTTTTTGGCAAGGCAAAGTGCTTTGACACAAAAAAAGCGAACTGGCACTTTAAGTAACGGGGCATCGAGTACCAATTTCCCTCTACCCCTGCCTAAAATACAACTCCCTTACCTCGTGCTTTTTTGCAAGCCCCTTTCTTTCAAAGCTAGTGCTGGGCCGCCAGTCCTGTGGCCTGGCAAAATCATCGCAAGTATTGACAAAGCCCTTGGTGGCGGTCAGTTCCTCAAGCGCCCACGTCGCGTAATCCTCCCAGTCGGTGGCCATGTAGAGATAGCCACCTGGGTTAAGCCTGGAGGCGAGAGTTTCCGTAAAAGGCCGTTTGATCAATCTTCGTTTGTGGTGTCTTTTCTTGGGCCAGGGATCTGGGAAAAACAAATGTATCCCCGCCAGGGAATGTGGGGGGATCATTTTTACCGTGACTTCAACTGCATCGTGCTGAACGATCCTTATGTTGGGAATTGAACGCTGGGAAATGTTCCATAAAAGCCGCCCTACCCCAGGCCTGTACACCTCGACCCCCAGATAATTAATACCAGGGTTTTCCGCCGCAATGGCCGCCGTGGCTTCGCCCATGCCGAATCCAATCTCCATAACGACGGGATTTTCATTGCCGAACAGCGCGGCAAAGTCCAATGGGCCTTCCTGAAATGGAACGACAAATTGTGCGGAAAGCAATTCGTAGGCACGTCGTTGCGCCGGAGTTTCGCGCCCGGCTCGCAGAACATAGCTTTTTATGCTACTGTTTATGCCACTGGCCGATATTTCCTTTTCGGCCACATCGTCAGCGTATGGGGACGACATCGGTAAAGGCCGAGGTAAAATGCAAGGCATCTTCCGCCCACAACGCCGCCAAACGGGCATTGCTGGGAAGATTCAGACTTGCAATAGTACCGCTCAAGCTGGTAAGTTCCACGGTGCTAAGGAAATTGCCCTGCTCATCATAGCTTACAAGGCGGTTCACGGGGTATCCCGAAACCACTGTAAAATTTCCATCGGCAATATTCAGCGTGGGAAACGCGAAACGAGGTGTCTCGGGGGCATCAAACGTGAAATTGCGCTCCGACCTTTCCCCGCCAAGGTTCACCAGAACGGCCCTATACTGCCCCCTAGGCATGGTCTCGCCAGCACCGATTGCAATAGCCCGCGTACCAATCCAGGTCCTTCCGTCGCGTTCATAGCGAACCCATTCATCGCTGCTGATATGCCAACGAAGTTGCTCCCTATCGTGGTAAAGAAACAGGTCCGCCAGGTTTTCAATGCCGTCGTCGTCCTCGGGAATAATGAAGAACGAAAAACGTTCCTGCGGTCCGCCGACTTCCTGGTAATAGACCAGGCCGATATAGCCAAAGGCGATCCTTGGCTCCGTTCTGGAACAGGAAACGATCAGGGCCAGGGTCAGAATGGCCAGCAGAATAAACGGGATTCTTCGCATAGAAAACCTCCTATCGATATTTGGCGTTACCATGAAACCTCCAGAGCTAGGCCATCCGTAATGGCGGGCAGCTCCCCCGTGTCAACGGCAAAGGAAAAATTCCTGCCGTCAGTCTGCGCCCGAACGGGTGGCATGGCACCTTGCACCATCATGGCGTATATGCGTCTTGGCACGTTCATCCTGATCCTTATCTCGTAACCTGCGGATATCTCCCTTAACAGGGAAAGAAGCTCCGCGTCCTCGATCGCGGGGGAAGGATCCAGAAGGACAAGGTTCAGTCTGCTGCTGCCGTTTTCCTGCATCAAGGTTGCCCGGCTGCCGGTAATGTCCAGGAACGCCAAAAGCGCGTCCGTGTTCCTAAAATCCAGCACGGCCCTGGTAACAAGATCCGTACCGCCAGAATCGTTGGGAAGGCTCCTGGCCGAAAAAGACGAAAGCCGCATCCCAGGGATTCTTGCAAGAGTTCGCTCCAGGTCGGCCCTGCCAACTGGAATCGCCGGCCAGCGCTCGTTGCCGTCAAGCCTGCCCAGGGATTCCAGGACCTGCGAAACCCGGTACTCCAAAACGATCCTACCGGAACCGTTCGACCGAATGGTTATGTCCATTGTGGCCCCCAGACAGGAAGTCAGAAAGAAAATGGCGAAACACGGCAGCAAAAAAAGCTTCCTCATCAATACTCCTCTGAATGGATGCTCATGTCCTGGATGCGGACCGGCGTCTCGTTTTCTATCATCGCAAAAGCCTTGCGAAGCACAGACTCGCCGAAAACCCGCGAGTTGGAAACAATCGCCCCGCCTATCTGGGCAAAGGTAAGCGAGTCCTGTAGGTCAACCTCGGCGGCACTAAGATGGAAACGACGGCGAAGCTTTTCCTTTACCGAACTGACTATGCGCCTTTTTTCCTTGATGCTGTCGATATCGGGAATCTCAAAAACAACCTGCATCATCGAAACTACCATTAGACCTCTTCGTAATCTTCTGGCGTTTCCTCATGGAAAGGCTCGCCAAATATTTCCTCGAACATTTCCGCAAAGGGATCCGTTTCCTCCGCTGGGCCAACAGCGATACGCCTGCCATCGGCAATAATCGCCAAGATGTCATCCCTGTCATAAGCACTTATCCTGTCATCGTCAAGAAGCCCCTCGATTGCATCGAAGTCCGCATAGCCGTCCTCCACGGCTCCCCTAAGTTCGCTTAAGCCTTCGACATTGCCCGGATCGGCGATAAGCAGCACACGGGCAATGGCAAAACGCACTTCTGGCCGCGAAGGGTTGGTAGCGGCAGGGCCAAGTTCCTCCAGGGCGGCACGATACTCTTCCAGGGCGCGGGCGTACAAAGCCCAGTTTTCCAGGATCTCGGCGTACTCAAATCGTACCCTACCATCGGTGTTATGGGCAAGCCAGGTGGCATAACTGTCAATGGCCTCGGGCCTACCCTGCCTGTTCTTGGCGCGGGCATACAGTAGAAGAAAATCGGCGTTTTCCATGAGGGCGAATTCATTCCTGCGCAGCACCTGCTCCGCCTCGGCGTATCTTTGCATGGCAAACAGCACCAGCGCGTGGTTGTATCCGTCATCGGCACTTTCGGGAACCAAAGCGAGAAACCTTTCGTATAGATTCGAAGCCTTTTCTATCTCGCCGCTTCGTATTCGCGTGTAGGCGGCGGCCCTTAGCGCAAGCACGTTATAGGGGTCCCGCACCAGTATGGACTCAAACTCACGCGCGGCATCCTCGAAACGCCCCATCTCAAAGTGGAGCCGCCCCAGGTTATAGGCCGAAGCCGCCATGGTCCTATCCCGCGCCCTTGCCCGGTTCAGCCACCTTTCGGCCTCCCTAAAGAAATGGTCGCGATTCACCGTCACATTCTGCGCTATCTCAAAATACGCCATGCCAATGGCGAAGTATTCCTCTGCGGACAGGCCCCATCGATTCGCACAGCCGCCAAGGACAAAGCCCACGGGAATTACGATTACCGCGATAAAACACCGCAGGCACATGTTTTTCATCTTTCCGTGTTACCCCTATCCATTATAAAAAACACGAGTACAGCCCAGGTTTCAATTTTCACAGATATCTCAACGGTATAAAACCGTATCCTCGATTTCCCTAAGCTGGGAGCGATACAATCTGGCGATATTATCGCCATAGTCGGCAAGAAGTTGGATGATATTCCTTGGATTGGCTTCCCCGTCCTTCCCGTTAATGCGATCCCCCGCATCGCCTAGACCCGGCATTATGTACGCCTGCTCGTTCAGAACGGGATCCATCCACAGGGTGTATATCTCGCAGTTTTCCAAGGCCCGAACCACCCTAAGCGCACCCTTTAACGCGGCGATGGCATTGAAAAACCGAATCGACTTTGGCCTTATTCCCGCCCCAAGAAGGTACTTCACTATGGTCACAAGGCTTCCCCCGGTGGCGTTCATGGGATCGGCAAAAACCAGATCCTTGCCGTCCAGGGCCTCAAGATTGAAATACGAACGGCCAAGGTCCAGAACATACTCCATGTCGATTTCCTTCCTGGAATCGTCCCTGCGTATGCTGAACAGGGCAAAGGGTGTCACATAACCTTGAGACGAGTATTCCTGAACCTCCTTGCTCATGATCATCGATGGCAGCAAGGCCCCCCGCAGCATGACGCACATCACGGTATTTTCGATTTTATTGTCTATATTGGTGATTTTATGCACCGCGTAATTCTGTACCGGGCTGGTAACCGGTGTCTTGACGATAAGATAGTTCTTTTCCGAGCCAGTACTGCCCCCCCAGGCAAGCCTGAAAAGAATCTCGTAGGCCCGCTGTATGTAATAGACAAATTCCCCGTGGCCAGTCCGCACATCCCTAAGTTTCGCGATAAGCCGCGACACTTCCGGGTGGCTTTCCTGGGAACTGCAAAAGCTGTAGACATGGATATTCGGGGCCTGGCGGCAGATTTCCTGCATAGCCGTACCCATTTGGTTGTACAGCGAGATTATGCCGTCCTCCCCCTTACGCCGCTGTGCAGGCAAACCAGAGTCAAGCAGGGAAAACGATTCCACTACCTGGGCATACAAGGCATCCATGTGGGCAAGACAGTCCCTATCCTGTGCGGTCAGATACCCATCGAGATCCTCGGCCTTTAGAACGATTTTACTCATTACGGGTAGTATATGCCGTGGGGGCACGAGTTTCAAGGGCTATCGTTGCGTGTGCAATCAGCTCTCAACTTGCTGTAATAACTTTCGTGTACAAGAATATCGAGAACATCGGAAGCTTGAGCTATGCATCCATCGTCCTTCGAACCCAATAGCAAGACCGGATAGTGTTTCCTGTTATGTAACGCAAGGAAGCCGATCTTGTGACTAAATAGAAACCAGATTTTCTTTTCGATAATGGGTTTCACGGAATCGATACGAAAAATAAAATTATTGAAAATGAAATAACCTTTACGATCGGTAGTAAGCTCATAACGAACGGCCAGAATCCTGTCCAAATCATAAGAAGCATTCAACGGTTCAAAAACAGATTTTATCTTTCGTGATTTATTGACAAAAATATTGTTGTACAAGGCTATACTGCGATGAAGTTCGCGATTGGCATGTTCAATATCCGATATGCCATTCGCCTTGAACCAATCCGTCAGGTGCCCATGCACAGACGCACACAAGCGTTCGAGACAACCTTTGCCCCGGACTGTGTCCGCATCCGTTATGCCTATTCCCAACAAGCCTTCAACAATATTGTCAAGCATGGTTTTGCTTTTTCCCAGGTCATCAGAAAAGAGCCCTTCCTTCTCCGAATACAATTCCAGGGGAAAACCGTAGCTTGAAAAGGTCTGCCGCAAAACCTCCAGGTACCCCATCATGCATTCGTTCATGCAGAAGTGCAGACCGGTTATGCGCCCACTTGCGTCATCGAAGCCCCCGTGAAGCACGCAGGGGGTTCCGTTCCCAAGCCAGTCATGTTGGACGGCGGAAATTTCCAGCATTTCCCCAAAGGCTGCCCTGCGCTTTCGCCACCTAAAGCCCTTGCCCCTGTATTGCCGTTTCGTCTCAATTCCCGCGCTTTTAAGAATAGCAGAAAGAGCGGAATGACTAATACGTATTCCCTCCATCTTGGCCAGCAATTCCCGAAAATGAGTGATATTAATTCTTCTATAATAAGCCGAGTTTTTAAGGGCAATGATTTTTTCCCTAAGCTCATCGCCCTTACGATTTGGCGGATGCCTACCGGAATTGCCGTGACCATGTATAAGGGTATCTTCGCCCTGTTCAATGAACGCCTTCCTAAGTTGCATAACCCTTCTTTCACTAAGCTCAAGCCGCTCGGCAGCTTCCTTGATAGTACACCTACCTTCTACTACCCCCCGAATAATAGTTATCTTTTCCAGCAATGTTGCATCACACACAAAAACATTCTACACCTACAGGTGTATTTTGAGAAACGAAATTTTCCCTCGTGAATTTAAAATAATGATTGGACTTTTTTCAAGGCGACGAGCTAAGGACTATCTTTCTTTACGTTACGTTCACAACATAGAATGTTTTTGTTATCAATAGTTTTATACCCAAATATTATTAAGCAATCTGGTCAATCGAAAGTTTCCGAGGAACCTTCCCCATCGGTTTCCTCCACAAGCTGTTCGATCCTTTGTATCATATCGAAACCTTCCCGAACACTTGCATCAGGACGAAACCGCAGTTGTGGAATTTTTCGTATGTGTAGGGATGCACCCAATTTGGAACGAATAAAGCCAGCTGCACTTTGCAATCCTTCTGCGCACTGGTCGATATTCGCCGTCCCCCGAACGTTGGAAACATAGACATCTGCATAGGAAAGATCTCGCGAAACGTTCACCCGCGTAATCGAGACAAACGGGGAAACCCTGGGATCCTTGATCCTACCTTCCAGGACAAGGGCGCCGATCATCTCCTGCATCTGCCGCCCCAGCCGTTCGGTTCTGAATTCCGCCATCAGGTACTGCTTAACTTCCTAGCGACCTCGATCATCTCGATTATCTCAAGCTGATCGCCAATCTGTATGCTGTCAAAGCCTTCAATTCCTATACCGCACTCGTAACCGGTGGCAACCTCACGAACATCGTCCTTGAAACGCCGCAACGAGGCAATCTTTCCAGAATGGATCACTATCTGCTCGCGTATGACGTTGACGCTTGCGCTGCGTTTTACCGTGCCGCTCTGGACATAACAGCCAGCGATAAGCCCAATCTTGGGTACCTTGAACGTATCGCGCACCTCGACAGTGGCAATGACCTCTTCCTTGGTTTCGGGTTTGAGCATCCCTTCCATGGCCAGTTGTATTTCCTCAACGGCCTTGTAGATGACGTTGTACTTACGAATGTCAACTTTTTCCTGGTCAGCCAGAACCTTTGCCTTGGGCAGGGGCCGCACGTTAAAGCCAATGACAATAGCCTTGGACGCAATGGCAAGATCGACATCGCCTTCGCTGATTGGCCCAGGCAGTGCCTGTATAACATGAAGCCGCACTTCCTTGGTGGAAAGCTTTTCAAGACTGCTCCTAAGCGCTTCGGCAGAACCCTGCACGTCGGCCTTGATGATGACCTTGAGTTCTTGAACGTTTCCGTCCTTTATCATGTCGCGAAGGTTGTCAACAGTCACCCTTTGCCTGGTCTTGGCATCCTCGAAACGCTTAAGTTCCTGCCGCTTGGAGGAGTATTCGCGTGCGACCTTTTCATCCGCGACGACCTGCAACGGATCCCCGGCATTGGGAATACCCTCAAAGCCCAATATCTCGACAGGCATGGAAGGGGTCGCATGCTTGAGCTTTTCGCCCCGGTCGTTGAAGATGGCGCGGACTTTCCCAGGCCAAACACCCGCGACAAAGGAATTGCCAACCGAAATCGTCCCTTTTTCCACCATTACCGTCGCCACGATACCACGCCCGTGGTCAATCCTAGATTCAAGGATCTTTCCTTCGGCGGTCCGCTGGAAATTGGCCCTAAGATCGGCAAGCTCGGCCTCTAAAAGAATCGACTCGATAAGCTTGTCAATACCAGTTTTCTGCAAGGCCGAAATTTCGACAAACATAGTCTGCCCGCCCCATTCTTCGGGCATAAGACCAAGCTCGGAAAGCTGGCTCTTAACACGGTCAAGGTTCGCCTCTGGCTTGTCGATCTTGTTTATCGCCACGATGATCGGTACCTTGGCTTCCTTGGCGTGGTTTATCGCCTCGATGGTTTGGGGCATGACACCGTCATCGGCGGCGACGACTAATACGACAATGTCAGTCACCTGCGCACCCCGCGCTCTCATGCGGGTAAAGGCCTCGTGACCCGGGGTGTCAAGGAAGGTAATGCTGCCCTTTGGCGTGTCCACCATGTACGCACCGATGTGCTGGGTAATACCACCGAATTCGCCCGCCACAACATCGGCCTTGCGAATCGCGTCCAGCAGCTTGGTCTTTCCGTGGTCAACGTGACCCATGACGGTAACGACCGGCGGCCTGGGAAGCATCTCCGCGCCCTCGTCGGTTTCGGTCTCTATTACAGTCTCGTCGTACAGGCTTACGATTTTGACATCGGTGCCGTATTCTGCGGCAAGTATCGTCGCGGTATCGGCATCGATTTGCTGGTTTATCGTCACCATCATGCCCATTTTCATGAGCTTCTGGATAAGATCCGATGCCTTCAGGTTCATTTTCTTCGCCAATTCCGAAACCGAAATGACCTCCATCATCTCGATGGACTTGGGTACCGAACTGGCGGAATACGTTATCTTCTTCTTGGTCTGGAGGAGTTTTTCCGCCATCTCAAGTTCTTTGTCCCTGCGGGTATAGGCCGGTTTTTTGGCCTTAAAACTGCGCTTTGTCGTGCCCTTGTTCTCTGGCACAGGACCGGAAGCCGGAGCCCCCTGCCCTGGACGGCCAACCCCAGGACGCGGAGCCCCAGGTCTAGGCGGTCCACCTGGCCTGGGAACAAAACCAGGTCTTCCAGGCATTCCCGGACGCGGCCCCCCAGGGCCACCACCAGGCCCCCCAGGTCGGCCATGATGCCTTGGTGGACCCCCAGGCCTGGGTCCCGGTCTTCCCCCTGGAGCACCGCCGGGAGGTCTGGGTCCGCGATCGTAGCCGCCAGGACCCCGGTCGAAAGAACCGCCGGAGGGGGGCCTTCCCTGATGGGGCGGACGATTGTCGTCATGCGGCCTTCGGCCTACCAACCTGCCCCCGACCCTGCCAGCCACAACAGCTGGACGCTGGGCAAACGGAAACGGTGCCGGCTTCGCCCCTGGATTCGGCGCGGGTGCCCCGTCGGAAGGCTGCCCAGCTGGCGGTGGCTGCACCGGAGGCACCGCAGACGGCCCCCTGGATTCGGCGGTATTGGGAGTAATTTCCTTTGGCGGCACACTCGCAGTCGCCGCGACATTTTCCGTTGTCACAGGCGAAGTTACGGGCGCATCCACCGGCGGCGCATCTTTCACAGACGCGCTGGAACCTTTGCTTCCAGAATGACTGGAAACAACAACTTTGGACTGCACAACTTTAGGTTGCACCGCCTTGGGTTGGAGTTTCCTTGCGACTGCCCCGCCAGTACCCGGTGCGGCCTGCGCCGTAGGTTTTTTCTTAACCACGATCACCTTGCGGCGTTCCCCCGATTCACTCCCCCCTTCCGGCCGTCCTTTTCCGTCCACGGAATCGGCCTGGGTGCGTTTTATCAGTTCCGCCTTTGGTCTCTGGGTTTTGTCGGTTTCGTCTGCCATCTTACTCTTCTTGTTCCTCTTCTTCTTTCTCGTAGCTCAATTCCAATTCCGCGCCACAATTTGGGCATTTAATGGTATCGGCGGAATAGCCATCCGTGTCGAGGACAAATTTCACCTGGCATTCGGGACATTCCACCTCTTCCGCGGTTTCTTCCTCTACTGCCTCTGACTCATCCTCCGCATATTCTTCCGTGTCTTCTTCCAATATCTCAACCGAATCGTCGATCAAGCTACGCAGAGCCTCGATCTGTTCCGCGGAAATGTTTTCCAGCGCGTCAAGTTCTTCCTGGCTAAGGTCAAGAAAGTCAACGATATAGTCGATACCGCTGTCGAACAAAGCCTGGGCAACCGCAGGATCGACATCCGGAAGCTCCGATATGCGGGAGAATTCTTCCGTGTCCGAGTCCCCAAAGAGTTCGGAAACCGCACGCCTGGATTCGGCGGTAATATCCATTTCGGCAAACTGGCTTTCGGTTTTAACATCGATCATCCAGTCGGTAAGCTTGTTCGCAAGGCGTACATTAAGCCCCTGTTTGCCAATGGCCAACGACAAAAGGGTATCGCTGACCACCGCCAACGCCTTTTTGGATTTTTCGCTCAGGATAATAACGTCCCTTACCTCGGCCGGGGAAAGCGCGTTCTTGATGAAACGCGCAGGATCGGCATCGTACTTGAGAATGTCGATCTTTTCACCTTCCAGCTCCTTAATCACAGCCTGTATGCGAACACCCTTGAGGCCCACACAAGCACCAACCGGGTCAACGTCATCGCGATTGGAATACACGGCCAGCTTGGTCCTGAAACCCGCCTCTCTTACGATTTTATGTATTTCAACGGTCTTATCGTAAACCTCCGGAACCTCCAACTCGAAGACCGCCCGAACGAAATCCGGATCCGTGCGCGACAGAATAATCTGCAACCCAGAAGGTGTCTTGTTTACTTCTTTTATGAGAGCCTTGATCCTATCGTTAAGATGGTAGGTTTCCCTCGTAGATTGATACTTTTTGGGCAACTTGCCCTCGATTTTACCCAGATCAACGAAGATATCCCCGTGTTTCTCCCGCTGGTAATAACCGATGACAATCTCACCAACCTTGTCCTTGTACTCAGAGAACAGACTGTCCTTTTGAATCTCCTTAATGGACTGTCGTGCGGTCTGCTTGGCAAGCTGCACCGACTGACGGTTGAACTCGCTCGCGTCCACAGGCACGAGTATCTCGTCCCCGACCTCCGCATCTGGGTTAAGCTCCCGCGCCTCGTGCAGATCAATCTCGTCAACCGGGTTGTACACGTCGTCGTGCTCAACCACTTTCTTTTTCGAGAGTATTGAAACCTGCTTGCTGCCATCAAAACGTACAACGGCGTTCTCATCCGTACCAAAACGTTTTTTATAAGCAGCCACCAATGTGTTTTCGATGGTCTTTCGGATGAGCTCTTCCGAAAGGCCACGCTCCTGGCTCAATAGTTGGATTGCCTCCGACAGATCGATGCCCAATTTATCCCTCCTGTGAGGTATCTGGCCCAGCTCGTCGATTAGCGGCCAGGTTGCCCCCTTTTTCTATAATTATACCCTTGAGTTGTCCCCGACACAACGAAGACAACCCCCTTTGCAAACAAAAAAAGGGCCTCTCGCGGCCCCTCTTTTCGAAAACTCAGTATGTTTTCATGTCCAATCGACGCTCCCGCGAAAAAAACGCCAATGGGACACAAGACATGCCCCCAACCAAAGGAAGCAACAAAAGCGGGAAACGGGAGTCGGACCCGCGACATCGACCTTGGCAAGGTCGCGCTCTACCACTGAGCTATTCCCGCAATAGATACAGGCACTGTACCAGAAAATGCAAAACACGTCAAGCCCAAAAAGCTAATTTTAATCCGCCGCATGAAGCGGCAAACCGACGCTGAAAAAAGAATAGCCCAGACGCACATTGTTTGTCAACACCCATTCCATCGACATTGTCGATATCGGCGGAATCGCGCAAATATCGTCGAAAGCTTACGGCAAAAGCCGTTGACTAAATCCCGCATATATGGCTATATTTTAGTAAGGTCAGATGATGCTACAGCTATATTTTCTGTCAATATTGTGTAATGGGTTAGCCGGTTTCCTTTTCCTCTACGGGGATACCTTCGAAAGTAGGTCAACCGAGAGCGGCTCGAGGTCGCCGTCTTTCAGCGGCGGGTTCCGACTGATCATCGGCATAATAACGGCCGTGACTGGTCTGCTAAAACTCCTTGCTCCAGTAAGGGTACCCATCCTGGGGGATCTTCTCCCGGCGGTAGCAGGCATCGTCGCGGGCTTTATGCTGGTGTACGGCTTCTACCGTGATCACGGCTCAGGGACCGACAGTGAAGGGAAAATAGACAGCGTTGGGAACATGCTCCTTCAATTCAAAAGGCAGATTGGCATTGCTTGCATAGTCATTGCCGTATTGCACTTTTTGTTTCCAAACGCACTCTTCCTATAAAATGGCGGATGTCTCACAAGCGCACGGGCGATCCGTTGCAGGTATTGCGCTCAACGAAGGGCGGCTTTTTATCGCCCTAAGAAAAGCCGGGGGAAGCCTCGGGTTAAAGTGGGAATTCCCTGGGGGCAAAGCCGAGGAAGGCGAAAGCGATGAGGATGCCCTAAAAAGGGAATATCTGGAAGAATTCAACGTGGGGATCAAGGTTGGTTCGCTGTTGGCTAGTACGGAATTCTCCAACAAAGGAAAGCTGTTCTCGCTTAACGCCTACCAGGTTTTTATGGATTCCCTTGATTTCAAGATGGTCGAACATACCCAGTGGCGTTGGGCCACTCTGGACGAAATTGAGAACGACATCGGCGACGGTTTTGCCGATTCCGACCTCCGCCTGCTTCCCACATTGCGGGAGCATCTTTTAACCATATGAAAAAAGCGATTTCTACTATTATTACTGTTTGCTGTGCGGTTCTTATCCTGCTGCTGGCAGTCGCCTGCACTGGAAGAAGAAACGAAACCCCAGTTTTGCCGCCTGAAACATCCCCCCTATCGCAGACATATATCGGTTATGGCGTGGTCAACGTTTTGTACACACGCCTAAGCGTCGAGGCAACGGCGATAAGTGCCGCCTCGGGCCATGCGCGAATGGGAACGGTGGTCCGCATTCACGAGCGGCGGCTGATAAGGGACGGCGCAAGAACCGAATCCTGGCTGCTGGTGGAGGAGGATACCAAGGGATGGATTTTAGAAGAGCTTGTGGACGTGTACGCCAACGAGCAACAGGCCCGTACAGCGTCGGAAACAATGCGGTAGACAAAGAATACCATACAAAAAAGAGAATGGCATACCGTCCCACTTCCCAGTATAATGTAAGTAGGGAATGGAAAAGCAATTAGGTATCGTCTTTGCGGGCGGCGAAGGGCCAAACCCGAAAACCCTAAATCGGCTCTGCGGCGATCTCGCATCCAGGGCACTCACGGTCGCCGCCGATTCTGGTCTGCTTGCCGCAGAGGCGGCTGGGATAAAACCGGACTGGGTTATCGGCGACATGGACTCCCTAGCCGACGAAACCCGTTTGCTCCCTTACCCCACGGAAAGGGTTATCCGCCACCCCGTTGACAAGGACTATACCGACACGGAACTGGCCCTTGATCTACTGTGGCGGAAGGGCTGCGACAATACCTGGATAATCGGCGGTGGCGGCGGCAGAATCGCCCATATTTTCGCCATCCGCGATATATTTGAAAGAGAACGCTTCCCATGTCGCTGGATCACCGCTAGCGAGGATATTCACTGTGTGGACTACGGCAATAATGCCGTCGGCAATCATACCGACGGCAGGGGCCTGGAACCCGGCGATACGGTTTCGGTGTTTCCATTGGGTGCAGGTCCTTGGAAGGCGGAAAGCCTAGGACTCAAATGGCCGCTGGACAGCGTAATCTGGGAACGTGGGCTTTACGGGTTTGGCAATATCGTACTGGAACGCGAGCTTAGTATACGTGCCGTACAGGGCCGATTCATGATAATTTTGGAGAGAGTATGTCAGCAGTTATAATCGATGGAAAAGCAATCGCGAAAAAGATCCGCGAGGAAGTAAAACAGGGAGCCACGCTCCTTAGGGAAAAAGGTATCGCCCCATGTTTGGCGGTTATACTGGCCGGGGACGATCCCGCAAGTCTTTCCTATGTAACAGCCAAGGAAAAAGCCCTTGCCGAAGCGGGCATGGAAAGCCAGGATTTCCGCCTTCCCGCCGACGTTACCGAACCGGAACTGCTCGCCCTGATTGACAGGCTAAACCAGGACAAGAATGTCCACGGGATTCTGGTGCAGCTTCCGCTCCCTAGACATATCGACGAAGACAGAATAATCACGGCGATTGATCCCGCCAAGGACGTTGACGGTTTTCACCCCGTTTCCGTCGGAAATATGGTTCTGGGTAGGCACGGTTTTCTGCCATGCACGCCCCACGGTGTACTGGTTCTGCTGCGCGAACTAGCAATTCCGCTTTCCGGATCCCACACGGTGGTGGTTGGCAGGTCGAACATCGTGGGTAAGCCCATGGCGAACCTGCTGCTGCGCCGCGAGGCAAATGCCACGGTGACAATTTGCCACACAGGCACGAAGGATCTAGCCCGACACACCCTGCAAGCCGATATTCTGATTGCGGCGGCGGGAAAAGCCGGGCTTATCGGCGCGGAAATGATAAAACCAGGCGCGGTGGTTATAGACGTGGGGGTAAACCGGGTGCAGGATTCCACCAAAGCCAAGGGCTACAGGCTATGCGGGGACGTTGACTTTGCCGGTGCGGAAAGCAGAGCCGGTTACATAACACCTGTACCTGGCGGTGTCGGCCCAATGACTATTGCAATGCTTCTGAAAAATGTCCTGCAAGCTACTATTACGAAGGGGGATTTTATAAAATGAGCGAATTCAAGGGCGAGAATGCATATCCTTCGACATCGGTTCTGGAAAGGCTTCGCAAAAACGCTATCTGGTGCTTTGCCGGCGGGGTTGCCCTGGCCATTCTTAGGCTTCCATTCGCACGCCCACCAGTTATCGCGTTTGCGGCTGGGGGCATTATCTGCGCGGTCGGCATTGGCTGGCTAATGGCGAATAACCCAGTAAACAGAAAGATC
>Ga0209755_10002521_pt1 | contig 25085 bp, 30 predicted proteins | sample TergutCo191P1_FD_187301 | JGI IMG/M metagenome (GOLD analysis project Ga0209755, IMG submission 187301) | Cornitermes sp. P1 segment gut microbial communities from Petit-Saut dam, French Guiana - Co191P1 (SPAdes) (version 2) | ecosystem: Host-associated > Arthropoda: Insects > Digestive system...
CTCCGCTTCGTTGCTTCGGGCGTATTCACTTACTCGTCTGATGGTGTCGAGTATCAGCGTTTCCACCACTTCAACACGGATATAGTGGCAAGTGCATTTACCCTCTCTGCTGTGGTGGCGGTAGCTTGAACATACATACTCGTCATGGGGTATGCGGTTGTGGTCAGCTTTTCCCTGTTTGTGGTACATTTTCTTGCCACAATCAAAACAATAGAGGATGCCTGTTAGCGGGTTTGGTTCGCCTGTTACTCGCTGGGGTCGGCGGCGTGTTTCACGCAAGCGTTGTACTACCGTCCATTCTTCCTCGGTAACGATTGCGGGGATTGCTCCCTCGAATACCAGCTTGCCGTCTGGGTTGGGGTTTCGTTTTTTGGCTTTGTAGTTTTCTTTACTGGTCTTGTTGAGGATTTTTCTACCCATGTATTCCTCTTTGCCAAGTATGCCTGTGATGGTCTGTACTGCCCAACTTGTGGGCTTAACGGTGGCGTGTTTTCTCATGCCGGCACCGATACTTGCCCAATGGGAAGATGGGTTAAGTACGCCCTCGGCCTCAAGTTCCTGTGATAGCTGTGTGGGGCTTTTCCCTGCTATAGTGCCAAGAAACAGGCGTTTTACAATGGGTGCGGCTGTTTCGTCCAATATCCACTTTTGGCGGTCTTGCGGGTCGTGGATATATCCGTAGGGTAAAGCCCCTGTAACATGATTTCCGTTTGCTGTTCGTGATTTATTGATTGCACGAATCTTACGACTCGTATCTCGTGCGTGCCACTCTGCAAAAAGGTTACGAAATGGCATAAAATCGTCCTCGCCTTTGGCTGTGTCGATATTTTCAGCCACAGCAATTAGCCTTATGCCGTTATCTCGTAACTGCTCTAAAAATAGCCCTACTCGCAAATGGTCACGCCCCAACCTTGACATATCTTTGATAAGAATTTGAGCGACATTGCCACTCTCTACCATATCAAGCATTTGCAAAAATGCTGGTCTATCCCAGCGAGTGCCGCTCCAACCATCATCAAATAGATGGACAATGTTGGTAAATCCGCTTCGGTGGGCGTATTCCTCTAATAACGCCTTTTGATTTTCGATACTTAACGATTCATTGGCTCGTTCATCTTCTTTTGAAAGACGGCTGTACAAAATGGTTTGTTTGGTGCTGTTGATGGTTGTAGTCATACAATCTCTCCTGTCCTAATTTTTTGGATTTGCGAGAGGGTTCAGCTTGCCGAACGCAATCCCCTCACTATTAGGAATTTGAAACAGGGTTTTCGGAAGTCTTTTTTTGAACAAGGTAAATTCTTTTCCCTGTTACATATCCTTCCTTGATTGTATAGACCTTTTGGATTACGGAGCAGCTTTCTATTGGCCATGATTAGGTTGTTGGAAAGTGCGTTAAGGCCGTAGTATAAGGCTTCGCCAGTTTGGAACAATTCGCACGTTGTAAACGGAATGAAAATTGCTGTGCTGCTTGTTGTAAGCCCTCGGTTGATTTCCAGTTGGTTAAGACCCAGCGTCAGACTGCTCATCATGCCTTGTTCCTGTTGCCAATCCAAACGGCGCAGGGCGCAGTTGTATTTTTGCGCTATGCCAGATGCGGCGAACACTTCATTTTCCAGTTTGGATTTTGATTTCGCCGTGTTAAGGACAACCACCGTCACCATGAACATCCGCTCATTTCGTGACTGCAAATCCTCCAAAAGCGTCTTGGCTTCGGTGCTGTAAGTGATAAGGTCAGGGGGCAGGATATCCATGTCGTAGCCGTTTTTATTGGCTTTCATCTGTTCCTCAATTTTCATTTTTTCAATGTCGGACAGTTTTCGCTTGATGCGTTTAATCGCTTCCGTTTGGTCGATGGACTGGATATGCAGGGTTACGGTTAATGCGGAATCAAGGTCAAGGAAATCCGCAAGCATACGGTCGTTAAGTTCAGGGGCGAGAATCTGCAAATAACTGACCGCGCCAACATGCGCTCCCATGCGGAACATCTTGCCATCACGGAAGTCAAAGGACGTAGGCGCGATAAAGTCCTTTGTGGATAGGCCCGAGCGTGTAAGGTCGCCCCAATCAAAGTGGAATTTCTCTCTGCCGTCGGGGTGGAACTGACCGTGCAGGAGTTCCAGCCGCTCTGTGCCGTTTAGGGATTGCGCGGTTACGCCCAGCGCCTTGAAATTGTTTAGAATATCAGCCTCGACACGCTCTAAGCGCAGCTTTGCGGCTTTCAGACTGTCAGCCTCAATGCCGAAGGTGACGTATTTTGTACGCACTCTGCCATTATTGCCTTTGGAGTGCTGATGCTCCAAGATGTCCGAATACTCGCGGCACAGCGGGTCAATCCGCTCGTCGCCGTGGTCGGGAATCTGTATGGAGTTCAGAATCTCAGCCGTATCGCTGTAGCGGTTGATTGCGGATAGTTGCACCCGCACGGTGCTGTCGAAGTAATTGAGGAAATCGCAGTAGCTTTCAAAAATCTGCGTTTTCTCGTCATTTTGAGCTAAGTGGTAGGTTATGTCACCGAATGAGATTGTTTTGGTGTACAGCCGCCCCTCCGCATGGCAGATGCCGTCGCGGTACATATGCTTGTAGGGAATGGACTCCTGTGCCGTTGCCGGCTTGTCGCTGCGCCCGAAAATCTTCTTGGCGAGCTTTGCGAAAAAGCCGCCCGGGTGTGCATCGGACGGCTTGGGGGTACCCACGGCATTGCTGCCTCTACGGCTTTTTAAGTCTTTTCGGTGTTCCTCCCGGCTGGCTCTTGCCGCTTGGATGTTGCGGTTTAACTGCTTTTGTTGGTTCCTTACGGTTTTGCTCAAATGTCGCCACCTCGTCTTTCTGTATAGTTTCGTAAAAGTTTCGCACCCGGAAAGGCCGAACCCCCGGCCAGAAAAATTTTGCGCGGATATAGTTCCGTATGAGTTTTTCGGCGGGGAGTCCGTCCTTTTCGTACATAGCAAGGATAAACAGCGGAGCCATTATTCCCATCATAAGCAAAACGGCGGCGGTATTACCGATAGCGCCCCTTGTGAACAGGTATGTGGGTATACCGATTGCCGCCGCCGTTCCGAAGCAGATTAACTGCCGTTTTGTCATATTGAGGGCTACCTTGCTTTTGATTTTATCTAGGTCTTTTGGGACGCTTGTGAAACCTGCCATTTTTGGAAAAACCTCCTATAATTCAGGGTCGTCGTGTGTATCCTTGTTTGCCGCAGCAGCAGGCTCTCCTGCGGATTTGTCGGCAGCCTTATCAGCAGTTTTTTCAACAGTTTTCATAACTTCCTTAAACTCGTCCAAGATTGCTTTGCTCATTGCCTTGCGCAAGTCGCCGTTTACGGGGAAAGCTATGTCGTGATAATTGCCTTCGTTGTCTTTAGATTGGGGCATGGTTACAAACAGCCCCTTTGTGCCATCCACCACGCGGATGCCTTTAATAGCAACCATGTCGTCAAAGGTTATGCTTGCAAATGCTTTGGTGGAGTTGTCGGGCTGGCCTTTCAAGGGGTATATCCTAACGTCTAATTTTGCCATAATGTCATTCTCCTATCTCTGGATTATTTTTGTTTGTTTCTGGTGTTTGCCCTTCATAAAACTAAAAATGTGTGCAACGGTGGTCGCTTGCCAACCGTTACCCAAACTTTTATATCTTTGCGTGTTGCTGATTTTTATTTCCTTGCCGTTATCGTCAGTACCGAGTGCAGTGTAGTTATCGGCAAGCCCCTGACACCTCTCTGCTTCAATGGGCGTGAGCTTTCTTATAGTGTAATCACCATCGGGCAGGTCGATTTTGTAACGCCCGGTTTTTGCGCTACGGCCCCCGCCTTTAGCGGAAAGTGACACGGTTTTTCCACGGACGCTGTATATCCGTTCCCCTTGACCGACTTTGCCTATAGTGCCGATACGGACAGGGGTGCAGATAACGCAGTCGGTCTGCACGGTGGTCATTGCGTTTAACTTGCCGTCGCTACGGACTTCCAAACGCTTAAAGCTACCGTTTTCGTCTGAACGGGTACGAAGTGCCGCGCCCATTTCCGCAATTTCCTGTGCGACAAAAAGCCCTGTCTTTTGGCGCATTACCATCGACAGGGCGTTTTCTTTGTGCATTGTTGAGAGTATGGTTTGTGATTTATCTGAAAGGGCGATTGGCTCATACACCATCAGCCGTCTACCGCTTTGCTTATATGGACTGGTGTGGTTGCCGCCTTTTCCGTAGCAAGCATCTATGCAAAGGGATTTGTCATGGGCAGTAATGCCTGTTTCCAAAATGTCTTGGAGCAAAATGCCCCTGTCTTCCGGTTGCGCTACCCCTTTGATGTTAGTCCAGTAAAGCCGCTTTCGTTGCTGCGCCGACACGAGCGCAGAGTTAATCATAATCGGCTCGCAGTCTAATTCCTCGCTGATGTACTCACGAATGTTCTTGTGCATGGATGCCACGTTTTCATAGAGAAAGTAGCGCGGGCCTATCATGCGAAGCGCCTCGACGTATTTCATAAACAGCACCCAGCCAATGCCGCCTTTTTCCGTATCGCGCTGATTCTTTGCGATTGAAAAGGTCTGGCAGGGCGAACCACCGATAACCATGTCAATGTTTGTAAACCGCCGATAATCCGCGTGCATAACATCGCCGTGCTGCTCTGTGTCGGGATAGTTATAGCGGCTTACCGCCTTTGCGTACTTGTCGATTTCAAATGCGGCGTAATATGAAACGGCATATCCTGACTGTTCAAGAGCTACACGCCCGCAGGATATGCCGTCAAAAAGTGAGACTACTCGTAACTTCTGTTTCAAGAAATTCCCCCTTTCGGTCTTAATTTTGCTTATATTTTTAATGTGGACTGGCGATATTGCTAGATAATGATTTGCACATACCTCCATTAGAATTGAATAATAGCCGACTGATTGTTTTGAATATCATTTTCTAGTGTCAATATGCCCTCGCTTACTGTTTGTAATGCAATTCAAACGCTGAAAGCGTTTAAATTGCGTTGACTCATGCGTTTGATAATGCTATAATGAACTCATCCATGTAAAGGGGTGAGCATCGTGAATAATAAATTGTCAAATGTCAGTTTCCGAATTGATACCGACGTTAAGAATCAAGCGGATAGGCTCTTTGCTGAACTCGGTCTCAATATGACTACAGCCTTTAATATCTTTTTGCGCCAGGCTGTGCGAGAAGGGGCCATACCGTTTCAAATAACTGTAAACACACCAAATGCGGAAACAGTTGCAGCCATGCTCGAAGCAGAGAAAATCACATCCGACCCTTCAGTTAAGCGCTATTCCGATGTTGAAGAAGCACTGAAGGAACTGAAATCATGAACAGAGATATTGTTTGGACAGCTCGGTTCAAAAAAGACTACAAATTAGCTATGAAGCGAGGTCTGGATATTTCTCTGATTGACGATTGTATCCGTAGGCTTGCATATCGTGAAGTTCTGGCACCGAATTTCCGCGACCACGACCTCTCCGGCAATTGGAGCGGGCATAGGGAATGCCATATTCAACCGGACTGGCTACTTGTCTATCGAATAGAGGGTGATGACCTAATTCTTGTGCTGACGCATACAGGTACTCATAGTGACTTGTTTTAGCGAAATCGCATTTATTGTTTTTTATCCAACTGCACAAAGATATTATTCGACTTTTGTGCATGTGGACATTTAATTTGCATTGAATATTGCTTTGCTCAAACTTGAACTCTTGAACAAGGTGAAGCAGAGCAGCAAAGTCATGCCCATAGCTGACCACAGGCTTGTTTGTATATCCGCTGATACGCTCGTTCTCAAAAGCACGGCATAGATAGCAACGCACACCATAATCAAAAAACCCTGAAAGCCTAACGCAAACAGGGATTTCAAATAGTTGTTGCCGATGCTGCCCCATTCGCGGTTTGCCATTGTGCTAAACGGAATGGGCGCAACGCTGATGGTGAGATAAATCTCTATCATCCTGCCGTGTATGATAATGAAGATGCACAGCGAGATTGCTCTCATGGCAAGGCTTAAAATGTTGGATTCAAGCCATAGTCCGAAAAGCTCGCCGATTGACAGGGTATCAAGATAATCCGCTAACCCGTCAAGAACGACATCAGCATCTAAACTGCCGGTTATTATCACTGCGCTTTGATTGACAACGTGCTGGGCAACGTCAAAAACCGCCATCGTTATGTCAAAAACGTGGGTCAGAATGAAAACAGCGATAAAGGTTTTCATAATCCACTTATAAATGTTGGCTATATCGAACTCCGCCATGTTGTTCTTATCCAAAATCATTTGGATAAGCTCATAGCACAGCACGAAAGTCAGGATTATGCCTGCGATGGGGATAATGGCTATTTCCGATATGTTGCGTATCATGCTGTAGATTTCGGAGTTGTAATCAAAGGGCGTTTGCCCAACTAGCCCCGCGATATTGCCCACCTCGTCATTGACATGGTTGAACAGGCGGGTGTAATTGCTTGTGATGCTGTCGGTGAACAAACTGCGTATCCAGTTGTCGATAAAGTCAAGTAGCCCAAACAATAATAATCACCTCAATTCGTTTGGGGAAAAGATACGCTGACGGGTGGCGTTGAAAAACCCAGCCGTCAGCGTGTGTCCGAAAATTTTTAGAACAAGTCGGACAGCAGAGGTATCAAAATTACCCCGATAAGGGCTATGCCGGCACCGGCCATGAGCTGCTTAACGCCTTGCGATTTCGAGCCGGCGTTATCGTTGCCGTAGCCTTCGAGCATATTTACAAGGCCCCAAACGCCCAAACCGCCGCCGAGTGCTATCGTCAATGTGCCGAGTACGTCAATTGCCGAATTGAAAAAATCCATAATGTACCAAATCCTTTCTTTTTTGTAATGGGTTAGTGGTTGAAATTCCAATGAAAAACGCCCCGTCTTTTAATCCGTGGGCGTAAAATAACCGCTTTGCAGCGGGTTACTTTTTGGGGTATATAACGTGGTACGTGCGAATGTCTCTGTATGCCTCGCTTGGGTAGTTGCAATCTGTCAGCCATGAAGTTATTAAAACGGTTCTAAGTCATCATCAAAATCGTCATGGTCGTAACCCTGCACGAAGTTATCAATAAGAGCCTCTGTCGGCAGAACATCATCAACAGGCACAAACTCAAAATACTCAAATTCGTCCGTTTGTTTGACTGCCAGTTTCCTGTTGATGTGTTTTTCCAAGTTGAAGGTGTTTTTAGGGTTTGCATCGGACAGGAAGCGGTAATGCTTGTGGCTTGTGATGTCGTATTTCTTAGACAGAAACGGGCGAACGCCGCGAAGTTGCAAAATACACACCTCTCCGTCGAGTACGTTCAATTCGTCCTCGCTCATCAGGCTTTTGCCGAGCTTCTGCTGATTTTGGCTGTATGACTGCGATTGCCCTTTGCTTGTGCTGCTGTTCATTTGATATATGGTTTCTTTGCCAAGGGCTTCCGTCAGGTCTTTGAGCGTGGTTTTCTCAGAGCCACCAAGAAACAGGCGGGTATCGCAGTTGCCTTGAATTGTTTCAGCGGCATCCTTATACATCGTTTTAAGTTGCGAAAACGCCTGTAAAATGATGCAGGCAGAGATTTCGCGGCTTCGGATTGTGGCGATAAGTTTGTCAAACTTGGGGATTTTTCCCAGATTGGCAAATTCATCGAGCAAAAACCTGACATGAACCGGCAGCCGCCCATTGTGAATCAAGTCGGCACGGTCGCAGAGGATATTGAAAAGCTGGCTGTACATGATTGCGGGTATGAAGTTGAAGCTGTCGTCGGTATCGCTCACTACAACGAATAGCGCGGTTTTTTCGTCGCCTATCATATCAAGCTCTAACTCATCATCGCTCATAAGCTCCCGAACCTCTTTAATATCAAAGGTTGAGAGCCTTGCGCCTGCCATAACGAGTATGCTTTTTAGTGTTTTGCCCGCCGCTAAACGAAATTTGGCATATTGCCGCACGGCAAAGTGATTTGGTTGCGGTTTCTTGCCTTTTTCCTCGTTGCCGAACTCCAACTCGTCAAACATGACATCGACCGCGTTTTTGTGGGTGTCGTCGTTCTCGCTGACCTTCATGGAGTTGATGAACCCGACAAGGGTATTCATGTTGCGTTCTTCTTCGGGGCGCTCGTAGTAGATATATCCCATGAGTGCCTGATACAAAAGGCTTTCAGCCTTCTGCCAAAACGGGTCGCCGCCTTTTTGGTCGTTGTCTTGGGTGTTTTCCATGAGCGCGGTGACTAATTTTAGAATGTCTTTTTCCGACCGAATGTACCGGAAGGGGTTATATTTCAAAGACCGCCCGAAGTCGATTGTATTTATTATTTTAATCTTGTACCCCTTGCGCTTTAGCAGGGTCGCAGTTTCATAGACCAAGCTGCCTTTCGGGTCTGTGCAGACCAGCGAAACAGGGAAATCTGGGGATATGCACTGCATTATATTAGGCTTAACGAAAAACCTTGTCTTGCCGCTGCCTGAGCCGCCGATAACGAGTACGTTCTTGTTTCGGGCGTACTTCGGTTGCTTGGGTCTGCCGTTGAGCGTTAAACTCTCCGTCGCCGTCAGAATGATGTTGTTGTCGGGATTAGGGTCTTGGTACGGAGCTATGTCCTTTACTGTGCCCCAACGCGCACTGCCGTACTCTATATCATGCCGCCATTTCTTAGCTGTGCGCCGTTTGTGCCACACGATTCCGTAGAATATTATCCCGCCGAGTACGCCGATTAGCAAATCCGTCGGGTATATGCTCGGAAGCGGTCTGGATAGCGTTTCGCTCAGGTTCGGCAGGGTTTCGATAAGCCTGTACGCCGCCCGGTGGTCAGTCGATAAGTGATATGCTTCGCTGATTTTATTAGCGAACCAGCCAACTCCGGCATAGGGCAGGTTGGGGCGCAGGTACTTTTTCAGAAAGCCCATTATGTTTATCTGCTTCTTCAAATCTCTATCTCCCCCTTGTTTTTGCCCTTTGTGGGAATCGCAGGGGTCAAGCCCTTTGCAATATCCTTGAACCGTTCCATTTCCTGTGAGATAGGCGGCACTGCGGGTTTTGCCGTCAGTACATTCTTGGAAAACTTTTTGAAAGCAGCGTCCATTGATTTTGCCTGCTTAGATTTGAAGAAAACAATCCAGTTAGGCGGGTCGGTTGACGAGTCCTTCTTAATGGCGTAGTCGATGTTGAACTCCCTTGCGATTTTCTTAAATGAGTGAATATCGCTGTCTCCGGGGATTACGGCATCTTGTATATCCGCGCCCGATTTCGTCAGGGATTTAAGGCTTTGATTGCCGTGCTTTTCGCCTAATTTACCTGACTTTTTCATAAATGCCTGCATTGCCTGTGCAAGCAAACGCGCCGTTAATTTAGTCGCCTTTACGCTGATGGCAACGCATCTGTCGTTGGTGTGGGATTGTACTTGGTCAATTTTTATCACGCCCTTTCATCGCGGATTTTTCAGTGCTATAAATCGGGTTCATCCTGTCTGCTATGCGAGGTGTAGCCGTTTGCGTGTTCACGCCTGCGGGAAGCCTGTTGGACAAGCAGTAGGCAGTCATTCCAGTCCTTGCCCTGCAAGGGCTGAACACGCTCGGTCGGCATATTTATCTTCTTTGCAACACGTTTGGCAAAGGCATTGCCCGCCTCGTCGTTGTCGGTGGCGATAATACAGTGGTTAATACTCGGAAATCGCTCAAGGAATCCAATTAAGGCTATGTCCGAAGTGCCGCCCAGCGATAACCGCCAGCCATCAAAGCTGGGAATATCGCCGCGCCTGCATAGTGTCTGATGGGATAAGCAGTCTATGGGCGATTCCATGAGCATAACCGATGTACTGCCGGGGTCTTTCGGCGGAACAACAAAGCCGTATTTCTTATTTGAACCCTCTGCGTCACATTTGAAGTCGCCTTTTGTGCCGCGCATGGCGGCGCATCGGGTCTTGTTATTTTCGTCTTTGCCTAAAAACACGGCATTGTGGTAGAGTACGCTCTCATATAAAACGCCGCGATTTATACAATCCATGATTACATTACGGTCAATGCCCCTGTTTTGCAGATAGGCAATGACGTTGTAATTGTCCTTATTGCGGCGCGGGAGCGCAATGTACTGCTGTTCGTCCTGCGGGGGTGTTTTGGGCATTTCGGTTGCAATGGGCTTTTTTGGCGGTGGACTGCTTTGCTTTTCAACGGAAACTCTGTCACCTTTTTCAAAAGGGGCTTCACCGATTAGATGACATACCGCGCTTACAAAATCCCATTTCCATACCGATATGAGAAAATCAAGAGCCGTTTTCCCGCCTTCGCCTGTGCTGTGCCAGTAAAAGCCTTTATCGCTTATGGCAAGGGAATCATGGTCTTTCAGGCGATATCCGCCGCCGACACGCTTAACCTTGTCGCCCTCATACCGCAGTACATATTCAAGCACAAGGATTTCTCGCGCCCGCGCGGTTTGAGATTTAGTCACATACGCTATATACATCACCGCCTTTACGCTTTATCCTGTCATGCCTGATTGCATCCATTTTCTCAGCTTCAAAAGCGCATGAGTGGAAAGGGCAGCCTTTACGCTTGCCCCGCCAGTGGACACAGTGCAGGCAGTCAATATCCTCCAAGTAGTAACCGTTCCAGCGGTTTTGAATGTGAGTAGTGCTCTTTCTAAAGCGTTTTGATTTTTGCGGACGCATTTTATTTCCCTCCAGTTTAGTTAAATTTCTGCAACGCAAAAAAGCCCCTGCACTCCGCCTAGTTATTGGAGTGCAGGGGCTTGGGGCTGTTGCTGTTTTGACGCTTTATAAGCGACAAACGAAAACCCGCCTGAAATTAAATCCAGACGAGCTTTCGTTTATTGCTTGCGTTATGTTATTCGAGATTCTTGCGAACAAGGTCATTTTTTCGGCAATTCCGTCCTATTCATTCTGCTCGCCGACATTCTGCACGGCCTGCTCGTTCTGCCAGTTTTTCAGCAGGTCCGCAATCACATCATTCATCTGACGTACAGAATAATCGGTAGGGAAATAATTGCGGAAGCGGTTGGATATTTTTTTGTGGTGGGGGCTAAGCCGCACCGCAGCGCCAAGGGTTCAGCAAGCGCCGCCACAAGTTTATCGTCAGCCAAAAACGGCGGTATCTGTAGCATTTTCTACAACTCCTTTGCAAAAGAATAAGGCACCACGCTTTTGCTAGATGCCTGTATGCTTGTGTCACCTATGTTCCGTTATTTGCTTAGTTGCCCTCTATAGCCGCTGCCCTCGTTTTTTCGGGCATTAGCCGTTGAGCGAGCCTTTCAGCGCTTTGCCCGGTTTGAATACCGGGGCATTGCTTGCTGGGATGCTTATAGGCTCCTTTGTTTTGGGGTTCCTGCCCGTGCGAGCCTCGCGGTGCTTGACCTCGAAAGAGCCGAAGCCGACAAGCTGCACTTTGCCGCCTTTGGCAAGTTCCTCCGCGATAGCCTCGAATGTGGCTTCAAGCGTTTGCTCCGTGGCTTTTTTTGTTTGCCCCGTCTTTTCAACGATAGCGCTGATAAGCTCTGATTTGTTCATGTGGTGTTTCCTCCGTTAATCTGTTTGTCTGCTCAGGCATGGCGATTTGATGCTATGCCCATCAAAAAATGCAATGCAGTGATTTTAACATACTTTGCGCAAAAAGCAAACTATGCAGAGTTTGCAATAAAATTGCTTTTTGCGGAAATAGTTGAAATCTTTCTGCAAATTATTCATAATGTAATTTCAGATGACTTGGTGAAAGAGGTGAGGGAAATGGCAACAACGACATTCGATAAAAACATCGTTCTTGACGAAGCCGCAGCCAAAAAGCTCGCAGAGTTGCTTGCGCAGCGTCAAAATCATAGCAAAGGAAAAAAGAACAAGAAATTGAGCAAGGCAAATAAACAGGGTGCAAACCTGTAAAAAATGAGTATAATATATCTGGCGGTGATGCAGAGCTAAGAGTACCGGTAGAGAAACCCTGCGGGCTGTCTCAGCCTATGCCGGCGGGCATAGTTTTATTAGGTCTGACGGGCAGGATATATTTGCCTGACCTATCAAATCGGGTGGCAGTTCACCGTTTCTGCATCTGATAAAGCCGTGACAGATTTTGATAGCCATAGAGAAATTAACTTGATAAACATATTTGGTATTGCTATCTTTCAGCGTACAAACAACGTGTAAAGTGATGATTGAGCAGAAGTTAAAAAGAATCATGCGGGCTAAGATTTCCTGTTCAATGAGAGGTAGGCTCTTAGCATGGAAGTTAGCAGTGCCAATAGTATGTTTCAAATCCCTAAAAGAAGTTTCGATACCCCACCTCAAGTAGTACCAGTGCTAAGAGATAAGCAGGCTGCATTCAACTTGAACATATTAAAAAACTTGCGCTGAGTGTTTTGAAACTATACGATACTGGGAGAAAAATGAGCTTGAGGATGAAACGCTTTACTATCTGCACCAACACTGAAAAGCACTTGGAGCGAATTCTTGACCTGTAATCCTCCGGCAAAAGCATGATACATTTCAAAAAACTGTCACAATTGCGCTCCCCTGTGGAAAACCCATTCATGCGTTTTACGTGGCTTTTTTCACATTTGCTATTTACATTTTGCGGAAAAGCTAGTAATATGATTGACAAGATTCTCATGTGTAGAAAAAGTTTGCATTTTGTTCATGCTTTTGGTACAATTTGAGTGTGAGCAGTGTGTATATAATCAATTAAAAGTTTGAATTGAGAGGAGTAACATCATGGCGGAATTATTAGCCGACATAGGCAACATCATATCCTTGGTAAAATTTGCATCAACAACAAAGGAGGCCGATGGTTTTATACGTGAATTTACGACGTGCAGTACCACACAAGAAAAATTAGATTTTGTTTTGGGCAACTTTGACGTGCAAATCATCGGTAGAGAGGAGCCAGATGGAAGATATCCGGATGATGAGGGTGACAAGAAACGCCTTGAAGGAGATTATGAAGCAGCTCTGCACGCAATTGTTAACAAGAAGTGGAGGCAATAGGCGTGATAAGTACAGATAGGAAAGTAGAAATTGATGCGTGTGTTGACAATGTCCATAAAAGAGCTGAGGAATATCAACTGTCCCACGCCACCTTTGCGTGTGGTTCTCTTTTGCGCGAAGCGGTAAAAGTAGAAAAAGGTAAGTGCATTGACGAACTAAAGAATGAGATTTATGCGTCTACTAAAGGAAATAGTTCTATGCATTGCTCAATAGAAGAACGCTTGAACTGTATTGAGCAGAGGTATAAGTTGCGACGCATAATTGTCGAATACATAGAGAGAGAGATTTACGCTCGCGCACTTACAGACGGCGACAATTATTTAATATTGCTACCGAGGTCATTGTCCGCTAATTGTGTGCTAAACAATGGTAAATATGATTCAGAAGCAATACATAAGTTGCGGAAAACAATGGCTCACGAATTAGGGCATATTATGTTACATCACAATGACCTTGAAGATGATAATCACATTCACAGAGGGACGTTGAATTTAACCAAAGACCAAGACGAGGAAGCAGTGCATTTTGCAGAGAAGTTGTTAATATTGCGCGACATGCGTATACAAGCTTTGTCTAAAATCTGAAAACGCATGTAACGACGCAGCCTGTCGCAACAATTCCCATACGAGTTGGGATACGCGTCGGAAACTTGGACGTATACACAGCTTACGGCGTGTATCAATCATCATGCTGAGGCTGCCGGGCATGTACGGCTTTCTGGGATTAGTCGTTCAAGCATCAAGAATATTCTGGATAAGGCAGAGATAAAACCGTATAAGATTCAGTACTACTATGAGAAAAGGGATCCGGAATTTGAGGAAAAAATGCATGAAATTCTTGTTGTATACAAGCGGGAGAATCCCATGGTTTGTGTAAATAGCTAAATTGGCAAAAATAAAGGGTAATAATTTCAAGGTCGGCGAGTCAGAAAACGGCTCGCCGCCTTGCTTACATAGTAGCAATACCCCCCACCCGTGTCAAGGGAGGCCAAATCGTGATCTTCGAAATTTGTCTTATCACAAGTTCGATTTAATATCTATTCGGGCATCCTGCCGTCGAAAAATATCTCTAGCTGTGAATGAACAATACCCCAATCCCGCCGCCTGCCGGTCCATTTTTTTGTAATATCTGTCATGGCGAGGTAAAGCATTTTTAGGAGTGAATCATCGGTTGGAAATACAGACTTGGATTTTGTTACCTTACGTAGCCCCCTGTTGAAATTCTCAATTGCGTTGGTGGTATATATGAGGATTCTGACCTCTTGAGGATATTTGAAATATGTTGCTAGATTTGCCCAATTTGTTCGCTAGGAAATGGCAATTTTGGGATAGCGCTCACCCCACTTGGTATCAAAGTCATCAAGTGATTTCATTGCCGCCTGTTCATTAACTGCGCCATAAACCCTCTTCAAATCAGCCATAAGTGCCTTAATATCCTTGTAGGATACATACTTTGTAGAGTTACGTATTTGATGTATCACACATTGCTGTATCTCAGTTCTCGGGTACACTGCTTCTATTGCATTTGAAAATCCTGTTAATCCGTCAACGTAGGCTATCAAGATATCATCTACTCCGCGGTTCTTGATGCTGTTGAGGATTCCTAGCCAGTATTTTGCGCTCTCATTTTCGCCAATCCACATTCCGAGAACTTTGCGGATTCCGTCTGTTCTCATACCGATTGCTATGTATCAGCCTTTTTGATTATCTGACCTTCGCTGCGGACGTGAAAATATATGCCGTCCATAAACACTACTGCGTACATACTTTCTAAGGGTCGCTGTTGCCATTCTCGCACAACAGGAAGGAGCTTGTTGGTAATTCGGCTTATCGTTGTGTCTGATACTTCAAGACCATATATCTCACGTATATGTCCTTCTATGTCCGACGTGCTCATTCCTTTTGCATACATGGACAGTATTTTCTCTTCTATGTCTCCGGTTAATGCCGTTTGATGTTTCTTTACAACTTGGGGCTCAAAATCCCCGTTGCGGTCGCGCGGTACGCTTTTGCCGCCACAAATGGTAACGGCAACCGATTTGCCATTGTAGACGCAGTGCTGAGTTAGAAATTTTGCACCTATTTGGAAGAGGCTGTCCGCTTGATTGGATAGCCTCTTTCCTCGGTCAAAAACCAGTGGTATTTCAGGTAGATGTGTGATATCATTATCAGGAGAAAGCAAGGTGACATACCAATGGATAGCAAGATGTTTATGCCAAATTAAAAGCGATATAATTTTTCGTTTGTTTTATGCGGACGAACGCAACGAGGAATTTCTCGTTTGCCTACTAAAAACCATGCTCAAACTCCCGGAGGGCGATTACAACGAAATTGAGATAGCCGACCCACATCTGCTCAGGGAGTATGACGATGACAAACTCGGCATTATTGACGTAAAACTTAAAACCAAATCAAAGAAAGTAATACACATCGAAATTCAGTTGAAGGTAGCATCAGAGGTCGAACTGAAGAAGCGGATTATCTTCTACGAATCCAAGCTGATAACTGAGCAGATAGGGAGCGGCGATGATTACGGCATAATCAGGAAAGTCATCAGTATATTAATAACCGACGAGCCGCTTATTCCCGACAGTCCGAGGTATCACCACCGCTTCACGTTTTATGATGCCGATGCAGGCGTGGAATTTACTGACATGATAGAAATACACACGATTGAACTTTGCAAGCTCCCCGAGGGTGCGGACGGGACGGAACTTTATGATTGGGCGATGTTCATTGATGCCGAATCGGACGAGGAAATGGAAAAGGTAGCACAGAGGAATCCGGAGGTGAATAAAGCTGTGATAAAGTATCGTGAACTGACCGCCGAGGAACGGACACGCGACATATACGAACGCAGGGAAAAAGCGCGCCGTGACCAAGCAATGAGGGAGCAGTCGGCAGTGAAGAAAAGCAAGTTAGAGTTTGCTCGAAAACTTCTCAATCGGAACAGACCTATAGATGAAATTATTGAAGATACCGGGCTTACCCGCGAGGAAATTGAAAGATTGATTGCTAATGGGTCGGCATAGGAATTTAGGGATGTCCAGATTGACACAAAGGCACAGGCGATAACGCCACATCCTGCGCCTTTGTCGGCTCTGATTTTTGTGTCTGCAAATCACAAATCATCACGGATAAGTCTCTCTATGCTTCGTCTGACAGCTTCAATACTCGTGATTTCTTCTTTCAGCGAATAGTATTCATCACACAGAGCATACCGCTTGGCGGAGAGCTCCTTTTGCCAGTCGGCTATGGGAATTGCGTTGCGTCCGTTCATGACGGCGGCGAAGTGTTCTTGGGCATTTCGGTTGCAAGCGCCGACTGACGGATTTCTTTGACAGCTTCCAGCAATTCCGTTCTATCTATTCTGCTCACCGCCATTCTGCACGGCTTGCTCGTTCTGCCAGTTTTTCAGCAGGTCCGCAATCACATCATTCATCTGACGTACAGAATAATCGGTGGGGAAGTAATTGTGGAAGCGGTTGGATATTTTTTTGTGGTGGGGGCTAAGCCGCACCGCAGCACCAAGGGGTCAGCAAGCGCCGCCACAATTTTTCGGGCATTAGCCGTTGAGCGAGCCTTTCAGCGCTTTGCCCGGTTTGAATACCGGGGCATTGCTTGCTGGGATGCTTATAGGCTCCTTTGTTTTGGGGTTCCTGCCCGTGCGGGCCTCGCGGTGCTTGACCTCGAAAGCGCCGAAGCCGACAAGTTGCACTTTGCCGCCTTTGGCAAGTTCCTCCGCGATAGCCTCGAATGTGGCTTCAAGCGTTTGCTCCGTGGCTTTTTTTGTTTGCCCCGTCTTTTCGACGATAGTGCTAATAAGCTCTGACTTGTTCCTGTGGTGTTTCCTCCGTTAATCTGTTTGTCTGCTCAGGCATGGCGATTTGATGCGATGCCCATCAAAAAATGCAATGCAGTGATTTTAACATACTTTGCGCAAAAAGCAAACTATGCAGAGTTTGCAATAAAATTGCTTTTTGCGAAAATAGTTGAAATCTTTCTGCAAATTATTCATAATGTAATTTCAGATGACTTGGTGAAAGAGGTGAGGGAAATGGCAACAACGACATTCGATAAAAACATCGTTCTTGACGAAGCTGCAGCCAAAAAGCTCGCAGAGTTGCTTGCGCAGCCTGCTCCCCCGCGCCCTGAGTTGGAGGATGAATTTTGGGAGGAAAACGAACGGAAAGTCAAGGAATGGTTCGCTCGCTCAAAGACATAATTGACAAGGGCAGCTTGGATGTTGCCCTTGACGCAATATCCCGGTTTTCGTGTCAGGACGACGATTCACCGCCATTCTGCACGGCTTGCTCGTTCTGCCAGTTTTTCAGCAGACCCGCAATCACATCATTCATCTGACGTACAGAATAATCGGTGGGGAAATAGTTGCGGAAGCGGTTGGATATTTTTTCGTGGTGGCTAGTTTTGGGTTTGGATTCTGATAAAATCGAGTTTATCAATTCCTCCGTCAGCTTGCCCTCTTGTTTCAGCTTTTTAAGCCTCTTAGCTTGGGATAATGATGGTTTCATTGCGTTGAAATCCATTGCGTAGGCTACAGTGGATTGCTCCTTATGGGACAGATACGACAACTCCACGGCAGGGTTAAACGCCAGCTTGTTTGAGTCCACCTTATCAAGCAGGGTTATGGTCAGTTAGGTGAGCCTGATAAAGCGGAAAACTTGATTGCGGCTGTCGCCCGATTGCTCCGCAATGATTTCGCCTGATAGCTTGTCGCCCTTAACGCCTTTGTGGTTCAGAGCTTCCATCTTGATACGGTATGCCCACGCTTTTTCGCTTGGCAGCAGGGTTTCCCTTTGCTCAAGGTTTGAATCAACCATTGCTATAGCTGCGTCATTGTCGTCAAGGTTGCGGATGATAACCGGCATGTCGGAGAGCTCAGCGAGTTCGCTTGCCCTGTGCCGCCTGTTGCCGCATAGCAGCTCATAGCCGCCATCTGGCCGTGGGCGGGCAAGTCCGGGGTCGCGCACTCCGTACTGCTTGATGCTTTTGGCGAGCCGCATCATGGATTCATCGTCTGCCACATGAAAGGGATGAAACTCTGGCGGGTGGAGTTTGTTGAGGGAGATGCGGGCGACGGTTTCGCCGTCATTGACGCTCATCACGTTGAAAATATCATCGTAGCCCGCGAGGGCAAGATTGCCAACGGTCTGTTTACGCGGCATTTTCCAACACCTCCTTCACAAGTGCGGCATATGCAGTCGCAACTTTGCCATTCGGGTCATGCTTGTAGATGCTACGTCCTGTTGCGCTTGATTCCGCTGCGCGAACAGAGTGTGGAATATATTCCCTAAATATTCGGATGTTGCCACCATAAGCATTGGCTATCATAGCGACGACATCTTTTGCTAGGTTTGTGCGGCTATCAACCATAGTCAACAGTATTCCACCGATGCTCAATTCAGGGTTTACCACTTTGCGTACTTGTGATATACTTTTTAACAGTAGCTCAAGCCCCTTTGCATCAAGGTATCTTGGAACAACAGGGATTATTACATTATCCGAAGCAGCCAGTGCATTGATAGTTAGAAGGTCAAGTGAGGGGGCGCAGTCCAGAAGAATGTAGTCATATAGATGAGAGACTTTTTTGATGTATTGCCTTAAAATAGTTTCGCGTCCGATGATGCCGGCTAATGCAATCTCCAAGCCTGCGAGGGTGCTGTTAGCAGGGAGGATGTCTATTCCATCTTGATGGTGAAACACTCCGTCTGTGAGTTCAAAGTCAATATCATTTATAATGTTCGACATTATTGTGGATATTGATATCGTCAAGCAATCGCTGTTGACGATTCCGAGGCTGATTGTGAGTGAATGTTGCGGGTCGGCATCGATGCATAGCACTTTTTTGCCTTGCCTTGCGAGTCCAGCTCCAAGGCTCGCGGTAGTCATTGTTTTACCGACACCGCCCTTCATATTTGAAACAGCAATAGTTGTTGCCATTAGTTTAGTACCTCCAATATTTATTTTGCCAATAGAAACTGAAGGTGCTAAGTGTTGATGTGTTTTTTGTTACCAGATGTTTTAATGCTTTTCTGATATTTGCGTGGTAGTGGATTACGGTGTTCGCGGATACCCCTCGTTCGTTCATGCAATGGGTATAGAAGTCTTGAATGTGAGATGCTTGGATATTGTTGAGCAGAATGTTGCGCTCTTCAAAATAGGGACAAATGACTGAGTTGATGTTCTGAGCGTACCCAGAGTACGTTCCCAGCTCTATGCTTGGCTTAATCATTTCAAGCCACTTTTTCATGAATTGGGAGAATGGCATGTCGCTAACTCTTGGGGCGACCTCAAAATTCTGCCGAGCTTCGAGAAGCATCGTCTCTGCCTTCTTTTTGTTTCCCTTCACCGGAAAGGATATGCTAATTCATTTTGTTTTTCCTTGCTTCTTCGCACTGTGTATAAATTCGATTAAGCAAATTTTCGGGATTCTGTAGGAGCGACCTACTTTTAGACATGCTATATCGCCGCTGCGAAGCATTGAGTATCCGGTTTTTGTGCTTATTCCCAACACTTCGCTTAGTTGATTGATATCAAGCACATCGGGGTAATTACGAAGTGCAGAACTACCATGTTCGCACGAATTTTCTGCTTGACGATGAGTTGAATCAGAGTTGATATTATTGTGCATCATATACTCCTTCTTAAAGTGTCTAGCCTCTTATTCCCAAGTTGGGAATTCTTGCATAATGTTTATGAAATTGCTGATTGTCTACATTCCGATAAAATGCACTATATTCAGAGTTCGTCCCAACTTGGGACTACCCTTAAACTGCGCCGGCCGCCCATTTTGGGGTGAGCGACTGGCTCTTGAGTTTTTACTGCATATGATATTCCGCAGTCTTCATGTACGCGAAGAACTGCTCAACAATGTCAATGCGGTCTGTGATGTGGCACTTCGGCAGATATGCAATTTTGTAGGGTGTTTTTCGCGAGTTCTCTACCAGTTCTCTAATTTGTGCAAAAATTTCCGCAAAATTGAGATTTGGCTCAATTCTTAGGGGTGCAAGGGGAATGGAAAGAGATGCGATAAAAGCCGTGTGTTTGCAATGGTTTTTGGGTGTTCTATCTTCTGCGGAAGTCGTCTAATTTCGATAATTTCCAAAGCAATTGTTGGTTTTAGGTTCTTATGCAGCGATGCGTGGGGGTTCAAGTCCCTTCATCCGCACCAGTAATTGCAACGGTTTCAAGGAATCGTTGCTTTTACTTTGTTCTCTACTTTCCGGTAGAGAACTACGAAATGCTAAGCCCCGACGCTCTCATGGCATTGTGTTAATGCAGGGCAAACTAAACCCCCTGCGGGCATGAGTTCCGGATGCTTCCACACTATTTCTATCTTCCGGTCGGGGTGGACAAAAACTTTCTCAACGAAAGAATCGGCTATCTCCACAGTCAGCCCATCAGCATGAGCTTTAGCGGCAGCAAGGCACAGCCTGCTCGCATTGGATATTTTGACTGTGGAAAATTAGGCTTTTTAGCACTTCAATGTTGAAAATCTTTTCCACAAAATCAGCGAAATGCAGCCAGAGGTTGAACTAAGTTGGGGCCAAATGCGGCATTGTTGAAAATGTTTTCCACAAGAATGTTTTTGATGCTAATGCAGGCTAAATCCGTTGCAAAAATTTCTACGTTTTGACTATGATTTTCCAAAGAAAAGACTCGCATGAGCGAGTCAGTTATATGGAAGTATGCCTGCCTCATTTATGTCACGGCTGATTCCCTTCGATTAGGACGGGGTGTGGATACATGTCGTGTTGTCTTTATGCCTCACGCGCTGTGATGATTCCGTAACCGTAACCAAGTAGCCGTAAACAGTAACAAGCCGTAAAAGCTGGTGAACAAATTTTGGTTGTTTTGTTGACAATGCCGTATGGCGTGATATAATTTGAGTATAAAAGGAGAAGGTGCTTGTAACACCCTCTCCGGTGCGTCAGCCGCTTAAAGACGGCAGGCTTCGCAGATTTTTACGAGAACAAAATGCCGCTATTCCTTCTCACAGGGGCGGCGTTTGTTCTTTGTCGTTGTTGCGATGAGTTTTACCAGTTTTATAATATCCGGCAAGACCTTAATCACGAACGCAAACACTTCCCAAACAGTGACGGCAATCACCTCCCTCCGGATGGATTTTATCGATCCTCCTTTCGGGGGTGCAAAGCCGTACCGCCCTTAGCGATAACGCAACTTTATTCTTGCATATTAGGCCGATGCTGTCAAGGTCATATTGTCGGACGATTCCTAAGTGCAAAGCGTTGCTTCAAAAGCGCAAAGGCATCCCGAACGACCGTGATGCCTTTGCGAAAAAACTTAATGGTCTACCAGCCGCTGCGCGGAAGCCTCCGCGTGGCTGGATTGAAGATAGTTGTAGCCACGGTGCTGTTGCCGATGACCCATTCGTCCGTACCCGGAATGCGGCCCCCGACATCCACTTTGTTAGCGAACATCAGGCCGTCGGGCAAGAAAGTATGTGTTGCAGGCAGCACATCGACGAAGATGCGCGGGCGCTCGACCGAGGTAAAGCCTGCCGGGGCTTGACCGAAGAAAAGTATAATCTCGGTGACATACTCGTTTGCAGCAAGCCAAGATGCACGGGGCGCAGTTCTACGACATTGTTGGTGAGCGTGGACAGATTGTCTGCAACGACAATTTCGTTGCCCCTGCTGGTCGTGGCCAGCACCCTGAACCGCAGTGCGTGGTTGTAAGTGCCTGTAATCAGCCTGTCAGCCCTGACCGCGTTGGTCGGCAGCACGTCGCGCCAGAAAAAGTCTGCAAGCGGCGTAGTGGAATCGTTGCGGATAACCGGAATCTCGTAAACGATGTTATGCCCTTGCATTGCCTCCTGCGGCCCCGTCTTGCGGATTGTGACGCCCATGTTCGCGGAGAAGTTAGGGAACGTCACCCTGACTATCTGGCTCTCATGCTCGATTTCAAAGTGGATTTCCTGTAGGTTAATCATGTAAAACGCCGGGGCGGCTACTTCAACCGCTATGTAGCGCCCTAAAGGCAGCGGCCTCGATACCGCCATGCCGCGTTCGTTGGACACGATGCGGTCAACGAGGTTTCCGGTACGCGCCTCGAAAATCTCGAAAATTGCGCCCGCAAGCGGCGTTCCGGCAGGCAAGCCGTTGTGCTGGTTTGCGTCGCCCGACAGTTTGAGGATTTGCAGTTGCCCTGCGATTGGAATTGCCTCCCAGACTATTTCGGTGATGCGGCCAGCGACAAACTCCACAGTCCTCGGCACGTCGTCACGGGCATATCCGGGTGCGGGGCGCGTCATGCGGATGGTGTATCGGCCCGGGGCGAGAATCGCGCCAAAGTCGATAACGCCGTTGTTGTCGGTGTAGAAATTGCCTACGGCCCTGCCGTTATGGTCAAACACCATAAACTCCACATTGAAGATGCCCGCACCTGTGATTGCGTCGATGTGCAGCAGCCTAAGACCTGCAAGTGAGGCAATCCGAAGCTCCAAGACAGCCTGCTGCCCTGCCGTCACCGTAACAACATGGACATCTGTATCGGATTGGTAGCCCGAAAACGTACCGGCCACACGCACATGGTACACGCCGGGCGCGAGGTGGTTTAAGTTGATTCTGCCATTTGCGTCGGTGACGAAGTTTCCGTTTGCAGCAAGCTGCGGGCTGTTTGCAGGTGTGCTTGGCTGATTTCCGCCGGGCATCTGCCCGGTGACCAAGCGCCCGTCCGCATGGCGCACTTCGATTTCAATGCCGGCAAGCGGCCTTCCTGTCTGCGCGTCAGCCGCTATGATGAGAAGCCCGGCAGCAGGCGTGTTGCCAACCGTCAGCACATGGGCGCGCTGCCTTGCGGATGCGTCGATGTTGAAAGCGATAACTTCCTCGTCAATAACGAACCCCGGCAAGGCGCGGAATCCGGGCAACGGGCGTGTTTCGGTTATGATGTAAGTTCCCGGCGTGAGCGTGCCTATTCTCGCTATACCAGCCGCATCCGAGACAAACTCAAACGTGCCGTTCTGCGGGTTTCTCAGCCTTTCGCCCGTAGTGCCGGTGCCGAAGAAATGTGCCACTTCAAAGACAACTCCCTGCAACGGCCTGTTAGTGTCGCCGTCAACCTTGCTTATGACGAAAGTAGGAAGCCTTGGATTTACAAAGCGCTCCACCCTTGTTTCCCCGGCCACTATCTCAATGGCACGGGCAGGCTCGGTTATCGCATGGCCTGCCGGGGCGCGGGTTTCGATTATATGATAAGCGCCGGGTTCGAGAATGTCAACTACAGCCGTGCCGCCGCTGCCTGTGACGACGCGGCGGGTCAGCTCGCCGTTTAGCCTGCGGATTTCAAATTCAGCGCCCGCAAGTGGATTTCCGTCCGTGTCAACCTTCTCAATGATAAGGCTCGGCGCACGGTGGTTGACAAACCGCTCGGTCAGGGTTTCGCCCGCGACAATAGTAACAGTGCGGCTTGGCTCTGTGATTACAAAGCCCTGCGGCGCACGGGTCTCAGTGATGGTAAATGCGCCTGCGTCCAACATTGCGATGCTGATGATGCAGCCGTTGTTTGTAACCTCGCGGTGTACCAAAGCGCCCGCAAGCGTCCTGACCTCAAACTCTGCTCCGGCAAGTGGGGAGCCGTCTGTGCAGACTTTTTCGATAACAAGGCTTGGCTGCCGGACATTCACAAAGTTTGCACGGGCTACGGTGTTTGCCGCAACTTCTACGCTACGCCCTGTGTCAGCCATTACAAAACCGCTTGGCGGCACAAACTGCTCTACTGTAAACCAGCCGCTGCCAAGATTCGGTATGCTGACCATGCCGCTTACAGGTGTTACAAACTCGCCTACAAGCTGCCCGTTCTGGCGTCGCACTTCAAAACGCCCGCCCGGTAACGGATTGCCGCCCCCGTCTGCAAGCGTGATTTCCAAGCTGCCCATGCGTGGGGAATGGAAAGTTACAAGCGTCGGTGCACCTGTATTTACATGGGCGATTCTGGTTGGCTGCGCGTCAAACTCCCAGCCGTTCGGAACGTCAAGCTGGGTGATGCTGAAAGAGCCTAGAATCCCTGTTATTTCAATTCTGCCGTTAGCGTCCGTAACATGCTCGCCTACAAGCACATTGCCGCTGTCGCCTATGCTGTCAATGCGGAAACGGACGCCGGGTAGCGGGTCGCCGTTATAGCCGTCTAAGTTTTGAATAATCAAACCGCTATACGGCTCGTTGGTGAAGTTCAGCGCATAGGTTTCCGCTGGGCGCTGAACAAAAACGGTCTGGCTGTTTTGCCCGCCAAGCCTAAACCCGTCCGGCGCGTTAAGCTGTGTCACCACATAACTGTCCAATTTATCCATGAAATGGCGAATTGTGCTTTCGGGTTGCGGACACGCATTGCTTCCGACCACCTTGCGCGGGCGCTTGTCGGTAACGCCAAGCACAAGCCGCCCACCTCCGTGATTGGACAGGGCGCAAAGATACTCTGCTGCCTCTTTTGTGCCAAAGCGGTTTTTGGCTTCCTTAAACTCGAAGTGATGCCCTTCTTTTGCGTTAAGGATTTCAAGTAACGTCATCTACACCGCCCCCCTCAACGGATTGACTCGGGAAAACTAATTAAGTTTCTCTACTCGTCACCCTCATCGAATTCGATATCCTTTAGTGTCTTGCCGTCGGCAGTTTTCCATGATTTCAGACCATTTGCATGACCTCCGATTACAAATGCCGCAGCATATGATGGACTTTTAAACAGAACGTCCTCATCCAAAATTCCGTTCTCATCAACTGTTGCCTTTTGCCGTGCTTCTTTAACGCCGGGCGGGATGCTCTCTGAGTCGATAATTTCTATTTGGCTGCCTTTGAGAACTACAAAACCATCCGCCACTTGTTTGGCAGTTGCTTTTATAGTCTGTCCGCTCTTACTGCTTTTTCTTTCAAGCAAAAGAGTACGCACGTTTTCGCCTGTAACAACTTCTATCGAAGGGTTTTGGGGGTTCTCAAAATCTCGCCTTACCCGTTTTAAGGGGTTGCCTAAATCTACCTTTTACCTTCACCTCAAGGAATGCGAATTTCGCTTCAATTATAAGGATGAAAATATATACCATTTGATGCTTAAAATCATCCGTGATAACCCGCTGTTCTAGTCAAGACCCTT
>Ga0209755_10002522_pt1 | contig 25081 bp, 23 predicted proteins | sample TergutCo191P1_FD_187301 | JGI IMG/M metagenome (GOLD analysis project Ga0209755, IMG submission 187301) | Cornitermes sp. P1 segment gut microbial communities from Petit-Saut dam, French Guiana - Co191P1 (SPAdes) (version 2) | ecosystem: Host-associated > Arthropoda: Insects > Digestive system...
AGCGGCCGAAGGTGTACGATTGGAAGTCGTATGTACCCGGAAGGGTACCGAGGGTTCAAATCCCTCTCTCTCCGGTAAAATAATTAATAGTGAAAGGCTTCAATAATTTACTATATAATTATTAGAAGATGAAAATTGAGGGATTTGAAACATAGTGTTGCTGTTTAAATCCAAGGCGGAAGCCTTGTGTTAAAAAAAAGTCAGCGCATGGATGCGCTGGCAACACTAAGGCGGGGGCGGAGGAAGCTGACAGGAGTCAACGACCGGAACCCCAAATCCCTCGCTACGGTAAAGTAATTAGACACAAAGGAGTTAATATGGAAGAACAAGTAAAAGCTGCTTTGGAAAATGTACGTCCCTCTCTGCAGGCTGACGGCGGCGATGTAGAATTTGTATCGGTAGATGCAGACGGCGTTGTTTCGGTAAGACTTACCGGAGCATGCGGACATTGCCCGATGTCGCAGATGACTCTCAAAATGGGAATCGAAAATTATCTAAAAAAGGAAATACCTCAGGTCAAAGAAGTTGTCGGCGTCTAACGGACTGCTTCCAGCAACCCTGCTTCCCGCTTCCCGCCGCGGCATGGATGAACGCGGCTGGAATGAATGTGATTTTATTTTTGTTTCCGGCGATGCGTATGTTGATCACCCTTCTTTTGCGGCAGCTCTTTTATGCCGCGTGCTTGAAGATGCCGGTTACCGTGTTGGAATAATCCCTCAACCTGATTGGAAAGAAACATCATCATACACAATTCTAGGACGTCCGCGCCTTGGTTTTTTGGTCGGAGCCGGCAACATGGATTCGATGGTCGCTCACTACACTGCGGCTAAACGAAAACGCTCCGATGACGTGTATTCTCCCGGCGGCAACAGCGGCATGCGTCCGGATCGCGCAACGCTTGTTTATGTTGAGGGAATTCGCCGCGCGTTTAAAAATACTGCGCAATCAAAAACCGCGGTGATAATCGGCGGAATAGAGGCGAGTCTGCGCCGTTTTTCGCATTACGATTACTGGTCAGATACCGTTCGCCGCTCAATACTGCTCGATTCAAAAGCAGATCTCCTTGTTTACGGAATGGGCGAAAAGCCGCTGCTTGAAACAGCGAAGCGTCTGGCGGCAGGCGAAACTATAGACAACATCCGCGATGTCCGCGGAACATGCGTAAAAATTCACGGAAGAGAAAATCTAAATCATTGGAAGGACGCTGTCCTGCTTCCTGGCTACGAAAAAGTAAAAGGAAATGACGACGCTTCGCTGCGCGCATACGCCGGACACTTCATGATCCAGAAACAAAACACCGATCCGTTAACAGCCAGGGCGTTAGCCGAAGAAAACGACGGCAATCGTTACGTTATACAAAATCCTCCTGCTTTTCCGCTGTCAACAGAAGAGATGGATCATGTTTACGAACTGCCCTTTACCCGAAAAGCGCATCCGGTATACACGGACGGAATTAACGCATTAAAAGAGGTTTCTTTTTCTCTTGTTTCAAGCCGCGGATGTTTCGGAGGATGCTCTTTCTGCGCGATTACAAAGCATCAGGGACGCGCGGTTACGGGACGAAGCAGGGAGAGTCTTGTCCGTGAAGCGCGGAAACTTTCAAAACATGAAGATTTTAAAGGATACATTCATGATGTTGGAGGACCAACCGCAAACTTTTTTCGTCCGGTTTGTGAAAAGCAAAAACGCGGAGGTTTTTGTTCCGATCGCGAATGTTTGTATCCGTCTCCATGCCCTAACTTAAAAGCAGATCACGGGGAGTATTTAAAAACTTTAGAAGCGCTGCGAAAAATTCCAGGCGTCAAAAAAGTTTTTATCCGTTCCGGCATACGCTTCGATTTTATTCAGCATGATAAAAAACACGAAAAAGAATTTATAGAAACACTATGCAAGTATCATGTAAGCGGTCAGTTAAAAACCGCTCCGGAACATGTATCAGCGGGCGTTCTTGATGCCATGGGAAAATGCGGCGCTTCCTGTTACGAAAAATTCAGAAAAGATTTTACCGCTGTAAACAAATCTCTTGGGCTGAAACAATATTTACTGCCGTATTTTATTTCCGCTCATCCGGGAGCCGGAAAAAAAGAAGCGGAAGAACTTTCAGAGTATTTAAAAAAGACAGGCTTTGCGCCGGAACAAACGCAGGAGTTTTATCCTACTCCCGGAACTTTATCGACTGTAATGTACCGCACCGGTCTTGATCCGCGGACAATGAAACCTGTCTATATAGCTAAAGGCGATAAAGAGCGGCGTATACAAAAGGATTTGCTTCATAAAATAAAGTATTAATGTTATAATAAAAATGTATGAACTGTAAACAACATGTCTTCTTAACCGCCGCTTTTATCATAACAACATCGCTGTTACCCGCGCAAACCTCATTTAATTTAAAATCCGCGCCGCCAGATTTGGAAGTTTATCTTAACAATGAATTGATCATACCTTTCTCCGCCGCCGGCGGAGTGCGCAGCTACAGAACTGCGGCAGATGGAATGCTGCGGTTCAGCGCCGAAGGATACAATTCAATTGAATACCAAAGCGGCGCGCTGCCTGTAAAAAATAACATTACGGGAATCAAACTGGAAAAAGAAAGAGGTTTTGCGCAATTATTGGGCGAATATTCCACAGGTATTCAGCCAAAAAGCGCGTATTTTTCCCCGGACGGAAAAATGATTTTTGTGCCTCTGCTTGGACAGCACGGAGTTGATGTGTTCAGGGTGTCAGGGGAAGCTCTTTTTTATGAGAAACGGCTTACGGTGCCAGGCGGCAGAGCTGCCGGTTTTGTGGAAATTATGTGCGATGAAAAGCGGCGCGAAGTCTGGGTTTCCAACATGGAAGAAAACAAAGTTCATATTTTTAATCTTGATACATTGGAATACAAAACATCAGCATCAACAGACGGCATATTTCCAAAAGTAATTACTCAAAGTCCAGACGGAAAACTTACAGCCGTATCAAACTGGATAAGCATGGACATAAGCGTTTTTGATTCTGACACAAAAAAATTACTTGCAAAAATCCCTGTTGGAGGAACGCCGAGAGGCATGGCGTTTTCACCAGACAGCAGCCTGCTTTATACCGCAATCTACGATGAAGCGCTTGTTGTCGTTATCAACATGACTCAGCAAAAAATTGTAAACCGCTTCCGGCTTTCTTCTGGCGCGGGAGCCGCGCGTCACGTAATTTTTTACGACAATAAATTATATGTGTCGGATATGCTCCGCGGAACAGTAAATATAATTAATGCTGCAACAGGCAATGTAACAAACTCAAAATATGTCGGATTGAATATCAACACAATTGTTTTATCTCCCTGCGGACGTTATGTGATAGCATCTTCACGCGGCCGCAATCATCCGGAAGACTACACAAGACCGGGACCGGAATTCGGCGCGGTTTATATTCTGGAGGCAGAAGATCTGAGACTTGTAGAAAAAATATGGGGACGCAACCAGCCCACAGGACTTGCCGTCTCTCCCGACGGAAAGCTACTGGTCTTTACAGATTTTCTGGACGCAAATCTTGAGTTGTACAGGATGCCTGCGCCGTAAAGATATATCATTCCTGAGCGTCAGTAAAAAACTTCCTCCACTCTCTCTCAATCCCGTCAAGCGTCTCTTCACGATTCAGTTGATTTTTTAAATAGGTCCCCCATTTCAGGTTATCGCAGAAAAAACCAAAAAATCGCTTAGCCCGCGAAACATGAAATTCAGGCGGCTGGTACTTCTTAAGCAGCTCAATAAATTTTAAACCTATCTCCTCAAACTGGGGCTGCGCACAACATGTTGTTAATGTATATTGAGATGCTTTCTCCATCTCTAGGGCATCCGCGAAAATCCAGGGCATTTTTACGGCGGCGCGCCCTGCCATTACTGCGTCGCAGATGCCTGCCCTGCGAATCAGTTCTTCCGCGCTGGAAATATCGCCGTTTCCGGCTACGGGGATTTTTAGCTCCTTCCTGAGCTTTTCTACATATTCCCAGCGGGCAAGACGCTTGAACTTTTCCGTTACAAGCCGGGGATGGAGAGTTATCAATTCTACTCCCTCTTCTTGCAAACGGCGGCAAAAACGGGCAAGATACTCAAAATCATCCTTAAAACCGGTTCGCAGCTTAACGCTCAGGCGGCGTTTTACCTGCGGTCTGACAAGGGAAATCAGCTCTCCGGCGCGATCAATCGAAGCCATCCAGGCGGCTCCGGCTCCGGTCTTTCTGATTATTGGAGCGCTGCAGCCCATGTTTATATCGATACCGGCGCAATCCATTTTATCAAGGATGGAGGCGGCTTTGACTATGCTCTCCGGCTCCGAGCCGACAAGCTGGTAAACAAGTTTTTCGGGACAGGGAGCGGCATCAATATACCACTTCTCAAATGGACCGCCTGCAACAAGCGCCGGAGCGCTGATCATTTCGGAAAAATAGCCGTCGCAGCCCCCAAAATCCTCGATTAGCTCCCTGAGCGACCTATGGCTGATTTCCGCCATGGGAGCCAGGTAAAACGGCGTTTTCATAAATACTCCAAATAAGACCTTTTGAACCGCTTTTTTGAAGCGCCGCAGCACCCAAAAAAACGCTGCATATTTCGCTGTAAAAAACAGTGCCAAAGGCTATCTTGCATTTTTTTACCATATAAATCATACTGTAAAAACGATGAAAAAATAAATAAATTATTCGGGTTTTGATGCAGTCCGACTATTGACTATTTTTGAATAATAGCATATATTGAATTAAGAGGAGCGTACAGGATGATAGCAAAGACTGATATGCCTAATATCAATGAAAAAACCGCTGAAGGGATAAAACCGGAGGGAGTACCATACCGTGTTCTGGTTGTTGACGACTCGATGTTTATCGCCAAACAGCTTGGGCAGATTTTTACTTCGGAAGGTTTTGAAGTAGCGGATACAGCTGCCGATGGTGCTCAAGGGGTTGAAAAGTACAAGGCTGGAAACGGGACTATCGATCTGGTTACCCTGGATATTACCATGCCTGTTATGGACGGCGTTTCCGCGCTGGAAAAAATTCTTGAGTTTGATAAAAACGCCAATATAATTATGGTAAGCGCCTTGGGTAAGGAAGATGTTGTTAAGAAATGCCTCCTAATGGGAGCCAAGAGCTACATCGTAAAACCACTTGACAGAAAAAAAGTTCTGGAAAGGGTTGTATCCGTACTCAAACGGTAAATTTTTCTCTGACAGGAAATCTCTAATCTTTAATGAGCCCTGTTTGTCTTTACAATGGAACAGTTCTAACCGGATTCGCCGCAATGGAAAATTGCGCGGTACTGATTGAAGACGGGCTTATATCCGATGTGTTTTCGCAAAAACGATTCGAAAAAAGAAAATTCGATAGTTCTGTTAATCTCATAAATGTTGAGGGCGCGTGCATTGCGCCCGGTTTTATTGATACTCACATTCACGGCATCGGCGGTTATGGGACGGAAGATGAAAGCGCGGATTCGATTCTGGAAATGTCGCGGCATCTTGCCAAATGGGGAGTGACAGCTTTTAACCCGACGCTCTATCCGAGCGAGCCGGAACAAATGCTTAGGGCTGTCAGAAATATTACATCGGCAATCGGCAGGGAAGAAGGAGCCCGCATAATGGGGCTTCATCTGGAAGGTCCTTTTATTTCGCCGCTTCGCCTCGGCGTGCAAAAACCGGAAACCGTGCAGCCTGTCGATATCAATCTCATGGAAAAATTATGGGAAGCCTCCTCCGGCAAAATTATCAATATGACAGTCGCTCCCGAACTAAAAAACATGAGGGAGCTTGCGCTGTTCTGCATCAAGAAAGGAATAATTCTGCAGGCGGGACACACAAACGCGGACTATGAAAATATGACAGAAGGAATGCAGGTGGGAATACTGCACTCTACGCACATGTTCAACGCGATGCGAAGGCTGGATCACCGAAACCCAAACGCGGTCGGAGCGATACTTACTCATCCAGAAATGTCCTGCGAAATAATCGCCGACGGTTTTCATGTGCATCCTGATCTTTTCAAACTGCTCTTGCGGAATAAATCGATAGATAAAATAGTTCTTATCACCGACGGCTTAAAACCGACAGAACAAAAAGAAGGCGCGTTTTACGCAAACAACGAAGAAGTTTATTTTAAGGGCGGAATTTTTTACAGAAAAATAGATGATGTGATAGCCGGTTCCAGTTTAACGATGATTCGGGGAATCAGGAATCTTACCGCCGCAGGATTCAGTCTTGAAGACGCGGTTAAAACAGCAACGCTTAATCCGGCTCAAATTATGAAGTACAACAATCAGGGGGCGATAGTTCCCGGACGTTTTGCCGATATTACAGTTTTTAATAATGATTATAAGATACGTCTTGTTATAATAGGCGGAAAAATAGTTAACAGATTGGAGTAAGCCATTAAATTTCGTTTAATGGTTGATAATAATGTACGGCTAAGCCGTACGAAATGGAGGATTAAATGAGATTGGTAATTCATCAGAATTATGAAAAAGCCAGCAAATGGGCTGCAGGTTATATCGCCGGCAGGATCAATTCTTATCAAAAAGACAAACCTTTTGTACTCGGGCTTCCGACAGGATCAAGTCCGCTTGGTATTTATATTGAATTTATTAAAATGTACGAAAATAAAAAACTTTCTTTTAAAAACGTACGCACATTCAACATGGATGAATATGTGGGTCTGTCTCCTGAGCATCCGCAAAGCTACAGGCATTTTATGATGGAAAATCTTTTTAATCATATTGATATTGATCGTCAAAACATCCACATACTGAACGGCATGGCTGAAGACCTGGAAAAAGAATGCGGTCTCTACGAAGAAGCAATTAACGCGGAAGGCGGAATTGAGCTGTTCCTCGGCGGAATGGGCAGCGACGGTCACATTGCCTTTAATGAACCCGGCTCTTCTCTCACCTCACGAACGCGGGTAAAAACGCTGACCCTGGAAACAATAAACGCAAACGCAAGATTTTTTGACAACAATCCGTTAAAAGTTCCAAAAACTTCTTTAACTGTCGGCGTAGGAACCGTAATGGACGCGCGCGAAGTTGTAATCATCGTAAGCGGACGCAGTAAAGCGCGCGCCCTTCGAGCCTGCGTAGAAGAAGGAATAAACCACATGTGGACTCTGTCCTGTCTGCAGATTCATCCGAAGGCGATCATTGTCTGCGATGAAGACGCCACAGAAGAATTAAAAGTAGGCACTGTCCGCTATTTTAAAGATATAGAGAATGAAAATATCAAAATTGATTAATTTCCTGGTTTTTATTTTTATAATAAATATACCAATATCAGCGCAGGAAAATTATTTAATCTCATTTTCTGATCCTTCGAGGCTTTGGGGGAACGGAGTTGAACGCGTAATCGAAGAGGCTTACAGGCAATTTTTTAAGACCAGAATAATTGACGGTAAGGTGATGAATATCAGAATTCCGTTTGCCATGAATAATGACCGCGATATTATGATAAGAAATAAAATTACCTATATCGGCGACGGTAAAGCGAGTCCGCAATTACTTTGGTCTGCAATAGAAAACATACTGGATTCTGATGGTTTCGCCGAATATATAAAAGCGCTTTCATCGGGACGCGAAAAAGTAATTATATTTGATATTCCCGAACGCAAATGGAGCGCACAGACTGATCTTTTTTTAATAGCGCAGATTAAATCCGGCTCCTACAAAGGACTGCCGCATCGTCCGTACGCGCTCACATCCGGAAAAGGTGCGCAGGAAAGCGATGTTTACAATTATCTTTACTGTATCGGATATGCGGGAGTTGACTGCTCGGGCTTTGTGTGGAACGTACTCTCGTATATCGGCAGGCAGGGCGGAATTAATCTCGGCGAAGAATTAAGAACTGTTCTTGGAATTCCGCACGGCGCAGACCCTGCGCGTTACGCCGGCACTTCATTTTTTAATTCCAGAAACCAGCAAATAATCGCGGTCAACGATGATATCCGAAGCCTACGCCCTGCCGATGTCATGCTTTTCAGAGACATAGACGGCACTATCGTGCATTCAGCGATCATTCAATCAATTGACAGAGCAAGAGGCATCATCCGTTATCTGCAATGCAACAATGTGGCGCCCGCAAATGAACGGGGAGTCCACGAGGCTTTTATTTATTTTGATCCGTCGAATCAGTCTGTATCGTTAAAAGACCCGTCGCTTCACTGGACAAAAAAACGTTTCGGCGCATTCACGGGCGAAGATATTCCGTTTGCAGACGACGGCGAAAGATACCGCTACAGATTAAACGGAGGCGGCAGAGTTGTGCGCATTAGGGCGCTGCTTCCTGTCATTGAGAGAATCGGAAGATAAAAATATCAATTTTAATCTCTTCATCCGCTGGAAAAATTTATCCTACTCCAGCCTGCTCATTTCCATTCCTGCCGCAGACAACAACTCTTCAACGCTCTTGCAGTTATATTTTTCCGCTGCCATTAAAACAAGTTTTCCGCAGGTAAGCGCGTCATCAAGAGCATTGTGGGCATTGTATACAATACCGAAACTTTCCGCCAGAAAAGTAAGGGCGTGGCGCTCTAAAGAAGGCCAGACACGCCGAGAAAGACTGCATGTGCAAAAATACGGCAGATTTGGAACCGCGAGCTCATACCATTCCAGAACCGCGTAAAGCACTCCCATGTCAAAAGGCGCATTATGTGCAGCTAATGGAAAGTTTTCTATAAATGGTTTTATGCCGCTGTCCCATATATCAGCGAAAACTGGAGCGTCTTTTACATCATCAACGGTAAGACCGTGAATATCAGTGAAATCGGGACGAATATAAAGAACAGGCGGACGAATCAGCGAATAAAATGTATCCGATGCTTCTCCGTCGATATATTTTACAAGTCCTACAGAGCAAGCGCTTTCTCTCGATCTTTTCGCCGTTTCAAAATCAATTGTTATAAAATTCATTTTACTCAATATTTTCTGTTAAACACGCGGCGGCTTCTTTCCAGACAAGCTGATCTTTTTCGCTTAACTGCGCGAATTCTTTTTGCCTTCCGTAAGCGGAAAGTTCTGTAAAAACTTCCAGCCTTTTGTATAACTCGGAAAATTTATGTTCCTGAAAATTTTTTATCCAGGGCGGCACATTTCTTTTTGCTCCCTTGATGGTAAAGAGAAGACCAGCGTAATGAGGTGCGCATAAACCATCGCCTTTGGTAAAAAGGAGCCGCAGTTCCTGCTCTTCGCTTGAATTGCCGCCGGAATTGCTTAAAAAATCCAAATACTCCTGTTCGATCTTTTCGCGCTCAATACATACAGGGCATCTTCCCCTGGGTTTCCATTGCTGTTTTTTATCAAAACATTTTATCCTGTCTTCCAGTATATCTTTGCTTAAAATCGCAACTGCAAGTCCGTCGCGGAAAGAAACAAGTCCCCGCGAATGAAAAGAGCAAAAACCTCCCGCGGCGCGGAAGAGCGCACGAAAACCGCGGTCTGTAATATGTTCGAATAATGTGTTATCGATATACCTGTGAGCGCGATCGCTTACGATCCGGCAGAGCGGACAACCCGGCTTTTCGCAGGCTTTTTGCATTTCAAAAAAGTTGATATGTTTTTCGATAGCCATTTATAACTTACTCCTGCTTTTAGAAGTCACCGAAAAAAATGTTTTTAATCGTCCCAGTCATCCGGGAGGCCAGCCCAGTGCACGTTTACCCAAAAAATGAATATGCAGATGATCAACTGTCTGCCCTCCGTCAGACTTCGCGTTGATGACAAAACATCCGCCATTTTCTTCGCATCCCTGCTCTTTGGCAATCTCCTGCGCTTTATAAAACAATCTGCCAACCAGCGCGGCATCGCTTATTTCCATATCCAAAAGGCTTTTTATGTGTTTTTTGGGGATGACAAGAAAATGCACCGGAGCTTTTGGACCGATGTCAAGAAAGGCGAGCATTTCATCATCTTCGTAAAGTTTCTTACTTGGAATTACGCCAGCGATTATTTTACAGAATAAGCAATCACTCATCTTCCAAGTATAGCATTCTGCACAGCTTCCAGAAACCCCCTGCTTGATTCCGTCGCTCCGGAAACAGCGTCAATATCCGCGGTATTGTACATTATCACCATATCGATAAGCTCCTCCATCGCGGCTTCGCCAACAAAGCGATCTTCATCAGAATCGATGATGATAATATCGGCAATCTGGCTGCCGTCCATTTGCACCTGCACGGTAATTAACCCGCGGTAACCTTGAGCACTGCCTTCAAGAACCAGACCTTCCGCAGCTGCGTTTTTTGCGGCGAATGTCCCCGCGCAGCCGGACAAGACAAACAGCAAGGCAAAAAAAGAGAAAAAAAGATATTTCATAAAAACCTCCATACATATATGGGTGTGTATATGTATGGCGCATGACTGAAAATGAAAAATTTGGTGTCAGACACCTTTTCCTGGGAAAAGGTGTCTGACACCAAACTAATTTATTTTTTTGCTATTACTCGAATTGTTGTTTCTCCAATATATGCATTTAAACCATTACTCCCGCCCAATGCGTGGCTTCTAATAGTAAGTAGATTATCATAATTTGATAAAGATACAGTTGAGGCATGGCTTCCTAAACTCCATGATTTTGGTAAAATAAAATAATTATACCCAACATGTCCATTTAAGTTTTGAGTATTATCATGACCAAGGAAAAAGTGATAATAAAGATTATCAAAAAGATTACTAGACCAACTACTACCACCAAAAGAAAAAGGCTTTTTAGATAAAACATTCGCACTATAATGAATCTCCAAATTAATATATCCTTCAGTTTTTAATCTTAGAATATCAAAATCAGTTGTGAACTGATCATAGTTAGGATCATACAACGATTTACCGATACCTATATCGGAACCCGAAAGACCTACACCAGGCCGTATTGTTTGCGTAAATTCCGTTTTTAGAGCTACAAATTCATATTTGGCTGTAAATTCATCGCTATCCGTCATACCAGGTTTTACAGCAATTGCTTTTATGGTTGTATCAACGGAAACAGGAATAGGGGTTACATAAACCGGGCTGCTTGTTGTTGGTGTAGTACCGTTAGTTGTATAGTAAATAACCGCACCTTCGGTCTCGCTGTTAAGAACAATGCCAAGTTTTGCCGTATACAGTCCGGCAGGAGTACCTGCAAAAGGTGTGGCGACTTTATTTAGCACAATAAGAGGCGGCAGATTATTAACAGGAGGGGGCAGATTATCAATTAGATCAGGGAGACTAGAAAGAGACACTAGAGGGATTTGCAGTAAACTCCCAGAAGCCGTTCTTCCGAAATTACCTCCAAGATCAGGTTCATAGTCTATACCCCATGCACCCGATTCGGGTCGTGCGCAAAAAGCAGTATAAGAATCAACAACCTGTGTTTTAGCTCTATCTGTTTTTACTACAAAAAAAACATCTGTAGTATAGAATAATGAATAACGGTATTTACCTTGCGGTTCATTATTATTTCCAATAATCATTTCTAATGTATCTGAATACTGAGTTATTCTTGTATATGCTGTTCCCCATGTATCTTCAAACGACCGTGTACTCGACTCTTCATTAATAACTTCATTTTCATAACTTGTTTTTACACTGCTTGAAAGCCAGCCAATTCCAACACTGGCTTTAGCAACTACGCCAAAATTAGTAGTCGTTTTATTGGAAATGCAATGCTGAAAAGCGCTTGTAACAGATTGTGAAATAGACTCCTGTGTAGCATTTGATTTTTCATATCTTGCTATGACATTTGTTATTCCATTATAAATAACTGGTTCTCGGTATGCGACAGGAACGAGATCAATATGTCCAAGCAGAAAAACATAATAATTATAATCGCTGTCATGTGTTGAATACAACAGATTATCCGCTCCGGCTATGCTCCTGCTGCTATTAACTGGAACGGTAACATACCGTGTATTTGCGCTGTATACAACGACAGGGGGTGTTATTGTTAATGGAACACTGCCGTCATTGCATCCTGCAAAAGCCTGTATGAATACCAAAACTGGTATTCCTAAGATTTTAATAATACTTTTCATGTAATAAATACCTCCTTATATTACAATGTTAAATATTTATATGTGATATTATCATGTTTTTATAAACTATGTCAATATCATGTTTTTTATTTATACGATAATATCGTATGCTTTTAATGTGGAAAAATCGAAAGATTTAAGGAAAATTCTTTCCAAAAATATAAAAACAATCAGAAACAAGCTTCATATAAGTCAGGAAAAACTGGCGGAAAATGCGGATATTTCTCATTCATACCTAACCGATATCGAGCGCTGTAGAACATGGGTAAGCGATAAAACCCTGCAAAGTCTTGCAAAAGCTCTTAACAGGGAAGTATGGGAATTACTTTTTCCCGATAACGAAGACAGCCAATCGAATGCAGACAGCAGTTCATTTCGTCTTGAAAAAGATAAAATAAACCGTATAAACAATTTGATTATCAATAAGCGAGAACTCCTGAATCGAACAACAAATAAGGTAATGGAGGAAATAATAATGGAAATTAATCAAGAGAGTTCCAATCAGCAGTAAACACATAATACTTATCAATTACAAAGTTTATATACAAATTTTAAGACAACCCAATGGGCGGCAGATCAGAAAATTACATATAACGATGAATGTATTATACAGCGGAGTTATATTTGGCAAAAAGTTCCTGTATGCTCTGAATAGACAGCTTCCGGTACATGTTTTTTTGGTGATGATGAACTGTTTCATAACTTATTTTTAAGATATAGGCAATTTCTTTTGGAGGTGTGCCTTTAAGAAGTAATGTAAAAATTTCCTGTTCTCTCGGCGTTAAATTCAGCTTTTCCTTATTATTGATAGTTTCCGTTTCTACAAGCGGTTCTGTATATACTTCCATATCACGCAGATAAAGTCCGTCTGTCCAGTCCGCATCGAACAGCCTTTTCTGTATAAGCGGCATAAACAACAGGCATAAACTTACCAGAACCAAAACAACTGCGAAGGCGAGAAATTTATTCGGCTCGTCAAAATAATTGAAGTAAAAAGAAAAAATACCGGAAATGAAAAAACACTGAATAAAAAACACAAGGCAGTATATCCTGAACATTTTCAGAGACTTGCTTCTTTTAATTGCTCCTGCGCACATATAACAGATGATAATGTAACCTAAACTATCGCCCAAGCCGTAAATTAAAGAGCCGGAAATAATTGCTGTTGACGTACCAAGAGGAGTACCTTCGTACAGCGGCTGAGGTTCAAGCAGAAGAACACCTAATCCAAATAAAGTAAACGCAAGGAACATGAGCCATATATACAATGCGCTTTTACCTTTCAATAATTGAATAATAATAATAAGGGGGATGGAAATAACGGTTCCAAGCCCAAAGGCAAAACTGGAAACACTGCTTTCCGCCCACTCGATGTAATTACTCATGCACATAATCATGTAATGGACAACGCCCAAGCCAATAACAAAAAGAACTCCAGACCCTTTACCGTCGCCGCCGGTATTTAAATCCATGGGGGCAGATTTTAATTTGTCCGCGCCTTTTGTTACGATGTTTCCGGCGGAAAAAACAATGACAATAAAAACCGCCATTACAACTGCTCCGGTTATTGTATTGCCTGCCGCATGAAAACCGGGAAGGATATTCCACGAAGCGTAATAAAATCCGTAGTACAACTGAATAATGATCATACCGGCAAGACGCTCAACATTATTTAACACAAAGCAGAAAAGATAAAAAGCGCAGGCGGCGCAAAGCCCGTTGCAAAATTTAAAAGCCATATAAAGCGCAAACTGTCCTGATCCCATAGGCAAAAAAAACAGGAATGAAAGGATTACAGCCGATAAAACGGCGGATGTTTTTAGCAAGGGAAGTATGAACCGTTTAGGCGTAAAACTGAGGATAAGCCAGCCAAATGCCAGCATAAAAAACATAAGTTCGTTAGTTGCAAGTCCTCCCAATGCCATGCTATGACCGTAATAACGCAGATTTCCCATGATTACAGAAATTGGAAATATCAGCAGGACAGGCAGCAAAGCGGCTCTGATATTGCGAAAAGAAAGCTCATCGCGGGTTTGAAAAAGGCTTTTAATTATAGCGCTTACTCTGTTATGCAAAACTTTATACCCCTGTTCTTATGGCATGGACTTTAATATGAATTTGCCCCCTGCTGATTTTTACCTCTCCGTAAATTTCAACCCTGTCAGATACGCCGATGGACAATCCGCGCCATTCTTTTGTTCCAATATCAACTGTAATTTCTCCTGAAACGTCGCGGAATAAATAATTTTTGCCTGATAATGAGGCTGCAATATTTCCTCTTAATACCGCCCATGAATCATGAGGTAAATTTCTGGCTTCATTTATCGTGATTGGCTGTGTTATCGTTACAGATTGTCCTGACAAACGATTAACCTTTCCGCTTCCTGTTATGGCATGAACTTTAATATGGATCTGTCCGCGGTGAATTTTAACCTCGCCGTAAATTTCAACCCTGTCTGTTACATCAACAGATAATCCACGCCATTCTTTTGGTCCGATATCAAGGGCAATATCTCCTGTTGCATCACGAAACGTATATTGCCTGCCCCCGGGCAGCATATTGATTATATTTCCGGCTAAAACCACCCATGAATCATGCGGTAAATTTTTGGCATCATTAACCGTAATAAGCCGGTTAATCATAACAGCCTGTCCGTCAGAACCGGGACCTGTAAAACCTTGCCCGTAAACAACGGCTGTTATCAGCAGAAGCAGAAAACTATATACATATCTTCTCATAATATTACTCCTATTCTGATATATCAGGGAACCTTGTTTGGGCTGCTGCCCAAACAACAGGTTCTATAAATAATTTATCATAATTTTTTGATAAATCTTACATGCACTTCAGGTGTTCCCCAACTGTGTTTAGGCCAATGAACCTCGCCAAAAAGTTCTATGGTATCGGTCGGAGAGATACTTACGCCCTGATACCATATATTCTGCCATTCTTTCGGACCGATTTTAATGAGAATATCGCCAGAAGAATCACGGAATATATAAAGGTCTCTTCCGCCGTAAAACTGGATAATATTTCCTTGTATAACAATCGGCGCTTTATGACCATATGTCCACGCTTGAACTACAGGAACAGCTTGTAATCCGTACCCATATTGCTCCGGATTAATCTGCTGCCCTGGAACTATCTGCTGACCCGGAACAATTCGCTGTCCCGGAACTGCCTGCTGACCTGTAAATCCAACCTGGGCAAAAACGCTTCCTACCGAGAGGAATAGAACCAAACAAAAGGCAAATAAAGCCGTATACTTTTTCATAAGTATACCTCCTAAAATAGATTTGCATATCCAAGATACGCATTTATGAAAAATATACGTCCGGAAAAATGCAAAACCAACTCACCAAATCAGGTGAACCGGCTGTTTTTGACTGTTTTTCCATCACCAAAATAGGGGATGCCTGTATTTGGGCTTGTTCCAAAAGCTAAAGTTTTGGAACAGACTAATTTGATATAAATAATGAATTGACAAAATTCTTGTATATTGAACTTTTTTCAAAACTCGGTTAGCTTTGGAAAAAGCTTTATATATTTTATGAGAGGTAAAAAATGAACTATATAAATAATTGGACAATAGATAATTACTTATCTTTAATACTAATTATGGTAATGGCAATAGGCAGTATTTTTGCGTTAATTCAATGGAATTCTTCCATCAAAATAAGAAGAACAGAATTTCTGGATGAAATTATAAATAAGCTTTGGTTTGACGAGAAAATGGCGAGGACCATGCATATTATCGATAATAATCCTAATTGGTATACAGATGATTTTCACAATAATTACAGCGACTTTGGATACCAAATTGATAAATTACTTTCTTACTTTGATTTTATATGTTATCTGCATTTTATAAAAAATTTAAGTTTGAACGAGTTTAGCGTAATAAGATATGAAATAGACAGAACATGCGCTTCACCCTCTGTTCAGGCGTATTTATGGAATTTATATCACTTCTCAAATAAAATCGAAGCAGGCTGTTCTTTTATGTATATTATTGATTACGGAATAAAAGAAAACATTATTAATAAAGAATTCAAAAATAATAATGATAATTTGTTTAATAAATACATGAAATTTTAATATAGAGTTGACTCACAAACACATTACTTTCTGCCCGCTCTAACAACTGAAAATCCCAAAAAAACAATGCCCGCGATTATCACAGTCATCGCTCCGACAGGAAGATCAAAAATCCAGCCTGATACAAGTCCCGACACCGAGAAAAGCGCGGCGAATAAACAGCTTGAGAGCATCATGCCGCCGAGGCTTTTCGAAAAAACTCCCGCGCAGCCTGACGGAAGAGTGAGCATGGCGATGACCATCACTATGCCGACAAAAGTTTGAAGAAGGACGATGGCGACAGCAGTTAAGCCCAGAAGAAGCAGAAAAATTAAATCGACAGGTACGCCTCTTGTACGCGCGAATTCCGCGTCAAAGGATGAAGCTTCTATCTGGGCGTAAAAACGCCGCGAGAGCAGCATGACGATGATGTCGAGAGCTGCGAGTAAAATCAGATCGATATTCGATATTAATAGAATGTTTCCAAAGAGCCATGTTGACGGATCGGCGTATCCGGGAGTTTTCGCCATGAATAAAAGTCCAAGGCTCATTCCAATTACCCATATCGCGTTTATCACAGTGTCTTCCCTTTGTTTTGCTTTAAGCGATACAAAACCGATAATAAGCGCGGAGAGCACAGCGAAAATTAAAGCGCCTGCGATTGGCGGGAAACCCGGAATTACAGTCGCGGATAAATAAAGCGCCATTCCGATGCCGCCGAGAACCGCGTGAGAAACAGCTCCGGCAAGACTTCCGATACGCCGCACTGTAACAACAGAGCCGAGTATTCCAAAAAGAATCGAAGATAGTATACCTGCAAGAAGCGCGTTACGCAAAAATGGGAAGTTTATATTTGTTAAAGCCTCAAAAAAACTTTGCATATTAGCCGCCTTTTAACAACATGTAATATTCTCTTCATGCAGAACGCGGACTTCATGACCTGCGCCGCCGTGATGCACGGCTGCGTTTTCTTCGGTGCGGTGCTGGACGATTTTATAGCTGTCTCCAAGGCATAGTACCCTGTCTGTTAATGAGGTTACAAACTCTGTGTCGTGGGTTACGATTAGGATTGTCATCTTTCCCTTGTAAGCGCCGAGCGTTTCATAAAGCCGCTTTTCGCTGTCGGCGTCCATATTGGCGGTCGGCTCGTCCAACACAAGGAGCTGCGGCTTTGCAGCTAACGCACGGGCGACTAACGCTCTTCTTTTTTGTCCGCCGGAAAGCGAGCGGTATGTCCTTGATGCAAGAGCGGCAATGCCTGTCTTTTCCAGAGCTTCATCCGCGTTATTTGTGTTTTTTACATATCCCTTGTGCGGGTGCAGCAGTCCCATTCTGACAATATCGCGTACCGTTATGGGAAACAAATTATCCGCAGGTATATGCTGAGATACATAGGAAATTTTACTTTCGCAAAGACGCAAAGGCGTTGAGCTGCCGTTTACAGGTTTTGCGGTATCGAAAATATCTATTGTTCCCTTGTTTGGTTTTTCAAGACCAAAGAGGAGTTTTAACACTGTTGTTTTACCGGAGCCGTTAGGTCCTACCATAGCGACAAATTCGCCTTCATGAATATGAAAAGACGCGTCCTTTAATACCTGAACATCGTTATACGAGAAAGAGACGGAATCAAATTTAACCGCAATGTTATTATCCATAATTTATTTATATGGCGTTTATTGTATAATATTTTTTAATATTTGTCCCATAAACTTAATGTTTTCCAGCCAGTCTTCCGCAAGCGGATCAAGTTCTATCACCTGCGCTCCTGCCGCGTCGGCAAGTGTTTTTGCGGCGCTGACAGGGAACTGCGCCTGCACAAAAATTGCCGAGGGTTTTTCATGATTAATTTTTTCTAAAAGATTGTTTAACTGGCGCGGCGTAGGCTCTTTGCCTCCCGTCTCGACAGCTTCCTGATGAATGCCGAACTCATCAAGAAAATAACCGAAACTTGGATGATAAACAAAAACATTTTTGCCATTAAGCGGCGCAAGAGTAATTTGCAATTCATCAAATACATTATCAATTTCCATAACAAGTTTTTCGTATAGGCTTTGATATTTTTTTTCATTTTCATTATCAAGAACGCAAAGTGAATCTTTGATATGTCCTGCGAGAATTTTCGCAGGAAACCTGCCAAGCCAGGTGTGTTTATCAATGTAGGGAGCGGAGAGCAGGGAATTGGGAATTGGGAGTGAGAAATTTTCATTGGGATCATGTTCATCGTGATCATGCTCTTCCAATAACCTGAACTGTACTCCCTGGGTGCCGTCGATGATTAACAGATTTGGAAAAAGGGATTCGATTTTTGGACGAAGTGTTATTTCAAACTCAGCGCCGGAAAGTATCCATACATCGGCATTGGAAAGACTTTGTATCTGTCTTGGAGCAGGCTCGTAATTATGCGGATTCTGTCCCGGCGGAACAAGAATGACGGTTTCAGCCGGATGTTCAGCATTGCCGCCTGCAATCTGCGAAACAAACCAAGCCTGCGGCGGAATACTGACAGCGATCAGCAGGCTATCATTCTGCGTATTACGAGAACAGCTTAAAATAAATGGAAAAATAATCAGCCACAGAGTTTTACAGATTTTTTTATGGGAAAATTTTTTCTTCCTCATTTCTTGTTTCGTTTTTTGCCAAACACCGCTCTTGCGCAAAAACCTATAAACTTTATAAACAGGGGTTCCATTTTTTTTCGAACTGTTTTTAATTCTTTCATGATCTCAATTTTTTGCGGACAATGAGTTTCGCATTTTCCGCAGTTTATGCAGAGAGCGGGACTGGCGCTTTTTACATTCATAAGACCGCTGCTTGTGGCGTATTGTTTCATGCCTTCGATATAGCCCATCGAATAAATTGTATTATATGCCGAAAAAGAACCGGGAATATTAACGCCTACAGGGCACGGCATACAATAATTGCAGCCTGTGCAGCGCACTTTGCACGCGCGGTTTAATGATTCTAAAACGGATTTATATACATTTTTCTGCGAATCGTCCAGCATGTTAGCTGACGATTTTTCCGCGTAACCGAGATTTTCATTCAGCTGAGCCATTGTGCTCATGCCGGAAAGAACTGAAGTTACTTCGCTCTGATTCCAAAGCCAGTTAAGAGCCCAGCCTACAGGAGATGTTCTTTCATGTCTCCCGTCGCCAGGCTGCGCGCCGGCGTCATTAAAAATTTTAACGGCATCTTTCGGAAGTCCTGCCGCAAGTTTGCCGCCAAGAAGAGGCTCCATTATTACAACAGGCATTTTTGCTGATGCGGCGCGAAGTCCTTTAACGCCGGCCTGAAAATTTTCATCAAAATAGTTGTATTGTATCTGCGCAAGTTCCCAGTCGTAATCGTCAATTATTTTTAAAAATTCGCTTCCGCTGCCGTGAAAAGAAAAACCAACATGTTTAATCTGACCGGAACTTTTTTTCTTTGCAAGCCAGCTTTCGATTCCCCAATTTTTAAACCGCGTCCACTGCTCCATATCTGTTATCATGTGCAAAAGATAATAATCGATATAATCGGTTTTTAATCTTTCCAGAGACTGATTTAAATATTTGTCAAAGTCAGCCTCGGCGCTTCCGCTTTTGTATAAAATAAGCGGCAGTTTTGTCGCGATATAAACTTTGTAGCGCACATTATTTTTATGCAGAACCGCGCCCAGCGCTTCTTCGCTGCCAGGATAAATCCATGCGGTATCAAAATAATTTACGCCCTTATCAATGGCGTGCATGACAAGCTCTTCTGTTTTCTGCATGTCAATGCCGAGTTTCCCAGGAAAGCGCATGCATCCCAAACTTAGAATCGATATTTTATTGCCTGTCTTTCTGTCAATGCGGTATTGCAAATTAACCTCTACATAAACGCGGATTTACAGCCGCGTTTTATCAATCCTCTGATTCCTCAGCGACATATTCTTCCTGAACATTTTCAGACTCCGCGACAGCTTCCGCTTCCTGTTTGCGCCTGTCAAGAATTTCCTGCATGTACTCGTCCAAATCCTGGCTTTCATCGTCGAACAGTTTGATATTGCGGTAACGCTTCATGCCGGTTCCCGCCGGAATCGGATGACCGATTATAATATTTTCTTTTAAGCCGCGGAGATAATCCGTTGATCCCGCAATAGCCGCATTCGTAAGAACTCTCGTTGTTTCCTGAAAGCTCGCCGCGGAAAGGAACGAATCAATATTGAGCGATGCTTTTGTCATTCCCTGGAACATCGGCTGCGCGATTGCCGGCTGTCCGCCTTCGGCGATTACGCGGGCGTTTTCTTCATGGAAACGGTACTTGTCCACGGAAGATCCGTAAATAAATTTCGTGTCGCCGACAAAACGTATTTCAACTTTGCGCATCATCTGGCGTATGATAACGCCGATGTGTTTGTCGTTAATCGAAACGCCCTGTAGACGATAAACGTTTTGTATTTCGTCCATAAGATAACGCTGAAGTTTTCCTTCGCCCAAAATGTAAAGAACATCATGCGGATTGATCGCGCCCTGACAGAGCAGTTCGCCTGCTTCCACAGTGTCGCCGTCGCGCACCAGAAGCCGTTTGTTCATCGGAATAAAATGCGAGAACTCTCTGCCGAAATCGTCTACTACGGAAACTTTGCGTTTTGCTTTTACGATGCCGCGGAAATAGACAGTTCCTGAAACCTGAGCGAGAACCGCGGGGCTTTTTGGCTTGCGCGCTTCGAAAAGTTCTCCTACGCGCGGAAGACCGGATGTGATGTCCATTGCTTTCGCCGATTCTTTCAATGTCTTCGCGATTGTGCGTCCAGCGCGAATTCTCTCGCCTTCATCAACCTGAATGTAAGCGCCGCCGGGCAATAGATAAGAGGCGACTTCATTGTCTTTATCATCAACAAGGAAAATGCGCGGCTGTTTACTTTCGTGCTGGAACTCTGTTATGCGCTTTTCCGTATTGCCGGTATCTTCGTCAATTTCTTCCTTAAGCGTTGTGCCTAAAATTATATCTTCGTATTTTACAATACCGCTTGCCTCTGCGATAATCGGATCGGAGAACGGATCAAATGTAGCGATTGTTCTTTCAGCTTCAACAACAGAACCTTTCTGCGCTTCAACATCCGAACCGTTTCTGATTTCGATTTTTTGATCCTGTCCGATAAGATAAAGAGTTTCGTATTCATTGTTTTTCAAAACCAAAGCGTACGCGATTTCGGGCGATGTTATATCTTCTCCGCCCCGTTTGATAATCACATCTCCGCGGTTGATCCTCTTTCCGTCAGCCGCTATCAATTTATCGGCGCGGTCAAGTTTATACTCTCTCATTACCTTGTTGACAATGGCATGACCTCTTCTTGTAAAAAGAAGATGCCCGTTATCAAGCTGAAGGTGAGTGCCTATTACATCCCTGATATAAACCGGGTATTTTAGCGTTATGCGATTTTCTTCGCTGAGCTTTGTCGCGACGCCGCCGATATGGAATGTGCGCATTGTAAGCTGAGTTCCCGGCTGACCGATTGACTGAGCGGCGATTGTTCCGACAGCTTCACCGATATCAACAGCTCTGTTAGTCGCAAGGTTGCGCCCGTAACATTTGCGGCAGACGCCGTACTTCGCTTCACAGGTAAGAACAGTCCTGATTCTGATTGTTTCTACACCGGCGGCGTCAATCGCCTTTGCGATGTCTTCTGTAATTTCCTCGTTAACGTCTACAATCAACTCGCCTGTAATAGGATGCTTGACGCGTTCAAGCGTGAACCGTCCGATTACGCGGTCTTTAAGCGCCTCGACAATTTCTTCGCCCTGTTTAATGGAAGAATACGAGATACCGTTAATCGTTCCGCAGTCATCTTCGTTAACTACCATGTCCTGCGCGATATCTACAAGACGGCGCGTGAGGTAACCGGCTTCCGCTGTTTTTAGCGCGGTGTCAGCAAGACCTTTGCGCGCGCCGTTAGTTGAAATAAAGAACTCTATAACAGAAAGTCCTTCCTTAAAGTTTGAACGAATCGGAAGCTCGATAATGTCGCCTGACGGTTTTGCCATAAGACCGCGCATACCTGCAAGCTGGCGGATCTGGTTGCGGCTTCCGCGTGCGCCTGAGTTCGCCATCATATAAATCGAGTTAAAGCCGTCTCTGTCAGACTCAAGAGTCTTCATCGTAATATTTGTTAAGTCATCATTTGTTTTTGTCCAAACCTGAACAACCTGATTGTAACGCTCTTCGTTTGTTATGTGTCCCTGCCGCCACTGTTTCTGAATCGACTCAACATCCTTGTTAGCCTTGTCGATCATGTCGGCTTTTTCCCTGGGGATGATAATATCGTCAACGCCGATAGTCGCGCCGAAAACTGTCGCATAACGGTAGCCGGTCGATTTGATTGCGTCCAACATTTGAACGGTAGTCCATGAACCTTTTTCTTTAAACACATGTTCAACTAACGCGCGGAGCTCTTTGTCCTTAAGTTCGTAATTGATAAACGGAATATCGGCAGGAAGCTCTTCGTTAAACACAAGCCTTCCTGCGGATGTAACAATCGTTCCGTCTTTGTCTGGCGTTACAAGATGTCCTGCTTTGTCCCAAATGGGCTTTTTAACAGGTTTTACGCGGATAGCAGCTTCCCAGTCAAGCGATTTTCTTTCGACTGCCATGAGAACTTCTTCGGGAGATGAATAATACGGAACCCTGTCTTTTGTTTCCGCTTTTTCCCAGCCGGGGCGTTTCGCGTTCGGCTTGATCCTTGTAAGGAAGTTGATGCCAAGAACCATATCCTGAGACGGGAATACAATTGTCTTTCCGTTCGCCGGATTAAGAAGATTTCTTGCGGATAACATCAGCGTCCAGCACTCCATCTGCGCTGCCTGAGTCAGCGGAACGTGAACCGCCATCTGGTCGCCGTCAAAGTCAGCGTTAAACGCGTGACAGACAAGCGGATGAAGTTTAATCGCTTTTCCTTCGACCAATACAGGCTCAAACGCCTGAATACCCAGGCGGTGCAATGTCGGCGCGCGGTTGAGAAGAACAGGATGCTCTTTTACAACTTCATCGAGAATCGCGAAAACTTCAGGCGTCTCCTGCTCAACGAGCATTTTCGCCTTTTTAATATTAAAGACAACGTCCTTGTCTACAAGTTTTTTCATTATAAACGGCTTGAACAATTCAAGCGCCATTTTTGTCGGAATGCCGCACTGCCACATACGAAGGTCAGGACCGACTGTAATAACAGAGCGCCCGGAATAGTCAACGCGTTTTCCAAGAAGGTTCTGGCGGAAACGTCCCTGCTTTCCTTTAAGCATATCGCTGATCGATTTTAAAGGCCTGTTGGACGATCCTTTTACAACTTTCTTTTTCTTTGAATTGTCGAAAAGCGCGTCGACAGCTTCCTGCAGCATCCGCTTTTCGTTGCGTATAATGATGTCGGGAGCGTTAAGCGCCTGCAGTCTTTTTAAACGGTTGTTGCGGTTGATAACCCTGCGGTAAAGATCATTCAAATCGCTTGTCGCGAAACGTCCGCCGTCAAGCTGCACCATCGGACGAAGTTCCGGCGGAATAACGGGAATAACATTGAGGATCATCCACTGCGGCTTGTTGTTAGAGTTGCGGAAATTTTCTACTATATCGATGCGCTTTAAAAGTCTCTTGTCGCTCTTTGTTCCTTTTTCGATCATCTTTGCGCGTAACTCGGCTGCCATCTGATCGAGATCAAGATTTTCCAAAAGAACGCTGACAGCTTCGGCGCCCATGCCGGCTGTAAATCCGCCGCCGTAACGTTCCTGAGCTTCGTAAAATTCTTCCTCAGAAAGAAGCTGACCTTTTTTTAAATTGGTATCGCCCGAATCTATTACAATATATTTTTCATAATAAAGAACAGAACGAAGCTGGCTTGTGGGAAGATCGAGAAGAAGACCCATGCGGCTCGGGACAGAGCGGTAATACCAGATGTGCGAAACGGGAGCGGCAAGTTCGATGTGCCCCATCCTTTCGCGGCGGACTTTAAAGTGAGTAACTTCAACGCCGCAGCGGTCGCAGATAACTCCCTTGTACCGGATCGATTTAAATTTTCCGCAGTAACATTCCCATTCCTTTGTGGTGCCGAAAATTCGTTCGCAGAAAAGTCCTTCCTTCTCCGGTCTCAGCGTTCTGTAATTAATCGTTTCCGGTTTTTTTACTTCGCCGTATGACCACGACCGGATCATGTCCGGCGAGGCAAGCCTAATCATTATCGAATCAAAATCCTGAATATCGCGCATATTTTCTTCCCCTTCCCGTTAATATTTAGAAGTTACTTCCAGACTTGGATATTAGTTCCTCATCTTTTTCAGTGAGCGGTATTTGTTTTCCCTTTACGTCGAAGATTGAAAGATCGAGGGCAAGACCGCGCAGTTCCTGAACAAGTACGTTAAACGATTCAGGAATGCCCGCCGTTGTCGAAGGTTCGCCTTTAACAATCGCCTCGTAAATTTTCGATCTTCCCGTCATATCGTCAGATTTTATAGTCAGCAGTTCCTGCAATGTGTTCGCAGCCCCGTACGCTTCAAGCGCCCAAACTTCCATTTCACCTAACCGCTGTCCGCCGAACTGCGCCTTGCCGCCCAGCGGCTGCTGGGTAACAAGCGAATACGGACCTGTGGAGCGCGCGTGCATCTTGTCATCGACAAGGTGGTGCAATTTAAGGAAGTAGATTATTCCGCAGAAAATTGGGTTAACAAACTCTTCGCCTGTCCTTCCGTCTTTTAAAACGGCTTTGCTCGTAACGGGCAGTCCCGCTTCTCTCAATTTTTCCTCAATCTGATCTGTCGAAGGCGACTGGAAAACAGGAGCGGAGTACCACTCGTTCAATGTCGATCCTGCCCAGCCAAGTTCAGTTTCGAGTAACTGACCGATATTCATACGCGACGGAACGCCAAGGGGCGTAAGGCAGATGTCAAGAGGAGTGCCGTCTTCCATGAACGGCATATCTTCCTCAGGCAAGATCCTCGCGACTACGCCCTTGTTTCCGTGGCGGCCTGCCATCTTGTCGCCTTCGCGAAGTT
>Ga0209755_10002523_pt1 | contig 25080 bp, 23 predicted proteins | sample TergutCo191P1_FD_187301 | JGI IMG/M metagenome (GOLD analysis project Ga0209755, IMG submission 187301) | Cornitermes sp. P1 segment gut microbial communities from Petit-Saut dam, French Guiana - Co191P1 (SPAdes) (version 2) | ecosystem: Host-associated > Arthropoda: Insects > Digestive system...
CTCGATGCAGGATTGAAGATTTGGAGATTATCAAATAATTATCAAATGCGATAGCGGATAAAACCGTTTTAGAGATAGGTGCCGGGGGCGAGTTTGGATTAATAAAATATATTACAAACGCTAAAGAAAGAATTATTATAGAACCTCTTGCCGAAGAATACGCGCGTATGAGGAAAAGAGCTAAAATCCACGTAGAAAATGTTGATGACGTAAAAATACATGCCATTCCTGCTGAAGAATACATATTTGATTTAGAAAATAACATTGATGGACTCGTTATATGCAGTAACGCATTAGACCATACTCCTGAATGGGCATTTGTATTATCGAATATATCTCTATACATGAAAACAGGTGCGTATTTGCTAATGAATACTTTTCTGAATTACCCTATGGCCAATCCGGCCGGTCATTACAACATCACTCATAACCCTAATCAGTTTTATAGGCTTTTAGAAAGTATGGGCTTTGAAATAGTTTTCGAGCATATTAACAAGCCTGATGACAAGCAACCTCGATGGTACACGTTATATACAAACTTAGTAGCACGCAAGAAATAGTCTTAAATTTGGAGGAGTGTTCTATGCCGAATTACTGTATGTTTCCATTTGACAAGGTGCCAAAAGGCAGTAAAATAGTAATATATGGGGCAGGAAACGTTGGGCAGCAATTTATTTCACAAGTAATTACTCTATCATATTGTGATATTTTGTACGTGGTTGACAGGAACTACGAAGAAATAAATTCAGTTTCAAGTATTCCGGTCTTGTCACCTAAGGAACTCCAGAAAGGCAATTATGATTATATCGTAATCTCTGTAACATCGAAGTTTCACAACAGCATGAAAAGTGACTTAAATGAGCTTGGCATTAGTCCGGAAAAATGCATTTTTTCCGAATACCTTATTGATGACAAAACAGAAGTCTTTGGCAGTAGGTATTTTTCTTATCATGGTGAGGACGTTTGTGCTATGTATACATTTAAGTCATTAGGAATCAGCAAACCTAGCTACATAGATATCGGTGCATATCACCCCTATGACGCGAGTAATACGGCGCTCATGTATATGAGCGGCGGTAAGGGAATAAACATAGAGGCCAACCCCGACTTAGTTAAGCCGTTTTACAGGGAACGTCCCGGTGACACTAACTTAAATATCGGCATCGCTCCGACTTCGGGAACCTTGCCGTTTTACGTATTTGACGAATATCCCGGACGCAGCACTTTTTCCAAAAAAGAGCTTGAATCTTTTCAAAGAGAATACCCTAACGTAACTCTATCGAAAACTATAGAAGTTCCTGTAGTGGAGTTAGATGAAGTAGTAAGGCAATACTCTAACGGTGTATATCCCGATTTTATTAGTATAGATGTTGAAGGCATGGATTTTGATGTACTAAAAAGCTGCAACTTTAGTGACCAAACACCTTATATAATATGTGTCGAGGTAGGGAAACAAGACGGCTCTCTCGCAAACATGACATCCATGCTTAAAGATAAAGGGTATGAGTTTTATATACTTCTTGCTGACACCGCGTTATATATAAAAAAAGGACTGAAAGAAAGAATGAAGCCTATACCTTGAGGAGTGAAGTGATGAGAAGATATGTTTTCCCATTTGAGAATGTTAAAAAAGATTCCAATATAGTTATCTACGGTGCCGGCAATGTCGGAAACGATTATTTAGATATAGTACGTAAAACAGGCTATTGCAATATATTAAAGGTCTTAGATAGAAATAAGGCCGGAGATACAGTATTCGGATTTGAAGTAACTGCTCCCGAAACTATACGTTCGGTTAATTCCAAAGACTACGAAACTGTTTTAATAGCCATAGAGAACGAACGAATCCAAAGAGAAATTACTGAATATTTAATACAGCTAGGGGTTCCCCAGGATAAAATCAGTGTATGTGACAGAAAATATTATAGCAATTACAATGACATACAGGAATTAACTATTCCGGATGATGGCGGAGATGTTTTCCGTTGTGCTGTTGAAGTACAGGGAGGCTTGGGAGATTTTCTGATTGCGTCTTCGCTTCTGATAGGGCTAAGAAAAGCTGCTCCTTATTCATTGTCTATTGATTGCTATTGTGCGAACCCTTCGCTTGTACCATTTTGTGCCGCTGACAGAGTGATGAATACAAATGAACTGCAAATAGAGAACTACGATGCAGTATTTGGCATTATTACAATTTATGAATTATACAAATTTTCGCCATCAAAAGCTAAGCGTTTGGTGCCGGGACTTTGCGATTACTTTGATTCATACAAAACAACAGATATTAATGAGCATATGTTCGGTTTTTATATGTATAATATAATGCTTCAGCATATGGTGTTGCGTGGGAAACACTACACTGAGCGTGCAAACTTATACGGATTACTACCATATGACCGCGAATTTTTACCGATGTTCCCAATAGACCCATCTGCACACGCAGTGTTAAATAAAAATGATTTAACCCCTAAAGAATATATAGCAATAAGCACTGTCACAAACAAAGTAACCCCTTTGAAGCTATGGCCAAAATCGCATTGGGTTTCACTTGTTTCCTTATTAAAGAATCGCTATCCGAGATTGAAAATCGTTGTTATCGGTGACAGAGCGACTTTTGAGATTCCTGATATAGATTTGAATTTACAAGGAAGCACAACAATATCTGAGGCCGCCGTTTTGTTAAAGCATTCTTTATTATTCATAGGCTCGGAGGGCGGAATGACTAACTTAAATCATTTTGTGTCCGGAAAATCTGTATGTTTGTTTGGGCCAACCAATCATAAGATATATGCATATAGTGAGAATATAAATTTGCGAAAAAGATATAAAAACTGCTATTACGGATGTGAAAGACTCATTCCGAATGATTTCCGAAGTCCATGTAGTTTATATGGAGGAACCTATGCTCCGTGTATGAAAGCTATTACGCCGGATTATGTAGAGGAGAATGTAACCGAATATATTGATAACCTTCCGCCGACTTATGAATATACACTCACAGAAAAAATTCCTGTTGATGATTTAGTGAAATTGTTTGATACTCATAAAGAAGCAGCTCTTATAAATCGGAAACATGATGACTATGTGATACAGCTTGCTCATAAACTAAAAGGGATAACTATCTATGATTACAGCTTGGCAGATAACCCCAATAATCCTGCTACTCCAACTAATGCAGGGTACTACCTTAAATTGAAGAACATTAACATCTCCGCTGAATATGGTGTAATACACAATATTCCGTCGTTACCTAATAAATATGACCTTGTTATGAACTTTACATTTCAAGAAGAAGAACAACAGGGTTTTGCTTTGATGGAGTTGCTGCGCATAACTAAACAGAATGGAAAAATCATCGTCACTAACGATGAAGGTTCTTTGTCAGTATACAAAAAATCGATTGCCACGGAGGCTGAAAAATGATACCAAGCTATGTAAAACTATTCAAAATATTTGAACGAATCAAATGCATAACCGATGATAACGGAAAAATATATATTCGTGGTTCAGGCGCACAGGGGCGCTCGTTATTTGAAGGGTTCCGAAAGTTAGGAGTGACCGCGTATGCATTTTTAGATAATAATCCTGCATTCCATGGAAAAGAAGCATGTGGCATTCCTATATTGAATCCAAGCAGTTTATATTCATTAGAGAAAAAAGGGAACTATTTTATTGCTTGTAGTATGGCGGATGAAGATGCTTATCACATTACCAGACAAGAAATGGAGTTAAACGGGCTTAAAGAAGGGGTTGATTTTGCTGATTTCGGCTTAAAATTTATGCTTAGAATGAATTATGATTGGGAAGATTTCGCGCCATCAAATATAGACCACAATATAAAGAGAAAACTAACTAACAGCTGCAATCATATTTACTATTCGGATATCCGCGGCAATGCATTAAGCGACTTTGAGTTTGATACCCAAAGGTTTGAAGAAGATAACTTTATTAGTATGCTTGATTTTGTGGTTACAGAGTATTGCAATCTAAAGTGCAAATATTGTTCTCACGCTATTCCTTTATGTAAATCACCAAAACATCTAAGTCCTGATTTAATTGTTTCAGATTTAGATAAACTGCTAAGTATTTGCGGCGTCCTAGTGGTTGGAATTATGGGAGGGGAGTCGTTGTTACATCCTCAATTAGCTGATATTTTGGATGAAGTAGCCCGTATGGAAAACATACAAAATGTTGGGTGTTTTAGAATTGTTACAAACGGTACCATGGATATTCCAGATGAAGTTCTTATTAGTATGAAAAAGATAAGCAGACCTATATATATATACGTAAGCAACTACACAAATTATTCTAGTAAATCCACAAATATTGAAGAAAAATGTGCTTCACACGGTATTACATGTTATATTCAAGCACCAGACAGAAACTGGCATGTTTTTGGCGACCCCGGGTATAGCAGAAACGTGACAGAGGCTCGCATGAAGGATATTTTTTCTGTGTGTGCAATGGCAGGAATTTGCAACCAACTTTTTGACGGAAAGTTTTATTCATGCGGACGGCTCCCTATGTTAAATGAAAACAATATAATCCCATACGATGAAAAGCTGTTTTGTGATATACGAAATACATCTTTAGAAAATTTGGAAGACTTATTATATAATTTTATTTATAACACCCAGACGTTAAGTGGTTGCCAATACTGCGATGGTTCCTATGAAATTTCGCCTGTTGTGCCAAAAGGCTTATAGAATAAGGAAAAGACCGCCTTTGTCAAAATCATCGAACTCCACCACTTCATTGTCGTGTGCAAGAATCATACCACCTGACTGCCTGCATCAATATCCAAACTATTCCGCGGAAATTTTCACTTGAAATATGCGCATTTTTATTTCCGCCTGGCTGATATATAGTTTGCATGTGTGATTATAATGATACCACGGAAATCGCCTTTGTCAAAATCATCAAGAAATTTGAACCCCATCTAAACCTATGCTATAATACTGATGGGAGGCGGCAAATCCATAAATAAAAAATATGGACTCAGAAAGGGCTTTGAATAATGCAGCTATTATTTTATGGCGCAGGCGAACATGCGAAGAAAAATATAGACTTTTGGTTACGCCGAGGGCTAGAGCCTACTTGTTTTATTGATATAGATAAAACCAAACATTATAAAAAATTTGATGAGAAGTATGATATATTGCCTTTGACCGAGGCAATTCAAAAATATCCTGATTATCTCATATGTGTGGCGCTAGGTATTTATAATTATGATGCCGGGCATAAATATTTATTGGAATCTGGTATTCCATCAGAGCGTATTGTTAGCGCAAATGAGTTCTCGCTTCAAGGATTACGCCGGTATTATTCGCGTAGCGGGGAATCTGTTTTTTCGTGTTCAAGAATCAGTAGACCTTTGCCTGAATTGATTTTGAAAGAAGACTGTATTCAAATCTGTTGTTCTCTTGATGCTATTGACCAAGATTTTTTCTTTATTCCCTTTACTAATGTTGTCGATGGAATATTAAAAGCTCATAAGGTTATAGATGACATAAATGATATGCATAGACGAGGAAACAGCGGTCCCTGTAAAGGGTGTTATCATTTAAGAAATACTGATATGGATATAGTACATACTCCCGCAAATCTTCGCACATTTACGTTCAGTGCTGACTATATAGGCTCTACATGCAATATGCGGTGTGTTTACTGCACTATTGTGGATAATATTAACCATAATTATACCAAAGATAAAACTATGATGAATGCGGTTGTCAACATAGTGGATTTCTTTAGTGATGACTTAATTCGGTTAGATTTTGTGTCCGGTGAATTTTTCGCTAAGTATGATTCGGAGGACATTTTGAAATATCTAATTGATAAGGAAAATGTCAAAATCAGCCTTGTAACTAACGCAAGTATCTATTCTGAAACATTTTTAGAACTTATCCGTCTGAACCGGGTGTATTTGATTAATGTCAGTTTGGATGCAGGAACAGAAGAAACCTATAGGAAAGTAAAAGGCAGGGATTTGTTCCGCAAAGTAGTAAATAATATTGAGATGTATTCACAATTTAGAAGTCAAATAGATTCACTGGATTTGAAATATATCTTTTTAGCCGGTGTAAATGATAGCTATGAAGACATCGAGGGCTTTATAGCTATTGCTGAGAGGATTAAATGCACCATTCATATTTCTGCCGACCAAAGAGCTTCCGTACGAAAGTCACCATTACCCAAAGCAACAATGGATTCAATTTTTATGTTGTACAACTTAGCCGTTGAGCGAAAGCTGAAAGTGATATTCATGTTAGAAGCATTTAACGCCGATGACAGTCTATATATTAAAAGCCATGTAAATTCGTAATGGATAGGAGGCTGCGTACTATGCAGATATTATTTTATGGCGCAGGTGAACATGCTAAAAAAAATATGGATTTATGGTTGCGTAGAGGACTAGAACCTGTCTGTTTTGTTGACATAGATAAGACCAAACACTATAAAAAATTTGATGAGAAATATGATATATTGCCTTTAGCTGAGGCAATTCAAAAATATCCTGATTATCTTATGTGTGTAGCATTAGGTATTTACAATTATGATGCCGGGTATAATTATCTGATAGAATTTGGCATTTCTTCAGAGCGTATTGTTAACGCAGATGAATTCTCGTTTCAAAAATTACGGCAGTCTTATTTACACAGCAAGGACAGGGCGCCTGGTTTATTTTGTTCACGTATAAGCCCTGGGGAGAGGAGATTGATTTTGGATGAACAACAAATTCAAATTTGTTGTTCCCTTGATGCTCTTGACCCTGATTTTCTTTCTGTCCCTTTTACCAATGTAGTCGATGGAATATTAAAATGTTATAATATTATAGATGCCATAAACAATATGCATACGAAAGGAAATAGCGGCCCTTGCAAAGGGTGTCATTATTTAACTGAAAAAAGCAATGTAAACGAAGATACAAACAATGTTAGACAAATCTCTCATGCGCATATATTTGAATTTAGCTGTTTATATATAGGCTCAAAATGCAATTTACAATGTGTTTATTGCGATGTTGTGAATAGGATTAACCACCATTATACAAAAGATAATACCCTACTGAATACAGTTATCAACATAGCAGAGTATTTTAGAAATACGCCTATCCGGTTTAACTTTGTATCAGGAGAATTTTTGTTCCGACATGACGCGGATGATATTTTGAATTATTTGTTAGGTCAAGAGAATGTTGAAATTGGTCTAGTAATTAACGCAAGCATCTACTCTAAAACACTTTTAGACCTTATCCGTTTAGGTCGAGTGTACTCAATTAATGTAAGTTTAGATGCAGGAACAAAAGAGACCTATAATAAAGTGAAAGGCAAGGATTTCTTTCAAAAAGCAGTAGAAAATATCGAGATGTATTCACAGTTTGGGAATCCAACAAAGCATTTGATTTTGAAATATATTTTTCTGACCGGTATAAACGACAATCCTGTGGACATCGAAGGCTTTATAACGCTTGCTGAACGGGTAGATGCTGTCATTCATATTTCTGCTGACCACAGAGCTTCAGTACGAAAGTCACCATTACCTAAAACAACAATGGATTCAATTTTTACGTTATACAATTTAGCCGTTGAACGTGAGCTGAAAGTATTGTTCCTTCTGGAAGCATTTAACGCTGACGATAGGCTATTTATTAAAAATAAAGGTGTCTGTTATGCATAATAAAGTAATTTTTTATGGTATAGGCGGAAACGCCAGGCTCAACATTGGCCGTTGGATAAGTCTGGGATTGGAACCTGTTTGTTTTGTAGATATGGATACCACTAAACACCATACAATGTATACGCTGCCCAATGATAAGAAAATAGAAATTCTCCCGCTCATTGAAGCTATAGAAAAGTATCCTGATTATAAACTATATTTAACACAAGTTAAAACAAGTCATACTTCAATCATAGGCGCACTTACAGAAATGGGTATACCTATTCAAAGAATCAAGCTATGTTTAGCGAATAACCCTAAGTATAACTACGAAGGTACACCCAATTGTGATGATGTCATTTTATATCAAAAATATCTTAATTTCTCAAGTTTCCTTAATAATGAGGATATAAAATTTACCCGCATAAAAGAAGGATTTGATAATTCCAGCAAATATTATGTCCAAACACTAACAGAGAGGTTCTTCCTTATTACTTTTAGCCCTAAAAATATAGAGCGAGTAAAAACCCAATTTGAGATTATGAAAAAAGCCTCCCTATCAGGAATTCCCGTTCCTCAACCAAGAGAGTTTGGCATCCTTGATTGGGCAGGGGCGTATTTACTTCTCGATTGGATTGATGGCGAAATTTTGAAGATTGCTTTGCCTAATGTTTCACCAATGGAAAGATATGAACTAGGTGTTTCTGCCGGTAAGAACTTATTAAAACTACATTCAATCCCAACTGATGATATGTTTCTTGCTCAATATGAATTTTGCATTTACTCTAAGTTTCAGACATGCAGCAAAGATGCTTTAGGTATACATAAGGATTTAAGTGCAAAATTAATTACTTATATTGAAACTAATAAATCACTGTTGGAAGATAAACATAAAGTAATTTTACATTCTGATTTTTCTTGTGCCAACATGATGCTGTCAGCCGGAAAATTAGTTATTATTGATTTTAATATTACTCATTATGGAGTCAAGTGGTGTGATACAAGATTTCTATATACACAGATGGCGATATCTCCACATTTCGCTGTAGGATTCTTACATGGGTATTTCGAAAAAAAGATTTCATCTCAGACATGGAAGTTACTCTTACTTTATAACGCTTTAAGGAGTGTTGAGGTATTGGCTAGTCTTCCGCTACTCCATAATCATCCTGATATGATAAAACGAATAATTGACACAACCCAAACATTACTTTATGATATAAAAAAATTTAGCAGCACTGCACCGTGTTGGTATATACGAGCTATTAAAGAATTGAATTTATAGATTACGAGGTAATATTAATGCATGAAAATTTTAACATTTTTCCATTTGATAAGGTGGAAAAAGGCAGCAAAATCATACTTTATGGTGCAAGAACCATCGGCACGGAGTATTTGCGCCAACTGCAATTATTACATTCGAATGGAAGGATGAAACATTATGACACGGGATGAAATCGTAACAATAATAAAACCTATACTGGAACAACACGCCGTGGTAAGGGCTTCATTTTTTGGTAGTTATGCTCGTGGAACCTATAGCCCTAGGTCAGATGTTGATATACTTGTAGAGTTTGAAGCCGCAAGAGTTGGACTGGGTTTTTTTAGTTTAAGAGAAGATTTAACTGCTGCAATTCCCATGTCATTAGATTTGGTTTATAAACCTGGATTGAAGCACATGGAAACCTCGTTTCAAGAAAATGTAGAACGGGAGGCATTTGTTTTTTATGAAAAGAACATTGCAACAAGTGATTAAACACATGATTGAACATTGCATTGATATCGCTGATGCCGTTTCTCGCGTAAAGACAATTGGGGGCATGGACACGGACAATCTGATAAGAAAAGCCATTGTTTTTTCAATCTTGGATTTAGGCGAACTTGCCAAATTGTTGGAAAAATCTATAAATTTATCAGATAGTAATATTGATTGGAAGGGCTTAAAAGGTATGCGTGAAATTGCCGCTCACAGATATAAATCAATGGATAGTGAGATTATATGGGAGGTTGCCATCAATGATATACCTGAAATACTCACTTATTTATCTAACAAATATAATGATTTATCTTTTACACAGTTATTGGCTACATGCGACGAATAACACATAAACTTGCTGAGTAAATTAATAGTGTGCATTCTACGAGCTATTAAGGAATTGAATTTATAGATTACGAGGTAATATTAATGCATGAAAATTTTAACATCTTCCCTTTCGACAAGGTGGAAAAAGGCAGCAAAATCATACTTTATGGCGCAAGAACCATCGGCACGGAGTATTTGCGCCAACTGCAATTATTACATTACTGCGAAATCCTGTTTGTGATTGACAGGGATTATTCATCTATTCCCAATATATTAGGCGTAGAAGTCAAAAACCCTCAAGCCGTAAACGATTTTGATTATGACTACATCGTAGTTGCAGTACAGACTATATTTTTGGAAAGTGTACTTGAAAATTTGAAACTATTGAATATTCCCAAGGGTAAAATAATATGTTCGGAAATCCCAAAAGACAATGCCAACGGCATTTTTAACCTTGCACAACCCTCATATTCACAGTATGGAGATGATTTATTTATTCTTAATACGTTCAAGACACTTGGAATTAATAAGCCAAGCTATATCGATGTAGGTTGCCACCATCCGTACTTAATGTCAAATACCGCAATCTTATACAGCCATGGATGCAGAGGAATCAATATTGATGCTAACCCTGAATTAATTGATAATTTTATCAAAGAACGCCCGGAGGATATTAATTTGAATGTAGGGGTTAGCGGCAAAGCCGGAACACTAAAGTTTCACATACTTAATAGCCCCGGTAAAAGTTCATTTTCAATGAACCAAGTAGAACATTACATAAAAAATATGCCTGAAATAGAAATCACAAAAACTATCGATGTCCCTGCTATGCCCTTGATGGAGATTGTAAATGAGTATTTAGACGGTAAATGGCCTGATTTTTTGGACGTAGATGCAGAAGGTCTTGATTTTGATATACTAAACAACTGTGATTTTTCAGACGATGGCCCTTCCTTAATTTGTGTAGAATGTTATGGTGAAGACGTAAAAAAAATGAATACAATGATGACCGGCAGGGGATATGACGTATATTGCAGGTTGGTAGCAAATCAATTCTATCTCCGAAACGGGCTAAGAGAACGCGTACTGCATTTAGGCTAAGCAAGGAGCATATTGAAATGGCAAAAGCAATTATTTTAGACAGAGACGGTACAGTTAACATAGAAAAAAACTATTTGTATAGACCTGCTGATTTTGAGTTTATACCGGGAGCGGAAGAAGCGATATACCGCATGAAAAAGATGAACTTCAAGATTATAATTATAACAAACCAATCAGGCATTGGCAGGGGCTATTATACAGAAAGTGACTTACGCACACTTCACTGCTATATCAACAAAAAATTACATAATGCTAATATAGACGCCTTCTATTATTGCCCACACCATCCGCAGGATGACTGTGATTGCCGAAAACCAAAGACAAAACTTTTTGAAAAGGCAATAAAAGATTTTAGTATAGATGTTGGTGCTTCATGGGCTGTGGGTGATAGAATACGGGACATTTCACCCGGAAAGACACTTGGGTTAAACACAGCTCTGGTTTTAACCGGATACGGCAAGGAGGAGGATAGACAGGAGGGTCTTATTACGGTAAACTGCATCAATAGCTTTGCAGACATGATGGAAAACATGAAAATATGAGAGGTGAGAAAATGGCTATTGTGATTACAGGCGGCGCCGGATTTATTGGGAGCTGTATAGTTAAAACTATAAACGAAATGGGAATAGATGATGTAATCATAGTTGATAACATTGCGAAAACGGAAAAATGGAAAAATATTTCAAATAAAAGCTTTAAGGACTATATCCATAAGGATGATTTTGTCCGCCGTTTGTCTGATATTGACGGCATAACCCATATCATACACATGGGCGCCTGTTCAAGTACAACCGAAAAGGATTTTGACTATCTTTACTCAAATAATTTCGAATACACGAAAACACTATGGAAATATTGTTTAGACCGTCAAGTAAGTTTTATTTACGCAAGCTCAGCAGCAACCTACGGCGACGGAGAGCGGGGGTTTTCAGATGAAGCGGAGTTAAAAAAGCTGCGTCCGCTTAACGGCTACGGCTATTCAAAGCATTTATTCGACTTATGGGTGCAAAAACAAGACCATAAACCCGCTCAACATGTTGGATTAAAATTTTTTAATGTTTATGGGCCAAACGAATATTGTAAAGGGTCAATGGCGAGCGTTGTTTACCACGGGTTTAACCAAGTAAAACAAGACGGCGTGTTAAAACTATTCAAATCCCATAAACATGGGTATGCGGATGGAGGTCAGCTGCGCGATTTTGTTTATGTTAAGGATGTTTGCTCGGTTATCAGGTTTTTCATAGAAAATAATGACAAAAGCGGCTTGTTCAATGTGGGTTCCGGCAACGCTGAAAGCTTTGAAACCTTAGGGCGTTCTATTTTTAAGGCACTGGGTATTCCTGCAAACATAGTGTATGTTGATATGCCTGAACAGCTGCGCGGAAAGTATCAATACTTCACTGAGGCAAAAATTGATAAACTAAATGCGGCAGGTTATAGCCGTCCGATTAGTTCATTGGAAGAAGGTGTCGTTGATTACGTACGCGAATATCTAAATAATGATTATTTAATTTACTAAGGAGTATTTATTATGGTTGAAGAATTTGGTACAAAATGCTTGGTTTTGGGTGATATTGCTTTAGACAGATACATTTACGGAGATGTGGAACGCATCTCACCGGAAGCCCCTATCCCTGTTATTAAGGTAACAGGAAGGAACACTTTTCTTGGAATGGCCGCCAATGTTGCAATGAATATTAAAAACTTAGGCGTTGAAGTAATCTTATTCGGCACTATCGGAGATGATACCTCCGGTCATGAGGTGCAGAAATTATTAGATGAATCAGGCATTGATTTCAAAGGTTTAATAACAGGCAAGACTACCACTAAAACACGCATTGTCGGCAAAAACCAACAAATGCTTAGAGTTGATGAAGAAGAAAATGATTGTATCTCGCATAGCGAAGAAGAATGCCTTTTAGCTGAAATAAAAAGTGCCCTAAAGAATGTTCAGGTATTACTTATTTCGGATTATAACAAGGGCGTGTGTACAGACAATTTGTGCCGGTTAGTAATAAAATCTGCAAGAGATTCCGGAAAAACAGTAATAATTGACCCCAAATCATCAGATTGGGAGAAATATTCACACGCAAATATAGTAACACCTAATTTCAGGGAGTTTCGTGAGATGTGGAATGAAAATGCCCTCGTTGAAAACACAGTTGAAGGTATAAAACACAAGGCAAGAAGCGTAATAAAGAAATACGAGTTGGAATCAATACTGGTTACACGTTCAGAAAAAGGCATGGTGAGTGTAGACAAAAACAATGTTGTTTTAGATTTTTCTTCTCAGGCAAGAGAAGTATTTGATGTTTCAGGCGCAGGAGATACTGTTGTGGCTGCATTAGCAGCATTTACGGCAAAGGGTTTCAACAATAAAACCGCCCTTGAATATGCAAACGCGGCTGCGGGAATTGTTATTGGTAAGTTTGGGACAAGCTGTGTGTCACTTACTGAATTAACGGATTATTTTGAAAACGAAAACATGAACGTAAAGAAGAAAATCGCCTCTTTCGATGATGCGATGGCACTTATAAGTAACTGGAAGAATAAAAAAGAAAAAATAATTTTCACTAATGGATGCTTTGATATACTTCACTCTGGGCATATTCATTATTTGAATGAGGCAAGTAAGATAGGCGACAAATTAATTATTGGGTTAAATACCGACCAATCAGTGAAACGCTTAAAAGGGGAATCCAGACCAATAAACTACCAAACAGACAGGGCGCTGATGTTAGCTGCACTATCGTTTGTGGATTTAGTAATACTCTTTGACGAAGATACGCCGATAGAACTTATTAAAACTATTGAGCCTGATGTACTGGTCAAAGGGGGCGACTATAAGCCTGAAGAAGTTGTTGGACGTGAATATGCTGATGAGTTAGTTTTGATTCCTTTTGTAGACGGGTTTTCAACTACTAATATAATCCAAAAAATGAAAGAGGCATAACAAGTGGAAAACTGTTCGCCAAACCTCATTGATAAGTTAAGAAATAAGCGCTGTGCCATTTATGGAATTAGCGGCTCAACAAAACAAATTCTAAACCGGCTATCTGAGGAAGGTATTTTTGTTACAGGCTTATTGGACGGTTTCCGACAGGAAGGCAGTGTGTTCAAACATCGGATAATCACCTTAGATGAAACTGTTGAGAATAGCATAAGCACTATAATCATTGTCGCCAGACTTGTTTCTCAGAAAATCATTTTTAATCGAATTAAAAATTTTTGCCGGAATAATAATGTAGAAATTATCGACACATATGGAAGGGATTTATTTCACTTTTATTCAAGCAATACCGTAGAAGAAAAAAACAATTACATTGAGCTTTTAATTCAATTTGTCATATGGCTTACTAGTAATTTAAGTAAAAAAGACTACCGATACGTCCTTTTTATATCGCGTGATGGATATATGGTTAAAAAAATATATGATATTTTGCGTAAAGAACTATATATTCACTTGCCTGAATCGGTCTACTTTTTATCATCGCGTGCGGTGTGTGCGATATCTGCATCCAATAACCGAGAAAATATTGAATATTTTTCCAATTTTGCTTTTGACGGCAGTCCGGAACAGCTGTTATCAAGCAGATTCATGCTAGAAGATGAATGTATCAAGACTTTTACGCAAGCAGACTATGAGGATGAATTTGATTTTATCATGGCTCATTGTGAGAAAATAATAGAGAAATCTAATATTTATAGGCAGAATTACATTGGCTATGTTATGAATAATTTTCCTGATATTTTAAGTCAGAAGAATGAAGTTGCAATATTTGATTTGATTTCTACAGGAACATGTCAGATGTGTTTGCAAGAGATACTGGGCCGTAAGCTTGACGGATATTATGCAGCAAAATTAGACGAGGATTATGCAAAAAAGAAATCATTAAACATTAAATCAATGATTAATGATGCGGAACTCAGCGTATTGGAACATTATTTTGTGCTTGAATTACTGACAAAAGACACTGAACCGTCTTTACTATACTTCAATGATTCAAAAACTCCTGTATATAAGGAGGATTCAATCCCTCCAACCTTAAAAGCTAAAATAAAAACACTGCAAAAAAACATTCTGCGTTGCATCGAAGCAAGCCTAGACAAGAGCAGCACTAATTTGGAGCATCTTGCTAAAGATGTCCAGAATATTATGGATGCGGATTATTTAGAATTTATTAGAGAGTTAGCAGTTCATGGCACTATAACTGATGAATTTTCAAATAGAAATGTAAAGGTGATATAAATGTTTTTACACTTATTTCCTTTTGATAAAATCCCAAAGGATTCAACAATCATTATTTATGGGGCAGGTAACGTCGGAAATGAATACTTGGAGCAAATTGAACAAACCGGTTGGTGCAACGTTGAGTCTATTGTAGACAAAGACTATGCGCGGTATAAGTGGATGAGTTTATCGGTAAGAGAGCCTGAATACCTTATTTCGGGCGTAACGTATGACTATGTTGTTATAGCCATCGAGGCAGTACTAATAGCTGACCAAATAAAAGCGAATTTGCATGAATTAGGTATCCCCATGCAAAAAATAGTGAATATAAGCGAGCGTTATTTGAATATAAATAATCAAAAAAATGTTATAGATTACTCAGATAAACCCTATATTGAATCATCTATACGGATTGCGTTCCGAATGGTCGGCTCGATGGGTACTTATATTATATATTTGCGGCTTCTGGAAGAAATAGTAAAAATATGCCCTGGCTGTGAGATTGATTTATTTTGCAAATCTAATATGGCAAAGCCATTCTATACAAAACAACCGAATGTCCGTGAAATTAAAGAATTTAATCAAATAAAAAACGAAAGTGAACAATACGACATAATTTTGAAAGTTTGGCATGTTATACATTTGGAAAAGTTATTTTATCAAAAAGTATATAAGATTTGCCCTTCTCTTGCGAAAAAGTTAGAGCGTCTTTATAATGATTTCTCAAATTATTATTGTAATCTAAGTTCGGAGCATTGCGCAGACAATGTATTCATCAAAAAGGCCGGCTTTTTAGGGATAACCCGATACACCGCTTTAAGTCATGGCGGAATATTTGATTTGTCAAATAAAAAGGTAAATATACCAGTAGACAAGGAGTTCGAGACACTTTATAAAAAGTTAAAACTCAAAAAATATATTACTTTTAACAGAGGTGCCGCCGAAATACCTGGTGAGATGAGGGAACAGACTAAAATTTGGCCCAAAAATTATTTTGAAGATTTTATAGCCGGATTTAAGCGGGCATTCTCTGATATTGAAGTAATTCAAGTTGGCAGCAAAAACTTAGAAAAGGTTAATGGAGCCGGCCGTTATTTCTTAGGGGAAGACATTGAACTGGTGAAATATATTCTTAAAAACTCCATCTTTCATTTAGATTGTGAAGGCGGGCTTGTTCACTTAGCCACTCAGTTAGAAACCAAATGCATTGTTTTATTCGGCCCTACATCTGCCCACTATTTCGGTTATGAACAAAATATAAATATAGAAACAGATTTATGCAATGATTGCAGAGGGATTGCCGCTGATTGGGCCGTTAACTGTTATAGAAAGACTGATAAACAGATATGTATGCACTCTATAACTCCGGAGATGGTGCTTGAAAAGGCAATGCAAGTCATGTCGGCACAATAAAGACGCCGCCTGCCCACGCAAACGGCGTCTCTCCATCCCTTACCCGCTGTCCCTCAACGCGAGGCAAGTCACTTACTCTAATTCACCTGCACATATCCCCCATAAACCCAACCGGAAATATTCGCAGTCTCAATCCTGTGCCAGCCAAATCTGGTCTCGAAGATAGTAACAACCTCGCCCACGCGCACTGTACCCAGTACGTTTGCCTGCGGGTTGCCTGCGGCACGCACGTTCAAGAACCAACAGTTCACAATCGTACCTGTGCCTGCTACCGGTGCCGGAGTTTCTACTGCTACTTCTACTGCTACTTCTGCTACTTCTTCCACTTCGATTACTACTTCATCTACCTCGTAAACTACGGTTACTACTTCCCAAAGCGGGACTTCTTCTTCGTACTCATCTTCTTCTGCTAAATCGAGAACAGCGGCCAGATAGTCGAGAGCTTCGTCTAAATCTTCTTCTGCTACTACTGCTGCTTCTGCTGTTACTTCTGTGATTCTGCCTTCTACCTCAATTGCGCTTAGGTCGGCTACTGCCATGTAGGCAATCAGAACCTCTGCTTGGGTGTCGGCGTCCATCACTCTCGGCAGGTCTTGGAATACGGAGAAGCCGTCGCCGCCTGCCTGGATGAAGTCGTTTATTGCTATTGTGAATGTTGTTGTTGTGTCTTCTAGGTCAAGCTCCTCGCCGTCTACTGTGATGCTTTGTACACGGCTGCCTTCTTCCGCTTCTGGGTCAAAGGTGAAGGCAAAGCCCGAGATTTGCGGGAAGCGTCCGTTGCCCGGCATGTTCGACACGCCGTTTTCCAGTGCTTCAAGAAGCTCTGCCGGGGTGATTTCTGCTACTACTACAAAGTTGAAGAAAGGCATAACCGCGATAATATCGTACATTGTTACGTCGCCTGCTTCGATGGAAACGCGCAGGCCGCCGCTGTTTGTTAAGGCCAGGTCTGCGTCTGTTGCCCAACGCATGGAGTCTGCTGCAAGGTTGCCGAGCGGCATTTCCATGTTACGCAGGTAGTCGCGGTCGCCGTCGAAGTAGACAGGGCTGTAGGCCACTACTTCGCCCAGGATTTCGTCTATTTCCGCTGACATTGCTTCGGCTGCCGCTGTGATTGCTGCTACAGGCTCGAAACTGTCAAGTGCTGTTTCGTGGTCGATTACGAACGCATCCATGTAGAGGAGTTCGCCTTCTGACGAGAATACGATTTCTACCGCGCCCAACTGACGGAGGTGTCCGCCTGTTTGTGCGATTAGTACGTCACCCACAATCTTGCCTTCTTCAAGAAGGGTGTGGCTGTGACCGTCGATGATTAGGTGGATTCCTTCCACTTCTTCCGCTACGCGGACGCTTGGCGGTACTTCGCCGTCTACGCCCAAGTGCGCTACCGCGATGATTACATCGACTTCATGCGCTTGCAAGGCTGCCACTGCCGCGCGTGCAGCCGGGACAGGGTCGCCGAAGGTAAGACCCGCTACGTTATCCGGATGCGTTACGGTTGGGGTGTCGGGTGTTGCAAGGCCGAAGAAGCCGAGCGAAAAGCCGTCTACCTCGATAATCGTGTAGGCGTCAAAAACAGGAGCGCCGCCGCGTGTTATGTTCGCGGAAACGAAGGCAAAGTCCGCTTCGTCTTCAAGCTCAAGCAAGCGGTCGATTCCGAAGTTGAAATCGTGATTGCCCGGTGTGAATACGCTATATCCTGCAAGGTTCATCAGTTCTACCGCGTTCGCACCTTGTTCGAAGTTAACGAAAGGCACGCCGTGGAATGTGTCGCCGGCATCTACCAGCACTGCGTTTTCCCAACCGGCAAGTATTGCGGCTACTGTGTCGATTCCGATTGATGTCGAGCTTTGTACAAAGCGACCATGGATGTCGTTTGTATGTAGGATTGTTACTCTGGAGTACTCATCGGCGTACGCCGTTACTGGTACTAGCCAGAACGCCATAGCGAACATTGCTACAGCCGCTAAAAATTTTGTTGCTTTCTTCATTACTTATCCTCCTAAAATGGAAATAATGATATACGTACACCTCTATCCTAAATCACAAAAGCCAAAGGGTCAAGCCCTTACGCATAAAATTAATTTTCTTGTAACACAACCGGCAGGTATTTTTTCCTGTTAATATATATAAGAGGGTGGTTAAATGGACGACCAAGAAATATTTGGGCTGTATGAGGCGCGGCAGGAGGCTGCCATCGCCGAGACGAAAAATAAATACGGGCGCAGGCTATTCATGATTTCGAAGAATATTCTGCACTCAAACGAGGATGCTGAGGAAAACGTGAACGATACGCTTTTGAAAGCATGGGAGGCAATCCCCGGGGTAATGCCGGAGAAATTCGGCGCGTATCTAGCGAAAATCGCGCGGAATCTTGCCTTGAATAAATGGGAGGCACGGTCAGCCGCAAAACGCGGCGGCGGTCAGACAGACCTGCTTCTAAGCGAGCTGGAAGACGCCATCCCCTCCTCTGGAAGCCCGGAAACCGCCTATGAAGCCACACAAACCACCGAGGCAATAAACGCCTTTCTTACCACCGAAGACCAAGTAACCCGCGCCGCGTTTGTACTGCGTTACTTTCACGGCGAGAATATAGCGGAAATCAGTAATCGGTTTAAGATTAGTGAATCGAAGACTAAGTCGATGCTGTTTAGAAGCAGGAAGAAACTGAAGAAGCATTTAGAGAAGGAAGGGGTCGCGATATGATTACGAATGTGACGAGTATGACAAACAACCAGGCTATGAATATTTTGAAATGCATAGGTGAGATAAATGATTTGTTTATTGAGGAAGCGGAATCGCTGACTTTGCCGCAGAGGGTGAGCAAGCGGCTGATGCGTTACGGGACTATTGCTGCTGCGGCTTCTGTTGGGTTGGCTGTTACCTATTGGTATGTTAGGAGTAAGCGTACGGCTTAACCCCCCCCTCACACTCCGCTATGCCCAAACCCGCCTTCACCGCGTTCGCTTTCCGGCAAGCTATCCGTCTCTGTAAACTCCACCAAGGCGACCTGCGCTATCACCATCTGCGCTATTCTGTCGCCGCGGTTTATCTCGAAGGGCTCTTGTCCCAGATTAATAAGCGGTACCATAAGCTCCCCGCGATAGTCCGCATCTACGGTCGCCGGGGAGTTTGGTATGCTTATGCCGTTTCGGATTGCGAGGCCGCTGCGCGGGCGCACCTGCGCTTCGTAGCCTGCCGGCAGCGCGATTTTTATGCCTACGGGTATTAGCTTGCGGTCGCCCGCGTTAAGTGTTACCGTTTCATGCACATTTGCGCGCAAATCCAGGCCTGCCGACAGCGCCGTAGCCCTTTGCGGCAGCGCCAAGTCCTTTGCGTCTTCGCAGCGCTGTATCAGAAAGCCTGTCATGTCAACCACTCCCTTAATGTATCGAGAACATCCCCTACTTGCAGCGGTTTTGCCAGATGTCCGTTCATGCCTGCCTCAAGGTATGCGTCTATGTCCTCTTGGAAGACGTTTGCGGTCATTGCGATAATCGGTATGTCCTTGTCCAGTTCGCGAAGCATTAGTGCTGCGTGTATTCCGTCCATCACGGGCATTTGTATGTCCATGAACACGATATCAAACAGCTCGGGCGAATCTATGAAGGCCTTGACCGCTTCCTCGCCGTTTTCCGCGCAGACGAACTGCAAGCCTGTCGGTTCAAGCAGCGCCATTATTATTTCGCGGTTGATTTCTACGTCCTCCGCCACGAGCGCTGTGCGCCCGCTGAAATCCGCTTCGCCATCCTCTGTACTCTGCGTCCGTTTTGCTTCTCCTTCGACAAGCGGGAAAAACAGCGTAAACCGCGTGCCTTCGCCCGGCGCGGACTCGACCGTTATCTCGCCGCCCATCTGCTCGATTATGAACTTCGAGATAGTCAGCCCCAGCCCTGTCCCGCCCATTTTTAGTATCGCCGTCGCCTCCGTCTGAACAAACGCCTCAAACAGATGCTCCAAATCCTCCTGCGATATGCCTATGCCTGTGTCCGTCACCACTACCTTCAGCATATCCTCGCCATGCCGCTCCGCATCCAGGCTAACGCGCCCGCCTTTCGGCGTAAATTTAATCGCGTTTGACATCAAGTTGGTAATCACCTGCGCAAGCCGCAGCTCGTCTCCGATGATATAGCGCGGAATCTCCGGGCCTATCCCTGTTTTAAGCTCCTGCTCCTTCTCGTCCGACAGCACGCTAAGTACGCTTGCCACGCCGTCTATCATCTTCGCGAACTCAAAGGACTGCGGGTAGAGTTCAAACTGGTTTGCTTCAATCTTTGACATATCCAGTATCTTGTTGAGAATCCCGAGCAGGTGGTTTGATGCCTTATCGATTTTGTCCAGACTGTCGTGGATTTTCGGCAGGTCGTTGGTGCTTTTTGCTATGGCTGTCATGCCTATTACGGCGTTCATCGGCGTGCGGATTTCGTGGCTCATGTTCGAAAGGAAACTGCTTTTTGCCTTAGACGCGCTTTCCGCTTCCAGCTTCGATTGCTGTATCTGCTTGATTATTTCGATGAAGGACAGCGATACTTGGCTTATCTCGTCGTTGTTCCGTATTTTGAAGTCTACGTCCATGTTGCCGTCCGCTATCTGCACGGCTGCCGTCCGCAAGCGTTCCAAGGGCCTAAGCGCCCTTGACAGTATAAAGAAAATCAGAACGGCGGCCACGATGATTCCGAGAAGGATAGGCACCATCGAGGTAAGGATAATCCACGTAATATTGTCCACCATCTGCATGTCAACAAAACTTATTATGTACCAGCCCAGGATAGGCTCCTGCGAGATATACGCAAGCTGTTCAAGCCCCGTGATTGCCGACACATGCCCAAACATGCTGTTCATGGTCGTGTGCGCAAGCGGCGCTGCCATGCCTAGGTCGTCGGCGTTCCGTCCCACGTATGCTATCCTGTTGGAAAAAAGAATCGTGCCGCCCGCATCTGTGATGTTCGTGTGATACGCATAGTATTCGCGGTCGCCGTACAAGAAATTGAAAAAACCGCGTGCGTTCGCGGAGATGGCAGCGGCGCCCATCAACTCATTTTCGGAAAAAATCGGCATAACATACCACAGCTGCATCCATCCCATGCTGATGTCTACGTCAGACACCCAAACCCGTCCCGGCTGTGCCCAGTTCAAGTCAAAGTTATCGTAGACAAACGAGGTGTCCGGCGTGCCCGGATGCGCCGCGGCTACCTGCTCCAGACTCGAGTTAAATATCAGGAAATTATCGTAGAAAATGAGCCTGTCCTCTGTTTTCATGCCGTAGTACAGCTTTGACAGGATTATCACGGCATCCTCCGCGCAGCCGCCCAAGATTGCCTCGTGAACCTGCGGCAGCGCGGCTATGGTTTCAAGCAGCCCTATGTTGCTTGTCTTGATTGTATCGAGGATTAGGGTTACGATTTGCGCATTGTTCTGCAAGCGCTCCTTCATTTGGTCGTGCAGAAGCTGCCCTATCTGAGATGCCCATGTGATGGTAACGCTCACCGTCACAAGTATTATCATGGTCGATAGCAGGCTCACTATTTTCGCTTTGATTGTCAGGTTTTTGAACATAGGCTCTCACCGTTGTTCCAGCGCGCCTATTTGCTCGAAGAAACGGCGCGCGCCGGGATGAAATTCAACACTAACCGACTGCACGGCATTGTACGGAGTCAAGTTTACGGCGCGCGGATGCGGTATATATTCTTGGTTTATGATTAGGGTGCTGACTATATCGTAGGCAACACATTCATACATATCAATGGATGTTATAAGTGTCGCTTTCACGGCGACGGTATCTACAGGCTCGGGCAGCCATGGGTAGTCTTTGTAGTCCATAGTGATTACCGTATAGAAGGGGTAGCGCGATTTAAGCAGCCTTAGTACAGATTCGGAGATGGGCAGCAGCCGCAGCTCGGCTTCTTCCGCAAGCTGCAAAACGGCGGCATTCGGCGTAGCTGAAGTTACGAAGAACGCGTCTATAAGCCTGTCCCGCATGGCATCGGCCGACGCGGAAAATCCCATGTTCAGCGCCGAAATATCTCTGCTTGTCAGCCCGTGTACGTCCAGTATCTGCAAGGCGTTCGCCTCTACGCCTGAGCCTTCGTCGCCGATTGACACCCGCCTGCCCGCGAGTTCGCTTACAGAAAAGATATCCGAATCAGCCCGTACAACTATCTGTATAGTCTCCGGATAAAGTGACATGAGTGTAGCAAGGTTTGTAACAGGTTCGCGCCCCGCCCAAATGCCCGAGCCGTGGAACGCATAGCTCATCACATCGTTCTGCGCGATGGCGAGGTCGGCGGTACCCGCGGCTATCTGACGGATATTGTCCGCGGAAGCGCCGGAGGTCATTACATTTATGTTTATGTCGGTGTTCAGGAAAATGACGCCCGCCATTGCGCGCCCAAGCGGGTAATACGTGCCCGCCGCTCCGCCCGTCGCCATGCGAAGGCGCACAGCAGGGTCGCTCGCACAGGCGGACAGCACGAAAACAAAAAAAAGTAGAATTAATATCTTCCCCACGACGTTTTCCCCCCACACATACACACAATCAGCAAGAGCCTAAAACACCCTCCGCGGCAGCCGCTTCCCCCACCACCGCCAAGCTCATTTGGTCAAACTTAAAAACCTTTTCACAAAGGTCATAAAAACTGTCAAGATTAATCGCGTCGATTTTCTGAATCAGCTCGTCCGCGGTCACTACCCTGTTAAGCATGAGCAGGTTCCGTCCGATGCTGTTCATACGGCTTGCCACGTTTTCGAGGCTAAGGATATAGTTGCTTTTGATTTGTTCCTTTGTCTTGCTAAGCTGTCTCTCGGTCAGCTTCTCGGTGAAAAGCCGGCGCAGTTCTTCCATTATAAGAGCCATCACATCATCCGTCTGCGCAGGGTTTAAGGCTGCGTAGATTGCGAAAAGCCCCGTATCGGCGAAGGCCGTATGATACGAGTACACGGAATAGGCAAGCCCGTGTTCCTCGCGGATTTTTTGGAACAGGCGCGAGGACATGCCCCCGCCAAGCATCGTGTTGACTGCCGCCATGGTATAGCTCTCGTCCGTGCCGTACGCTATGCCAGGAAAACCCATGCAAAGGTGCAGCTGCTCTATGTCCTTCTCGCGCATTTGGTTGGTTGGGACGTACAGCTGCGGCTTTTCGGCCTTCGCAGGCACCGCGCTCCCGCTTCCCTTTCCAAAATTGCCGAAGGCTTCTTTAATCTTCTGCAAAGCGCCGCAGTTTTCCAGGTTGCCCGCCACGGCTATTACCGTATTGCACGGAACGTACTGCCCGCGCATATACTCCTTGAAACGCGCATGGTCAAACGAGCCAATCGTCTCGGGCGTACCTAAAATCGAAAGCCCAAGCGAGCCCTCCATATACACCGCGTATTGCAGCAAATCATGCACGACATCTTCGGGTGTGTCCTCGTACATGCTGATTTCTTCAAGGATTACATTGCACTCCTTGCGTATGTCACTAGGCGTAAAGCGCGCGTTAAAAAACATATCGGACAAAACATCAAGCGCCGTATCAAAATGCGTGTCAAGCGTACGGGTGTAGAAGCAGGTATATTCCTTCGATGTAAAGGCGTTTACCTGCCCGCCGACCTCATCCATTGCGTCGGCTATTTCCTTCGCGCTGCGTTTTTCCGTGCCCTTAAAAAGCATATGCTCGATAAAATGAGAAATGCCGTTTGTTCCGGCATCCTCATTCCGCGAGCCGTTTTTGACCCAAATCCCAAAGGACACAGAGCGCACAAAAGGGATGTCCTCCATCACCACGCGCAGCCCGTTGTCAAGTTTCACTACCACAGGTATATTCGCCGCATTTATCATTGCAGCGTCGCTTTTCTCGATAAATTAATACGGCCTTGGTCATCTATCTCGATTACCTTTACATCGATTGTGTCGCCCACGTTCACCACATCGCTAACCTGCTTCACACGCTCCTTGGCAAGCTGCGAAATATGAACAAGCCCTTCCTTCTCCGGCGCAAATTCCACAAACGCGCCGAAATTCATCAGGCGTGTAACCTTGCCTGTATAAGTCTTGCCGATTTCCGGCGGATTTACGATTGCGAGTATAATATCCACAGCGCGGCGCACCTTCTCGATGTCCTGGTCGCCCACGAAAATTCTGCCGTCGTCCTCTGTATCGATTTTCTCGACACCGCTCTCCTCGATAATACGCTTAATCACCTTACCGCGCGTACCGATAACCTCGGCGATTTGGTCTGGGTTGATACGGACTATCATAATCTTAGGCGCATACTTAGAAATCTCCGTACGAGGCACGGAAATCGCGGGAATCATGATATCGTTTAAGATATACATGCGGGATTTCTCTGTCTGCTCAAGCGATGCTTTGATAATTTCCATGGTAAGCCCGTGGATTTTCATGTCCATTTGAATGGCGGTTATGCCGTCCTTCGTACCCGCTACCTTGAAGTCCATGTCGCCGAAGAAATCCTCCAAGCCTTGGATATCCGCAAGCAGGACATAATCATCGTCACTGTCTCCCGTAACCAAGCCGGCGGAAATACCCGCGACAGGTTTTGTAATAGGCACGCCCGCCGCCATAAGCGACAAAGTGCTGGCACATACCGCGCCAGAT
>Ga0209755_10002524_pt1 | contig 25076 bp, 24 predicted proteins | sample TergutCo191P1_FD_187301 | JGI IMG/M metagenome (GOLD analysis project Ga0209755, IMG submission 187301) | Cornitermes sp. P1 segment gut microbial communities from Petit-Saut dam, French Guiana - Co191P1 (SPAdes) (version 2) | ecosystem: Host-associated > Arthropoda: Insects > Digestive system...
TCGACGCTGTCTAATAGATTTGAGTTTTCAAAAACAAGAAAACTTCTAGCTATATATGGGTTGCCTATGCGTGGCGCTTGACTGAAAATGAATTTTTTTTGAAAAAAAGTAAAATAACCGCTCCTCGTAGAGCGGTTAATGGAAATTGATTGAACTATCTGGTGTACTTACAGCGAGCCTCGAAGAGGTGAAGCTTCCAGTACCCTTATCCACAAGTACACCAGAAAATTTGGGTGGCTACTACCATTGCGTCACTCGAACCTCGACCGAGCCTTATAAACCGAAGGTTTATAAGGCGAAGGTTTATAAGGCGAAGGTTTATAAGGCGAAGGTTTATAAGGCGAAGGCTCCCCTCTCGATCTTTTTTTTATTTGTTAGGTGCAACTTTTGGGTTTTTCTCCAACTTCGTTAAGCGAAAAACCATCATATTATTTAATTTTCTATAAATCCTCAAAAATATCATCTGTAATTTCAAAAATGAAATACTGTACTTTTTCACCATATACACTATCATAGTTATTAAATTTATATAAATCTTTAATATCATTACCTTCAATTCTTTTTAGTAATTTTTGAGAATTTAATTCTACTAATAATATTTTATTTATTAAATTATTTGGATTCTCATTATATTTCCAATATGGAAAATTATCAGGATAACGACTATATGGTTCATTTGTATTTGATTCTGTGTTTCTTAACAATTCTATTCTATATACATTTCCATCATTAAAATAGCATTGAAAAAATATATCATAGGATGAATTATTTATTTCTTTTTTATAGTATACAATATCATGATTTATTCTGCCAGTATAAACATTAGTGTTATTAATCATTACACTTGTGTTTTCATTATGCGATAAATTATTTAATAAATCATCATTTATTAAAAATTTGAATATTGCATCATTCTGTTCTATAGATCCACTAATAATTTTAAAAATACTATTATCAACAACTATATTATTTAACAGACTGCCATTGTCTAAATCATAAAATATAATATTAGTATAATAATTTACTGGATTCGAAATGAAAATGGTTTCTTCTTTTTCACCACCATAAAAAATATGATATAAGATAATATGATCCTTTTTTTCTATAAGAATATTTACTTCTTTATCATAATCTTTATAAATTGTTCCAAAAACGACATATAAATTATATGCAGATATGTTTTCTATTGATATCCTCCCTCCATAAGATGGAGAAGCAGGATACCTAAAAATACAACCTGATAAAAAACAAATAATAAATAAAATTTGGCAATATTTTAAATATTTTATCATTGTATAATTATATTTATAATATGTTTTTTGTCAATAGTCTATGGTAGTATTTCGCATAACTATATTTATACGCTGGTTTTTACTTTTTTGAATCAATTATTTCAAATGTAAATTCACAAGGCTTTTCTCCGTTTGTGTTTAACGGTGAAGATACTATTTCCTTTAGTTTTAATTTAATTCCAAGTGCATTTTGGTAATGATATAAAAAATGCCCTGCGCAGCAGCCGCAATAAGCTGAAGTCACGGAAAACGGCTGTTTTAATTCCTTTATTTGCCCGCATGAACAAGTTGTTTTCCCCGTATGTACGCCATTTTGATTACCGCCATAGGATACTGTAATTGTATTATCTTTGTTAAGGCGTGGTGTCATCATATACTGTATACCGGATAATAATTTTATTTTCTCTGCAAGCGGTTTATCTTTGTGTTCAAAACCAAATGCCTTACAATCACGATCTCTTTGACCGCTTTTGCAGCAGCCTTGTTTTTCCATTATAGCAAGCAGTTGTTCATTTGATAATAATTTATCCATTTTTTCAATGACCGCAATAACATTTTGCGTTTCATTATTTATCGGATGCTCAATCCCGATTTTTTTAATTATCTCTGGTGAGATTTTCACCTTAATCATTGTCTTTTCGATTTTTTCCAAAAATGGCATAAGTTTCTCCTGAACACTTTAGTACTAAAGTTTGGACATTTAAGTCCGATGACAAATTTAAAGTCTTATACGAGACCTTATAAATATATAAAAAAAATGATAATAAAATGAACTTTTTTGATCATTTAATTTTTTTACAGAATATTTTCTCATATTAATATTGTAAACGTACACCTATGTAAACGCTATTATCTAAACCGACGTATAAATCAATTTTTTGCAATAAGTTAAACATAGCATTTTCTGGTAATGTATTTAAAGTATTTATTGCGTTGATGCGTTCTAATTCGGGAATTGAATAATATTGATTTTTAAATGAAATAATTTCTGCTTCAGAAAGTAAGCTTATTTGTTCCATAAAAGGGATTTCTTCAGTTTCTAATATTTTATTAATAGTTTCAACAAACGGTTCATTTTCAATTTCTGAAATATACATCATGTTTTCAGATTTTTTTTCCTTTTCCTTTTGTTTTTCCTTCCTTACTCCATCTGCAGCCATTTCTATTAAAGCCCCAATTCCATAAATTGCTAAATAACATCCACCTACAATAAGTACAGCGACTCCACCTAATGTCCAAATACCTTTATCCTCAGATCTGCAACTTGTAAAGCTGTTAACAAGCATTACCAAAATTAGGATCATAGCAATTTTCTTAACAATCTTTTTCATAAAAACCTCCTTTTTTATGCATATTACCATTTATATCGTTATTATTAATATTAAAACAAGTAAGAAAAAGTATAGTTTTTTATTAAAAACGCATTTTTGGGGTAAGAAAAAGTATACCTTTTTATGTTTTTTAATAAATTCTGCTATACACAAGCCAAACTTGTATTTAACGTGATAAGCAACTGACCGAGACGTCGCTGTGTGTTGAGGTTACAGAAAATGTCATTTATTTTCCATCATATTCCTTTAAAATAAAAAATGTTACACGTCATTTATTATTTAGTTCCAAAAATTATTTTTTTATTGCACATAACTTATAATTTTAATAACCATTTTCTCGGTCTCTTTATATTTTACCATATGAGAGTTATTTTAACATTATTTCTTCTATCTGTCGATCTTTTTTGTTAGGTGCAACTTTGGGGTTTTTCGCCAACTTCGTTAAATGCAGGTTTTTTACCCACTTTGAAATCATCACCGCCAAGGATGGCGGCGATGATATAATAAAACTATTATTCAATTTTTATCATTGCAGGTTACTATTTGTAAAAGTTATCGTAAAACCATCTGTGATAGTGACATTGTTTCTAAAAAATCTACTTCCGGTAGTTGAAGTTGCACCACTATTTGTACTTAGTTGAAAATCATAAACACTATTTGTAGATAAAGTATCAGATAATCTAATTGCATAAGAATCACCTGTTGATATTGTTTCATAGTACCATCCACTTAATATAGCAGAACCCCAACTGGTTGAAGAAGACGGTTTTATCCATAAATATCCAAGATTGATGCTTGTATCATTTTGAATTATAATAACTGGATATAAATTACTAGTATTTCTGTCTGTACTATAAATAATTATAGTCATTCCATTTGATATTGAAACATTTGATTTTGAATAGGTTCCAGAACCTATTGAATCTGTAGAAGTCATTTGAATATCAAATACTGAGAAATTTGTAAGAGGCATAGGTATAGTAATTGTCTGTGAACTGTTATTTGACACTGAACCAAAACTTATGCCCCAATCGGTTGCAGATGATGGTTTTAATTGTATATTACTCAAAGATACACCTGATCTATTTTTAATTGTAATTTGCGGTAGATTACTTTTATTATCCAAATTACTATTTGTAAAACTAACAGTTGTTCCATTTGATAATGGAACATTATATCTTAAAAATCTACTTCCAGAAGTAGAAGTTGCACCACTTGATGTACTTAGTTGAATATCAAAATTAATATACTCAAGTAAAGATTGTGGTAAAGTTATTTGTTGTGATTGACCACTTGTTATTGTTTCATAGTACCATCCACTTAATATTGCAGAACCCCAACTGGTTGAAGAAGATGGTTTTATCCATAAATATCCAAGATCAATACTTGTATCATTTTTAATCGTAATCTTACGATCTATTGATCCTCCGCCGCCACCATTGCCACCTGTTCCATTAGTGTCATTATCATTAGTAGGGAAATCACATCCTACTATTAAACACATTATCAACGCAAATGCTGTGATAATCCCAAATAATTTTCCAATTTTCTTCATTCTTTTCCTCCAAATATTATGTGTTTTAGGTTTTCTTGAAATCCTAACATAATATAGAAAAATGAACAGGAAATCCAACCTATAGATAGGTATACATATTTTTACGGCGGTAAGTCAATACCTATAAAAAAGGTATTCTTATCTTAGAGGTTGGTATGCAAAGAAAAAAATTAAATATTAGGGAAATTTTAGCCCTAAATTTGAAGGAAAATAGGCAGAAATGTGGTCTTACACAAGAAAAACTTGCTGAAAAAGCGGGAATTTCCGCAAATTATTTATCTATGGTCGAAGTTTCAAAGAAATTCCCCACACCTGAAATGTTGGATCGACTTGCAAGTGCCCTTAATATTGAGACTTTTCAACTCTTTGATGCATCAGCTACCGCAGAGGGAGCATTATTACATTTAGAAAAGTCCATCGTAAATAAAATAATAGTGATTGTCAAAGAAACTATAAGAGAAACGATAATCGAAGAATATAAAAATATTAAAAAAAATAATAATTAATTTCGCACGACAAGGAGGGCGTGCTGCGATAATATATCTTGGCAAAATATTTTCGCATAACTACCTGTATACGAATTTCATATAACAACCAAATTAAAGTTGAAAACAATTCAAAATTAAAATATTACGGATACTTCTTCTTAAACCCGCTCACACGAGCCTGCGCAATAACATTAAGAGGAGAGTTCTCTCCTCTTGCAAGGTATTGATACCCTAATCCCGCAATCATGGCAGCGTTATCGCCGCATAAATCAAGGGGCGGGAAAAAGCAGCAAAGATGTTTTTGTTCGGTAAGACGTTCTCTAAGGAGGCTGTTAGCCGCAACGCCGCCGCCTGCAACTATTGTTGAAAGCCCTGTATCTTCTGCGGCGTTAAAAAGTGCGCGTAACAATATTTCTATTGCTGTTTTTTGAAAAGAGGCTGCAATATCATTATTGGTGTAATTATTTTTCTTTTTAAAAGTTTCAAGCTGATTTATAACTGCGTTTTTTATTCCTGAATACGAAACATCATAGCGGTGGTCGCCTTTGTGAAGGGACGGCATCGGGAAGCGGAATGCATCGCTGTCACCGTTACGCGCCATTTTATCGATTACCAATCCTCCGGGATAGCCGAAATTATAATACTTCGCCACTTTATCAAAAGCCTCTCCTGCCGCATCATCTATTGTTGTTCCAAGTATTGTTATATCGTCAAAATTATCTGCGCGGCAAATAATTGTGTGCCCTCCTGAAACCAATAATCCAAGAAACGGGTATTCTGGTCTTTGATCGATATTTTGTACTAACATTGGCGCGTATAAATGCGCTAACATATGATCAACTGCAATATAGGGGATGTTACGCGCCCACGAAAATGCTTTTGCAAAAGATAGCCCGACAAGTAAAGAGCCCAAAAGTCCGGGACGGCTTGTAACTGCAACTGCGTCTATATTTTCTATTTTTAAATTTGCTTTTTCAATGGCTTCTTTTGTTACGGTGTAAATCCATTCGGTATGTTTTCGGCTTGCAATCTCAGGAACTACCCCGTTCCAAGGTGCATGAAAAGGAATTTGCGTAGCAATTACATTAGAGAGAATTTTAAAACCGTCTTCCACAACTGCGGCAGAAGTTTCATCGCATGAAGTTTCTATACCTAATACTTTCATTTTTTATTTTAGTATATCAGATACTTTCTTTAGTGTATAACCCTGTTCAATATAACGCGGAAACATTTCTGCAAGTAACGGCGCTAAATCAGGCGACCATGTATGACCTATCATTACCGCGCTGCCGTTTCTTTGCGCTCTTGTAAGACCCGTTGAAATGTAACGGATCATTGCGTCTTTATTTTGTTCGTTATCTATAAAGACATTTCTTTCTGCAATTTTCATCCCCATCTGCTGTGCAACAACGGGAACTACTGTCTCTGCTGTTGTTCTTGAATCTAAAAAATAAATATTGTTCTCTGCACAAAAACTTAAAATGGTTTTCATCGCTTCTGTATCCATCGTAATTTTTGATCCTTGATGATTGTTCATTCCCGCTACAGGACCGACTTCTGCAATGTTACGTGTCAATACCTCTCTTATTTCATTTGCATTCATGCCTGAAATAATCGCCGCAGGTCCTGGGTTTTGCGCGCCGATTGCTTCCATCGGCTGATGAAGAATCACTTCCTTTCCTGCCGCTCTTATCCGTTTTGCAGCTTCTGCCGAATACGGTAAGCCGGGAAGAACTGCTATTGTTAAGGGACCTTGAATACGCAAAAAAGGTTCTAACTCTCTTAGATTATTGCCTGCATCATCAATTACAAAAATCAATGCACCTTTATTTTCAACAGGTTTTGACGGAACTGCATTTGTTACAGGAACAGGACGCGAAGGGGTTGCAGACGGATTTACCGGCGTAACAGGTTTTGCAGGCTGAGGCTCATCAATTTTTTTTTGAGTTTCCGGAACAACAGTTACAGGAGTTGTTGTTTGACTTTGTGTATCATCAGTTTGATCGATCAATGATGATGATACATTGTTATTGTTTTTTGATACATTGTGAATCGAAATAATCGTTAAAGAAATTACCGCAGATAAAGCAACAATCAAAATAACTAGCAATAATGCCTTTAAACCGTCAGAAAATCGGTTTTTTTGATGTTTTTTCCTTGAATTTCGAGTTCTTCTGACAGGCGTCTTCTTATTTTTTGCTGTTGTTTTTTTCATTTATCAAATTAATATCGGCAATTTATCATTCCCGATATAACTCTATTGCAAAAATTTAAATATTTTTAGATAATAGGGAAAATACAAATTATATAATTGTTTTAAGGAGTATAAAATAATGTCAAAGAAAATTATCCTTGCTTATTCCGGCGGATTGGACACCACAGTTATCATCCCCTGGTTAAAGGAAAATCAAGATTGCGAAGTTATCGCAGTTTGTGTTGATGTCGGGCAAGCGGCGGACTGGAAAGCGATTCAAAAAAGGGCGATGGCAATTGGAGCAAGTGCGTGTTATGTTGCAGATGTTAAAAAAGAATATGTCGAAGAATATATTTGGCCCGCATTAAAAGCAGGAGCAATTTATGAAGATAAATATCTGCTTGGCACTTCTACCGCAAGACCTCTTATAGCAAAGGTGTTAGTTGAATATGCGCGCAAAGAAAAAGCGACAGCTGTAGCTCACGGCGCGACAGGAAAGGGAAATGATCAGGTTCGCTTTGATCTCGGTATCATGGCGCTCGCTCCGGATTTGGAAATTATCGCTCCATGGAGAATATGGAAAATTAAAAGCCGCGAAGATGCAATGAGGTTTCTTGCAAGAAGAAAACTTCCCATCCCTGTAACAAAGAAAAATTCTTACAGCATGGATGATAACCTTTGGCACATTTCTCATGAAGGTTTGGAACTTGAAGACCCTGCAAACGAGCCGCAATTAAAAAAATTACTTGCGATGACTGTAGCCCCTGAAAAAGCGTCTAACAAAGCTGAGTATGCAGAAATTGAATTTGATAAAGGAATTCCTGTTGCGCTTAACGGTAAAAAAATGGAAGGGGTTCAATTAATAAACCAGCTTAATAAAATAGGCGGTGCAAACGGTATCGGTATAGTAGACCTTGTTGAAAACCGCGTTGTCGGAATGAAAAGCAGGGGTGTATACGAAACTCCCGGCGGATCAATTTTGTATTATGCGCACAAAGAACTTGAATATCTTTGTCTTGACAGGCAGACCTACTCTTTCAAACAGCAGGTATCAATGAAAATGGCAGAACTTATTTACGGCGGATTATGGTTTACTCCATTGCGCGAAGCGTTAAGCGCATTTGTAGATAACACTCAAACTTCTGTCAGCGGAAAAGTTAGGTTAAAACTTTATAAGGGATCGATTAGTTCTGCAGGCGTTACATCACCGAATTCACTTTACAATACAAGCCTTGCAAGTTTTACAACAGGCGAACTTTTCAATCATGCCGATGCAAAAGGATTTATAAAACTTTACGGGCTTCCTGTTCTTGTCCGCTCTTTAATGGAGCTTGAAAAGAAAGGCGGCAAATCACCTGCTGCAAAACCTAAAACAACAGGTAAGACAAACAGTAAAGGCAAATCCAAGAAGTGAGAAAAGAAGATAAAAAAACTTCAAAACCTCTTTGGGCTGGACGTCTTTCGGAAAAACCTGAAGAGCAGGCATTTGCTTTTCAAGCATCAATAAATATTGATAAGAGGCTTGTTTTTGATGATATAGAATGCAGCAAGGCACACGCTGTAATGCTCGGCAAACAGGGAATCATTACAAAAGACAGCGCCTCTAAAATAAAAAATGAACTTGATAAAATAGCCGCTGAAATTAAATCAGGCAAATTAGAGATTGACACAACACAAGAGGACATCCATTCATTTTTAGAATCGGCTCTTACAGAGCGGTTAGGTGACATCGGAAAAATGGTTCATGCAGGACGCAGCCGCAACGATCAGGTAGCGGTTGCGTTCCGTCTTTTTTTAAAAAGGACTGTCCCGGTTTTACAATCAGAAATTTCTTTTGCCGTCAATGTTCTTTTAGATACGGCGCAATTGCACGTAACGAGCGTTATGCCAGGTTACACGCATCTTCAAAGAGCGCAGCCTGTAACATTGGGATATCACCTAACGGCATGGGCTTGCGCCTTACAAAGAGACATAACCCGCTTTAGTGACGCGCTAACAAGGCTTGATGAATGTCCTTTAGGAAGCGGCGCATTAGCCGGCACTACTCTTCCTTTAGATCGCAAAACAACTGCCGCCACCTTAGGATTTTCACGCTCTACATTAAATTCGATGGATGCAATTGCAGACCGCGACTTTGCGATAGAAATATCAAGTGCATGCGCTGTCACTATGGTGCATCTTTCACGTTTTTGCGAAGACATCATTTTATGGGCAAGCGAAGAATTTAAATTTATAGAACTCTCTGACAGCTGGAGCACAGGCTCATCAATTATGCCTCAGAAAAAAAATCCTGATTTTGCAGAATTAATCAGAGGAAAAACAGGACGCACAGCAGGAAACCTTGTCACTCTTTTAACATTACTAAAAGGTTTACCCTATGCGTATAACAAAGACTTGCAGGAAGACAAGGAAAGCCTCTTTGACAGCATCGACACGCTAAGCGTTTGTTTAAAAATGTTTGCAGGAATGATAAAAGATGCGTCCTTTAATTTAAAACGCATGAAAGCGGCTTGCATCGGAGGCTTTCTTGAAGCGACAGACACAGCAGAATACCTTGTAAAAAAAGGACTTCCCTTCAGAGCGGCACACGAAACAGCGGCAAAAATAGTACGCGATTGCATCGAGAAAGGTTTTAAACATATCTCATCTTTAAACATAGCGGAATTAAAAAAACACTCAAAACTTTTTGAAGAAGACATTTACAAAGCGATAACACCTTTAGCATGTATTAAAGCGAGGAACTTGCCGGGAGGTCCTGCGCCTAAAGAAGTGCGAAGGCAGATTAGAATTTTACGGAAGAAGATACTATAGGTAAAAAAATAATTTTTATGTATAATATATAGATATGTGTAAAACAGAAAAATTCATTACCCTCCTTGAAAAGTTCATCGCCCTCTGCGCTGTCCGTCTCAGCGATGATGTTATGTCACGGCTTGACGAAATGCGCAAAGAAGAAGATTCTCCTTTACAGAAAGCGATCTACGACAGTTATTTTGAAAATTTTAAAATGGCAATTAAGCAAAACCGTCCTTGCTGTCAGGATACGGGGATGCTTCAGTTTTATATTAAGGCGGGAACTGAGTTTCCTTTTTTGGATATTACGCAAAATGTTATAACTGAAGCTGTTCGCAGAGCGACAGTAAGCGTTCCTTTGCGTCCTAATGCTGTAAATTATTTTGATGAAAAAAATTCAGGCGATAATACAGGGGAACGCACTCCTTGGATCGATTGGGAAATTATTCCTAAATCAAAAGATATGGAACTTACCCTTTATTTTTCAGGCGCCGGATGCAGTTTGCCGGGACAGGCGAAAGTTTTTAAACCGTCTGACGGGCTTGATGCAGTTATCTCCTTTGTACTTGATGCAGTCTGCGGTGCGGGTGTCAACGCCTGCCCTCCCCTCCTTGTCGGTGTCGGGCTTGGGCATAACATTGAAAACGCAGCTTCCCTTTCCAAAAAGGCGGTATTAAGGCTTTTAGGTACAAAACATCCTCACCTAAAGGGAGCGGAATTGGAAAAACGCATTTTGGATGCTCTTAACAATCTTGGGATGGGAGCGCAGGGGTTGCGCGGAAAAAATGCTGTTATGGGCGTCCACCTTGAATCTTCTGCAAGACATACTGCCACTCGCGCCTGCGCTGTCAATGTTTCGTGTTATGTGCTAAGGCGCGGGATTATTAATTTAAAAAGTAACCTTTCTTTTGAAACTCCAACCTTTAAGGATGTTACGTTATGAGTTTAAACGAAGTTTGCAAATTATTAACTCTTCCGTTATGTGACAATGATATAAAAGATTTAAAAATCGGGGAAATTTTCTATCTTAGCGGGACGCTTTTTACAGGAAGAGATGAAGTTTATCACAGAATAACAGAAGAAAAGCAAAAACCTCCAGTTGATTTAAAAGGGATGGCTGTTTATCATGCAGGTCCTATTGTAAAAAAAATTAAAGAAAATTACGAACTTGTTTCGATAGGTCCCACCTCTTCCATACGTCTTGAAAAGTGGGCATACGATTTTATTAAGACAACAGGTATAAAAATAATGATCGGCAAAGGCGGCATGGGAGAAAAAACCGCATCCGCCTGCCGCGAAGAATGTGCAATTCATTGCGTGTACCCCGGCGGCTGCGCTGTGTTAGGTGCAAGTCAGATTGAAAAGATAGACGGCGTGTTTTGGGAAGATTTAGGCATGGCAGAATGTATATGGAGCTTAAAAACAAACAAGTTCGGTCCTTTGATTGTAAGTATCGACACACACGGAAATAATCTTTTCATGGAAAATATACTTTTTTATAATTCGCGAAAATAATTTATTAAAATAATCTATTGACATATTTTTCTCTTGCAGTTTATTATGCTCTTCTATATCATACTCGCATTTCACATAACGCAATTTTTATTTATTTTTGATTAGGAGAAAAATATGAAAATTAAAATTAAATTAAGTATAATGATGATATTAATATTAATTGCTGTTGTAACAGGCATTGCATTTCTTTTAGTCAGCAGAGCATCGGCAATTACAATTAATTTGGGAAAACGCAATATACAATATCTAACAAATGAGCAGGTAACATATTGGAAGGGATTGCAGGATTCAAAATTGCTGGTACTAAAAGTGTTAGCCGACATTATGAGCGATTATGAAGAATATGAAAGAGAAAACAGAAGGGATCGATTTAATAGTATATTGCTTGGAACGCTTACTTCTCAGCCTGATCTTTTTCAAATTTATACAATTTGGAAACCGAATGCCATAGACGGGATGGACGAACATTTTATCGGAAGGCAAGGCTCTTCCCCTGCAGGGCAGTATGCAACAGTTTATTCAAGAGAAACCGGTATTATAGAAATGAGAACATCTTCAGATATTGAAGATTCAATGGCGTATTTTTTAGGTCCTAACTCAAGAAAAGATCGCGTTGAAGATCCTATTTTAAGAAAAATTCAAGGCAAGAATGTTTATTTAATCAGAATGATGGTTGCCATCACTAATCCAAAGACATCTGAAGTTGTAGGAGGTGTGGCTTGCCTCCTTGTAATTTCGCCGATACAGCAGGAACTTGAAAAAGTTATCAGCAATTATTCAGAAATTTCTGCAATGTCGATTTACACAGATACAGGTTTTATTTTAGCAAGTTATCAAAGTGATCGTATAGGAAAAAAATTAACAGAAGCGGAAACAATATTCGGCAATTATAAAGATGATGTAAATAATGCTGTGATTAACGGCGATCCTATTTCCCTTAAAAGCTATTCAAATGTTTTAGAATCGAATGTTGAAATTTGTATATCTCCCTTTCAAATAGGCACATCGGATACTACATGGTCTGTAATGATTGCAGCGACAGAAGATTATATTTTATCTGATGTAAATGAAATAACAATGTTTACAATTATTCTTGCAATAATCGCAATTGTAATTGTTGGTGTAATAATTTTTATAGTTTTAAGCAAAATGACAAAACCTTTATCATTGGTTACAGAAACCCTTAAAGATATTTCAGAAGGCGAAGGAGACCTTACACATAACATTAAAATTAAATCAAATGATGAGATAGGTCTTCTTGCTCATTATTTTAATAATACATTAATAAAAATAAAAAATCTTATTATTAATATAAAAAGTGAAACAGAAAAACTTGCCAAAGTAGGAATAGACCTTGCAAGTAACATGAACGAAACAGCCGCCGCAGTAAATGAAATCAACGCTAACATACAGAGTATAAAAGTGCGTGTTATAAATCAAAGCGCGAGTGTAAGCGAAACTCATGCGACTATGGAGCAGGTAACGGCAAATATCAATAAATTAAACGGTCATGTAGAAGATCAAAGCAGATATGTTTCTCAGGCATCTGCTGCAACAGAAGAGATGGTAGCAAATATTTCTTCTGTAACAGATACGCTTATTAAAAACTCTCATAATGTAAAAAATTTAAAAGAAGCATCTGAAGACGGCCATTCGGGATTGCAGGAAGTTGCAAGTGATATTCGGGAAATCTCACGAGAATCGGAAGGATTGATGGAAATAAACTCTGTTATGGAAAATATAGCAAGCCAAACAAATTTACTTTCGATGAATGCGGCGATAGAAGCAGCTCATGCAGGTGAAGCGGGAAAAGGATTCGCAGTTGTCGCAGATGAAATCCGTAAACTGGCAGAATCATCGAGCATACAATCAAAAACCATCGGTACTGTTTTAAAAAAAATTAAAAATTCTATTGATAAAATCACTGATTCTACAGAAAATGTTTTGAATAAGTTCAAAGCGATAGATACCGGTGTCAGCACCGTCTCAGAACAGGAAGAAAATATTCGCAACGCGATGGAAGAACAAGGCGAAGGCTCGAAGCAAACCTTAGACGGTGTAAGTAAAGTGAACGAAATCACCCGTCATGTAAAAAGCGGTTCAACAGAAATGCTTGAAGGCGCAAAGGAAGTAATCGCAGAAAGTGATAATCTTGAAAAAGTGACTCAGGAGATAACCTCCGGCATGAGCGAAATGGCGGCAGGAGCGGAACAAATAAATATCGCGGTAACTCATGTCAATGAAATAACCGTAAAAAACAGATTAGGTATTGATACATTATTAAAAGAAGTATCGCGGTTTAAGATTGAGTAATAAGGAAGATTTACCCGTTAAGACGCAAAGCAGTTGTTCGGCTTTTTTTAATGGTCGAAAGATGCCGTTATCCGAAATGCGGCTTCTGTTACATCACGGACATAAGATTGCACTGTCAAAAGATAGACAGTATTAGGCTGTGCTGAAATTTCTGCTCTTGAAGAAATTTCATCGCTGTCATTAATGTTTGATGTAATAAATTGCTGACCGTTATAAACTTCCAAATATATTTCCACATCGCTATCTATTTTTAAAATTATATTGCCTTTTTCAAATGATCTAATATTATATTTTTCTTTCCAGTCTCTGCCAACAACACCGGAAACCGATGAGCCGATACGCAATTCCTCATGCTCAAGAGCGGTTTGAGTTGGATATTCGGATTGCGAAGGTATACTCCATGGTAATAAAACCACTGTGCCGTCCATACCGGAAACTCCAAGTATATATGCATGCGTTGTGCCGTCAGGGGTTTTAAAGGATAGAGCTTCTGCCGGTATTCCATCGGGGATATAGGTTGAATATTCGATGGCGGAGTTTGACTTCAGAACATCAAGAGAGTAAACAGTATTTTCTATAAAAATAGTAAAATCTTCATCATCTATACCTATGCTGTATATTTTGAATTCATGCAAGTCAACATCGGCGGAAATAATTATTTTTTCTCCGTTATGCGCTGCCTCGTGCCGAATTATATTTCTGTTTGCAAGGCGGCTCATATCTATATTTTGAATGTAATGGACAGAAAAATTAACATCTTTTGATACATCGACTACTGTTTCCGATTGTGTATGCGGGAAACTTTGCCCTTCGGATTCATTTTTATTATTGCTTCCGCGATTGCAGGCTGTGAACATCAATGCGATGATTGCGCAGCTAAAGCAGAATGCCAAAATAAGCTTTGTTTTCATATTCTCTCCTTTTTACTAATTATTATATTTTACCAAAAACTTAATATTTATACAAATGTCTTTGCAGAAAAAAATCTGTTTTTTTCATTTTCGGTCAAGCACTACGCATCTGCAACCCATATATAGCTACAACTTTTTTTGAAGTTGAATCTATTTTTGTGAGGTTTAATATGAATCAGAATGTGAACAGAAAACACAAGGACAGTGTTTTCTCAGCCCTTTTCAGCACGCCGGAAATCCTGCGGGAGCTCTACTCTGCAATTGAAGGAATCGACATTCCCCATGACGCGATTGTCGATATCAACACTCTATCGGATGCTCTTTACATGAAGCAGATCAACGATCTGTCTTTCACCATCAATGGGCGTCTTGTTGTTTTGGTCGAACACCAATCAACTATAAATGAGAATGTTCCGCTGCGGTTTTTGATGTACATCGGCCGTGTTTACGAGAAAATTATCAACAGGGATAAGCTGTATCAGAAAAAGATCGAACTAATCCCTACACCGGAATTTATCGTACTTTATAACGGAAAAGACGATTTCCCTGAACGGAAAGAACTGCGTCTTTCAAATGCTTTTAAAGATATAACAGGCTTGAAGTTATCGGAAAGCGGTGAATTACCTTTGGAACTTATAGTCCAAGTTTATAATATAAATCATGGGCATAACAGAGAAATCCTTGAGAAAAGTAAAAACCTAAATGAATACAGCATATTGATGAGAAAAATAAGCGAGTATGGTGAGAAATTACCGCTTGAAGAAGCAGTGACTTCCGCTGTAAAATATTGTGTAGACCATGATATATTAAAAGATTTTCTTGAAGAATATGGATCGGAGGTTATTAATATGTTGTTTGAAGATATAAGCATTGAAGAAATCGCAGCAATTCGTTATGCCGAAGGACATGAGGAAGGTTGGGAGAAAGGTAAGGAAGAAGGGTGCACAGAAGGTCAGGAGAAGGGATGGGAAGAAGAAAAAATTATTATCGCGCGAAACTTACTTGCAAAAGGATCAACTCATGAATTTATACAAGAAATAACAGGGCTTGATTTGAAAACTTTACAAGAACTTTCTTAGTTTTACCATTTCCATCATCTTGCTTCTTAATAAATCTTTTTGTCCCATCGGTAATCTCCCTGCCATTTTTCCCTCTGGGATTATTATAACAAGGGGACATTTTCGCTGATTTTCAACAACCTCGACCGAGCTTTATAAACCGAAGATTCCCATCTCGATCTCTTTTTATTTGTTAGGTGCAACTTTGGGGTTTTTCGCCAACTTCGTTATATGCCGTTTGTCCGTACGCTTTTTTTAATTAAATCCAGCTCTTTCTGCAACTCTTAAAACTTCTTCATCAGAAGGTTCCCAATTTTCAGGAGGTTGTTTGCCATAATCACCTAAATACTCTGCATGACAAATTCCCATAATAGTTTCATCATTCCTAGCTCTTTCAATTAAAGATTTTTTATCCATATTTTTCTCCTTATATTTAATTCATTATTGTTCTAAACCATCTAGAAAATTTATCTCTTTCACTAGATATTGATGAATAAGTATTGATAATGCCTCTTTCGTATGAATTAGTAAAAATAAGTGTGTTTACATTATCTCTACTTATACACATTACTAAAACAACAGAACCTTGTCCATTATTTGATCTTAATGCAAATACTGTCAATTCATTAATTCCATAAAGCCATTCCCAATCTTCAAAACCATAATCAAACATTTCAATGAATCTATCTTTACTAAAACCAGAATAATCTAGATAATATCTATATTGCTCATAAAATTCAAGAACTTCTCTTGTAACATTATTAATAGGAACATATCTTAACTCATTATTTCTCACTGTTGACCATAAAAATTGCTGTCCATATGCTGAGAAAGTTATAATCGTAAAAATCACAAAAAATAAAATCCTTTTCATATAAATCTCCATTAAATACTAACATATAACATTTTTTTATTTTTTATGTCAAGCACTTTTTATTCAATATTATAAACCAATTTAGGCACAATTGCACATAACTCCCTGTATATGAATTTCATTTAAGTTACTGCATTCATCATTTATGCGTATTCATTTAAAAATACACCTTTTCAAAAAAAATCCGCGAAAATTAATAAATTATGCTAAGCCCAATTTAAAAGCTACTCTTCCTTCTTTTCCTTCGGCATTAAAATTTTTAAAAGAAGCATGGAAAGGAGCATGATAAACCCGCAGACTATAAAAATTCCTGCCATGCCTTTCCACATTATATCTAAGGATGCAAATAAAGCGTTTACGTCGTAATTCATATATACCCCCGCTATCCTAAATGACTTAATATAAGACTTAATACAAGCCCGCTTGCCGCAACAGACGAAACTTGCCCTGAAACATTCGCGCTTACCGCGTGCATTAAAAGAATATTTTGCGGGTCTTCTTTAAGCGCCATTCTTTGAACAACACGCGCTGACATCGGAAAGGCGGAAATTCCTGTCGCGCCTATCATCGGGTTTATTTTTTTCTTTAAGAAAATATTTATAAATTTTGCGAATAACACCCCGCCTGCTGTGTCAAGTATAAACGCTACAAGCCCTAAAAGCATTACAAGTATAGTATCAATTTTTACAAAGTCTTCTGCTTTCATTGTAAAGGCGACTGTTATTCCCAATAAAAGTGTAATGATGTTTGTAAGAGCTTTCTGCGCTGTATCGGAAAGCGAATCCAACACCGTACATTCCCTGATAAGATTGCCGAACATTAAAAAACCGATTAGCGAAACAGCGGCAGGTGAAACAAATCCGACAATAACTGTTACCATAATCGGAAAAACTATTCTGATGCTTTTCGGGATTTTTTTATCGTCTTCCATCGGCATGCGGATCATTCTTTCTTTTTTTGTTGTTAAAAGCCTGATAGTCGCAGGCTGTATAATCGGGACAAGCGCCATATAGGAATAAGCCGCCACCATTATCGGTCCTAAATATTTTGAGCCTAACACTTGCGAAATTAAAATCGTGGTAGGTCCGTCAGCAGCGCCGATTATGCCGATAGCGGCTGCATCGCGTAAATCAAAACCTAAAAGGACTGCAAGAGTGATGGTTGCAAAAATACCGAAGGTTGCAGCAGCGCCGAAAAGAAAATAAACAGGGCGCGAAAGAAGGGGGGAAAAATCGATCATCGCCCCTATTCCGACAAAAAGCAGTAAGGGCATAATTTCCGCAGCTTCAATACCTGTTTCAAAAAGCCATTGGATCGGCCCTTGAACCTCTCCAATTCCGGGCATCATCTGGTTTAAAACACCGCTTAAAGGCAGATTGACAAGAATTGCGCCGAAACCCATCGGTAAAAGAAGTGAGGGCTCGTATTCCTTGCTGATTGCCAGATAGATAAGAACAATACCGATAACATACATTATCAGATGTTTCCAAGTTAAGTTAGCAAAATTTTCAAAAATAAATTCCATTTTTTTTCCTTAGATTATTATAAACATATTTTTAAGAAAGTGTCAAAACCCCTTAAAGCTTGACGATAATATAGTAATTATATGAAAAAAGTATATCTATCATTATTTCTTTTAATTATTACAGGCTTTTTTCTGCCGGCGCAGGATTTAAGCATCAACCCTGAAGATTTATTGCTTGAGCTAAGAGCGGACGGCGGCTACCATTTATTTATCAGAAAAAAAGCTGATATTTCTTCTGTGCTTTTAACAGAGACTACAAGAGACCCGGCAAGGCAAGCTGATAATTACGCATACCGCGCAGGTGAATGGAATGCAATTAATGGTGATGAAATCCGTTATCTTAACGGACAGCCTCTTTCAAGAGAAAGCAGAATTTATTCTCTTGTTTCATCGACTGTTGTAAATCACAGCGTGTTAGGTGCATCTTTTCATATTTACATTCCTTACATTCTTTATTATGGATACCCTGAGACACGGCACGGGGAAGTTTATTTAACAGACGGAACTTTTTTAAACATACGCGCATTTTCACTTCCTTATGCTGATTACCGCGGCTCTTTCAAAGACAATCCTTTCAGGCTTGAAGCAAGGCAAGAGCCTCCGCCGGGACCGCCTGAAGGCATTTACATAAGAGAAACATTGGAAGCATTTACAAATATAGTCGAATCAAATTCAGGGGAGTTGATTTTTTCAAAGGGACCTGAAGATGTAATTGAATTAATTCGGTTTATTTTAGAAAGAGAAAAAGGAAAAACTCTTGATATAGTAATCTGCCTTGATACTACAAACAGCATGAAAAAATATATTGATAAAGTTAGAGAAGCTCTTATTCCGATGTTACGCGAAATGCTGAACGGTTTCCCGTCATTCAGGATAGGCATGGTTTTATTTAAAGATTATTATGACGTATATCTTACAAGGGTAATCCCTTTTACAAACAACTTTACAAGATTTCAAACCGATTTAAATAATATCCGCGTTGGCGGCGGGTTGGATATTCCCGAAGCTGTTTATGAAGCGCTCCATGAAGGAGCAACAAAATTCACATGGGAAGCGGAATCAAGGCTTATGCTTTTAATAGGAGACGCGCCTCCGCATCCAAGACCGAGAGGAAGAATCACAAAAGCGATAGTAGACAAAGCAGTGGAAGAAAGAGGGATCACCGTGCATGCGATGATATTACCTCAGTAAAAAAATAAAATATAAGGAAAATTTTCATGAGTATTTTTGAATCTGTTATTTTAGGAATAGTACAGGGATTAACCGAATTTCTTCCTGTCAGCAGTTCGGGGCATCTTGTGCTGTTACAAAAAATTTTTAATATAAACGAGCCGGGTTTATTTTTTGATACCATGCTGCATACAGGAACGTTAGTTGCAGTTTTTATTGTGTTATGGAAAGATATTTGGGGACTGATACGCAAACCTATTCAAAAACTTACACTTTTTTTAATTATTGCGACTATCCCCGCTGTGATTGCCGCTCTTCTTTTTAATGACAAAATAGAAGAAATATTTAAATCTGCAAATCTTTTAGGCTTTTGTTTTTTAATCACAACTTGTTTTTTAATCACAGCAGAGTTTATTTCAAGACGAAGAAATAATAAACAGGACATTTCTGATGAGCAAAACAATAATTTAAAAACAGAAGATAAGATGAATTGGATTGACGCGCTGCTTATCGGTATCATGCAGGCAATCGCCATACTTCCTGGTATTTCCAGATCGGGAGCGACTATTTCAGGAGCGCTGTTACGCAAACTTGACCGCGATTTTGCCGCGCGTTTTTCTTTTTTACTTTCTATCCCTGCAATATTGGGGGCTTTAGTCCTTCAAACAAAAGATTTAGTATCAGGCAGCGCGGCAGCAAACGGAGAAAGTATTAACATAATTGCGATAATCGCAGGAACTGTAAGCGCGGCAATAGTCGGTTTTTTTGCAGTAAAGTTTATGCTAAAAATAATCAGAGAAAAATCTCTTTTTGGATTTGCAATATATACAGGCGTTCTGGGCGCACTTGTGTTACTTGATCAATTTGTAACAAGAATTGTGTTTTAATAAATTCGGCAGAAAATATTTTTACGCTTCCCCGCCGCCCTCTATCGTTTGAATACTGCCGTCTGCATTATATTTTAACTCTGTCACTTTCATGCTGCGAAGCCATGTGCGTCCGCCTGAAGGCACGCAATCATGATGGAATAAATACCATTTGCCTTTGTATTCTGTAATTGCATGATGGGTAGTCCATCCAACCACAGGTGTTAAAATCACTCCCTGATATGTGAAAGGGCCGTAGGGGTTATCTCCTGTCGCATAACATAAAAAGTGAGTGTCGCCTGTTGAGTAGGAGAAATAATATTTACCGTTATATTTGTGCATCCATGACGCTTCAAAAAAGCGGCGTGATGCGTCGCCTTGCGTTATCGGTTTGCCGTTTTTATTTAGTATAACAACAGGGCGCGGCTCTTCTGCAAACTGAAGCATATCGTCTCTTAACTTTGCAACACGCGCTGTGATTGCAGGCTCATCATCTGCAGGATAGGTACCGCCTGTTTCAAGCGCTTTATTGTCTTTATAACGCTGAAGCTGCCCTCCCCAGATGCCGCCGAAATAAATATAGTATTCGCCTTTTTCTTCGAACACGCACGGATCGATACTGTAACTTCCGCGAATAGGATCGCTTTGCGGAATGAAAGGCCCTTCAGGACGATTTGCAATTGCTACACCAAGCCTGAAAATATCATTTTGATCTTTTAACGAAAAATAAATATAGTATTTGCCGTTTTTATGCGCAACATCGCTGTCCCAAAGCTGTCTGCCTGCCCAAGGGATATCTTTTACATCAAGGACTACACCGTGATCTGTAACTTGCCCGTTTTCAACATCATCAAGCGAAAAGACATGATAATCTTTCATGTTAAAATGATCGCCGTTGTCATTTTCTTCAACACCGCTTTCCCAATCGTGGGAAGGATAAATAAACAATTTGCCGTTAAAAACATGGACGGCAGGATCTGCCATGTACCGTAAATCGGGACTGTAGTCGTTTGGTATTAAATATCTCATAAAATTAAAATAACAAGGAATGAATAATATTTCAAGAGATAAATATAATTATTACCTTTTAGGGATTTTTTCTCCTTAATTACGGCATATCAAACGAAGTAACTGTTATAGAGGTACGGCTATTCAGCGGTTCATAAAAGAAGACATATCCTATATCATTAGAGGCTCCTATGTACAGAAATCCTTCTTCGAAGAACATATGAATGTGGCCGCCTCTTGCAACTTCTTGCAGCAGGGAACCGTCAGCATTGTATAATTCAAGTACGAGATTCTTGTTATCCTCTGTATAGTTATCAGCCTCTGCTAGCTGAAAATATGCGCCTTCAGTATTTATAACCGCGTTTGTTAATGTCCTTCTATTTATATCACTAAGCGGAATTGAAAAATTCCTCAATGTCATAGACTGCCCATTAGCCGGATATGCCGGACTGCGTTGACAGTCTCTCACCTGCGTGACAGAGAATTTTTCATAAGCCTTGTGACTGGAGATAGGATCAAGTGCTTCCATTGTTTCTGTTTCAATTTCTGTTTCAATTTCTGTTTCAATTTCTGTTTCAATTTCTGTTTCTATTTCTGTTTCTATTTCTGTTTCTATTTCTGTTTCTACTTCTATTTCTGCTTCTGTTTCTTCTGGGGTGGAAACGACTGCGTTTTCTGATTTAACAGGAGTGTTGTCATAACCGCATGTACCGCAAATGCCGTCTGCCGGCGCGTGATTGGCAAGTTCTGTTTTTTCTTTGCAATCTGCACCGGTACACTCTTTCCAATGCTGCGTTGTGCTGCTTAACCATTCTTCACTGTATGAATGTTTGTGAGCGGGCGTTGTATCATCCGGTTTAGTGTCAATTTGAACATTTCCTTTAAAACGATATCCTGCCGTAACGCCTATGCCAAACAAAAACGGATAGCCAAATCGAGCGTAAGGCTCGATATAAAAATTACCCGGCAGTTTAAAACGCACACCGGCGCTTGCTCCGCCCAGAAACTTGACAGCTTCGCTGTGGATGTCGTTTCCTGCCCACAGACCTAAGTCTGCCTGTGCAAAGATGTTCCTTAAAAAACCAGCCGCCTTAGGCATACCTCTTAAAAAATACCAGCGAAAAAAACCTGCGGCTTCAAAGGCAAAAAAATCTGAAAAACTAAAATTCAAATTGAGACCTGCCGCAAACATATCATTAATGTTGTATTCGCCGCCTGTATGTATTCCAAAGGCGAGGGCTGCGATATTGTGTAAATCGTAATGATTTCCCGAATTCATGTTCATTTCCACGCCGGCGTTTACGCCCCATTTATACCCTTCTTCATCCTGAGCGACGGCATGAGTAACAAACGCTGTAATCATCAGCAGCGAAATAAGAATTTTTCTCGACATGTATATTATCCTATGTTTGCGAACTTTAGTGTCAGGCACATGATGAAAATGCACCTGACACCCTTTGCGTTACTATTACTGTACTTGTGTAAAACGAACAACAAAATCCCTGCTTTCTCCGGGTTCAAGATCTATATTCTGATACGAGAAAGCCATCCCGGAATCAGTATTCGAGACATTAACCCGCCCATCGTTGTACAAATTATTTTCTCTGCTGTTATAGTGTCCTACCCATAAAGTACTGACATCGCTTACGCTTTCAAGACCTTGGCAAACCAGACGAAACCTCATTGTAGCATCGGCAGCTTTATCTTCCATACGAGCGCCGTATTGTGACATGTAGGTAATCGGAGCACTGTCATTGCCATAAATCATAACATCTGCATGAACTCCGAATCTCTGATTGGTTAGAGCAGTACCGCCGGTATTGGTCAAAGTCTGTGTTATTTGCAGGTAAGGAATGCCGCCATCGTAGATAAATTCAGGCTTAAGTTCCAGTCTTAAATTGCCTGCCGTTGCAGCGCCGGTTGTGGTGTTTATAGAAACATTTGAATCGTTTAACCTATAAGCCCATCCTACATCATTATAAGTGGTTTTTACAAAACCTCGCTGTGCGCTGTATTCGCGATCTACATAATAAGCCCGAATGTCTATATTACCACTGTTATAACGCCAGGCAAGCTGATAAGTAGGATCTATGACGAATCTATTTTCGGTGAAAGAAGTCAAAGAACCGCTATAGGTACTTCTAAAGGCGGTATCATCTCCTCTTTTTACCTGATCTGCGGGAAGCGTGAATAGAGCTTGCGGTGTAACAGTAACAATAACCGTTTCGGTTCTGCCGTTCGCAGTAACGCTAAGCCGGGCGCTGCCCAGGCTCAAGCCCTTGACGATACAATCATCACCGGTCTGTGAAACTAACTCCAGGATACTTGCGTCATTAGCATGGACTGTAAACGTTGCAGATCCGCTCATAGTACTCGGGGTATCTATCTGAGCGGTTTTGCCTATTAGTACCGAGGCACGATAGGGATGCGGTCTTAACTGCGGCTCAAATGAATAAAAATTGCTCATTGAGTCATGGTAGTTTGTTAATAATTCAAGACCTGTACTTGCAGCTCCGGCATAATATTCAGCGTTTTCTTTAGAGCGGGCAAAAATGTAATAAACAGTATCTTCTGCCAAACCGTTAAAGGTTGTGCTGTCCTGCCAGCCCGTTTCAGGCGCTGTATTGCTTGTACTTATTGCGTATTCAACCGTTTGCCCATTACCGGGCGCGGCTACTGCGGCAATGATGATACTGTTATCTGTTATTGCCGCGCCTGCTGCTGTCGGGGCGGAAACGGCTGCGCCTTCTGATATAACAGGGGTATTGTCATATCCGCATGTTTCACAAATGCCGTTTGCAGGCGAGTGATTGGCGGTTCCTGTTTTTACATCACAACCTGTGATTGTACACACTTTCCAATGCTGCGTTGCGCTGCTTAACCATGTTGTACTATATGTATGCGTAATGACGCCGTATCCGCACGTAGTACAAAGACCGTGCGCCATCGAGTGATCGACTTTATCTGATTTTCCTTCGCAATCGCCGACAGTACATTCTTTCCAATGCTGCGTTGCGTCGCTTGTCCATGTTGTAAATGTATGGTTAAGGGTGCCGTATCCGCATATAGTACAAAGACCGCACGCCATCAAGTGCTCTGCTTTATCTGATTTTCCTTCGCAATCGCCGACAGTACACTCTTGCCAGTGGTACTCTTCGTCGCTTAACCATGTTGTAAATGTATGGTTAAGGGTGCCGTATCCGCATACAGTACAAAGACCGCACGCCATCAAGTGCTCTGCTTCATCGTCTTTTTGTTCGCAATCGCCGACAGTACATTTTTTCCAATGGTGATCTGTACCTTTTGACCAGTTATCGCTGAATATATGTTCGTGGATAATATAATTGCATATATTGCAGGTGTTGCCGCCGCTGTGATCGGCTTTTTCTGATTTTTCTTCGCAATATTCATCCGTACATCCTTTCCAGTGAGATGTTTCGTCTTGGTGCCATTCTTCGCTGAATGTATGCGTTTTATAACCGCATTCACAATTATGTCCTGAGTGCCCGGCAGGCTCTGTTGTGTTATCACAGTCCGGATCGGTACACTCATTCCAGTGGTGTGCTGTGTTGTTTGACCACTCTTCTTCCCATGAACATTCGTGAGCGGATGTTATATCGCCAGGTTTTATGCCAATCCACGGGTTGTCGCAAGCAGCGAAACTGAAACCAATTATTACGGTAATAGCAATAATCAACCATATTTTCATATTTTTCATTTGCATATCTCCTCCATGAATGAACATAGTTTTATTTCAAGTGTTCTATATTCTTACATTGTATTTATCGTATTTTTAAATACAATCAGAATTTTACCAAAGGGGGCAGAATGCGCCTTAAACGGTGTAAAATACAAGTGCAATAAATATAAAAACAGGTAATAAAAAACCCCGGCAGCAACGCTGCCGGGGAAATAAGGAGATTTTTTTAAATTAAAACTAGATCAGAAACTTGATAGACTTGCCGCCTTCTTCGCCGCCGGGCAATTGTTAAAAACTAAAAGTTAACAGAGATGATACTTTTACCATCTCATTATTTTGCGTCCAGCCGATACAAACATTTCCTTTGCTTCATGGATAGGCATATTAACAATCTTCCACACATTGATCTTCTGACCCAGGGAATACGGCCAGTTGCCGCTATCACCATTTTCATAATCTGTACCTTCAACCCACCATTCCGGC
>Ga0209755_10002525_pt1 | contig 25074 bp, 21 predicted proteins | sample TergutCo191P1_FD_187301 | JGI IMG/M metagenome (GOLD analysis project Ga0209755, IMG submission 187301) | Cornitermes sp. P1 segment gut microbial communities from Petit-Saut dam, French Guiana - Co191P1 (SPAdes) (version 2) | ecosystem: Host-associated > Arthropoda: Insects > Digestive system...
AAAAAAACTGGCTTTGAATGTTTTGAAAATAATTGATGTGACAAAGAAGAACCTTAGCTTGGCAAGAAAACGCTTTGCAATTGGCACTAATCCCGAAAAACACTTGAAAAATATCCTTTCTCTGTAAATCGCACCTCATTTTTTAGACATACTTCGCTCGGAAACCACTTTCATGCGTTTGTCGTGACCCGGCGGTAAATTTTGCTTTGCAACTTGAATTTCCTGTGATATACTTGCCTGTGAGTTAAAATAATGAAAAAATCAAATCGGAGGGTGCGTCACTTATGGCATCGAAAAAAAAGAGCAAAACAGAGCCGAAATCAAGCGGCTTACTTCACAGCGAGTTTGAAAAAACCGACGATACAAAAATAAAACTTACCATGACAGTAAGTGCGGAGCGTTTGCGTGAGGGACTGCATCACGTGTATTCACGCAATAAGCAATATTTCAACATTCCCGGGTTTCGCAAGGGCAAGGCCCCTCGCAAAATGATAGAACAGCTTTACGGGCGTGACGTGTTTCACGGCGATGCAATCAACCACATTTTGCCCGACATATATGAAGAAGCGTTGGAAAAACACGAGATAGAACCTGTGTACAAGCCCGAAATTGAACCCGGCGATATAAACGAAAAGGAAAGCACGGTTTTTACCGCTATTGTTCATGTGCGCCCGTCTATCGAAGTGGGGGAATACACGGGTTTGGCATACCCAAACACCGACTCTGAAGCAACCGAGGAAGATATTGAAAACGCATTAAAAGCCGAGCAGGAGAAAAATGCCCGCTTGCTAAGTGTGACCCGCCCCGCAGAGTTAAAAGACGTTGTTACAATAAATTTTAAGGGCTTCATAGATGGCGAACCCTTTGACGGCGGCGAGGGAGAAGACCACGACCTAACCCTTGGCTCCGGTCAGTTTATCCCCGGCTTTGAAGAGCAAATCGTAGGTCATGTACCGGGTGATGATGTAAAAGTGGATGTCACTTTCCCGGACGACTATCATGCGCCGGAATTCGCCGGAAAAAATGCGATATTTGAGGTGGAAGTGCTTGATGTAAAGGGCAACGAGCTTCCGGAAATTAACGACGAGTTTGCCGAGGACGTGTCCGAATTTGACACCTTAGCAGAATTCCGTGAAGACCTTGCCAAAAAAATCACCGAGCAAAAAACAAAAAATCTTGACGATAACCGCCGCAATCACGTTCTCAAAAAGCTGGTGGCAAATTCGAAAACGGAAATCCCCGAGGAAATGTATCTTGGTCGCCTGGATGATATGTTCCACGATTTCGCCCGCTCCATTCATATGCGAGGGATGGACGTGGAAAATTATATGCGTTTCACCGGCACAAACGAAGACTTCTTGAAAGCATCCTGGCGCAAACAGGCCGAGGTTGATGTACAGGGAATGCTTGCCCTTGAAGCCGTTGCGGTGAAAGAAAAGTTGGTTGTTCCCGAGGAAGATTTCATCCAGCGTGTAAAAGACGCAACCGGCAAAGAGGGCGAAGAGCTGGATAAAATCATCGAAGAGATGCAGCCACTTCGCCGCAAAGAGTTGCAGCGGTCTATTTTATGCGAAAAAGCACTGGATTTCGTGATGGAAAAAGCCGTATCCTCCGACGACGAAGTTTTTGAAGAGCCCGAAATTATCGAAGAACATCACGAAGAAGGAGCATTTTAATATGTCAAACCTAGTTCCCTATGTAGTAGAGCAAACCAGCAGAGGCGAGCGTTCCTACGATATTTATTCACGTCTCTTGAAAGATAGGATAATTTTCTTGGGCAATGAAGTTTCAGACATTAGCGCAAGCCTAATTGTTGCACAGCTTTTGTTCCTGGAATCGGAAGACCCGGACAAAGACATTTCGCTGTACATTAACAGCCCCGGCGGCGCAATCACAGCCGGCATGGCAATTTACGATACCATGAACCACGTGAAATGCGATATTTCCACCATCTGCGTGGGAATGGCGGCAAGCATGGGTGCGTTTTTGTTGGCGGGCGGCGCAAAAGGCAAGCGTTTCGCACTTCCAAACTCCGAGGTAATGATTCATCAGCCATCGGGCGGCGCACGTGGTCAAGCCACAGACATACAAATCCATGCAGAGCGCATCATCCAAATCAAAAAGAAGTTGAACGAAATTTTAGCTCAAAACACAGGTCAAAGTGTTGAGAAAGTTACTGCGGCAAGCGAACGTGACAACTTTCTTACCGCCGAAGAAGCTCTTGAATTCGGTCTTATAGACAAAATTATCAACCGTAAGGAGGATGTATAATGCCTTCGAAATTTGACACACGCAACATCGCCAGATGCTCGTTTTGCGGCAAGCACCAAGACCAGGTTGAAAAAATTATTGCCGGCGCAAATGTTTACATCTGTGACCAGTGCGTTGATATGTGTTGCGGAATCCTTGACGAAAGCATGGAAGACCTGCCGGATTTGGACGAGGCTTTCCAACTGCCAAAACCTAAGGAAATCAAGACGTTTTTGGACGAATATGTAATTGGTCAGGACAAGGCAAAAATCGCACTTTCGGTTGCGGTGTACAATCACTACAAGCGCATAGCCATGGAACATTTGGGTGATGATGCGGAAATAGAGGTTCAAAAAAGTAATGTGCTTTTAATTGGCCCAACCGGCGTTGGAAAAACGCACTTGGCGCAAACTTTGGCACGCTTTTTGCAAGTACCAATCGCAATTGCGGATGCAACAAGCCTTACCGAAGCAGGATATGTGGGTGAGGATGTTGAGAACATTCTGCTAAAATTGATTCAGGCGGCAGACTTTGATATCGAACGTGCCGAGCGTGGCATCATTTACATCGATGAAATTGACAAGGTTTCTCGCCGTAGCGACAACCCCTCCATCACCCGAGATGTAAGCGGCGAGGGCGTTCAGCAGGCTCTCTTGAAAATTCTCGAGGGAACTGTGGCATCTGTACCTCCTCAAGGCGGGCGCAAGCATCCTCACCAAGATTTTCTGCAAATTGACACGACAAATATACTCTTCATTTGCGGCGGCGCATTTGCCGGGCTGGACAAAATCATCGAGCAACGTATGAACAAAAAAATAATCGGCTTTGGCGCAGAAGTGAAAACCAAGGAAGAAAAAATCGAAGACGATATTTTGCAACACGTTCAACCCAGGGATTTACATCGCTACGGGCTTATTCCCGAGTTAATCGGTCGTGTTCCTGTTGTTGTTACGCTAAACAACTTGGACGAGGACACGCTTGTCTCCATTTTGAGCCGCCCAAGAAATGCGCTTACCAAACAGTATCAATACTTACTGGAGCTTGACCATGTTCGGCTAGAATTTGAAGAGGATGCACTGCGTGCCATTGCAAGAAAGGCTTTGGAGCGTGAGACGGGCGCACGGGGCTTGCGTGCCATCGTGGAAAACCTGCTAACCGACATAATGTATGACGTGCCGGGTAATTCCACCGTAGAACGCTGCATAATCACCCGTGACACGGTAGAATCCAACACGCCACCAACAATTGTAACCAACGAAAACCGCCAACCCATCTACAGAAAACCACGCCGCCGCCGCCAAAACAGCGGAAGCCGAGCATCAGCAGGCTAGTGCGCCCGGCGCACAGCGGATACCGGGGACACGTTTGCAAGCGCAAGCATTCTCTCGAAGCCAGGTTCAATTCTGCGTAATAAACAAAAAGGGCTGTTGCAAATTTTGCAACAGCCCTTTTTTTTATTCGCCAGGAAACTGAACCCGGCTTCGAGAGAATGCGAACGCTTGAAGACGTGTCACCGGTTTTCACTGTGCGCCGTGCGCACTTTTTTAGCTTTGTCAAATTACCCGGTTGCGTGTGCAAATTCCGGGGGGACAATGCGCTGTCCCCTACCCTACTGCCTAAAACGTCTATCCAACATTTCTTGGCGTGGACCCCGGAAATATTCGATAGCCTGCATTACGTCCATTTCTCTGTTCCAGAATTGCTCTACGAAATAGCCGAGAATCCAGTAATATTGCGCTACGTCACGACCAACATCGGTGGCGGAACTAAGTCCTGCTTGAACCGCACGGCTAACATCGCCGGGGGTTAGGAATGTCTCACGAAGCCAGTCAATTTGACCTGCTGCGAAGAGAATTCCCGGGTAATCTCCGGGCCATGAGAAAAGTTCGTCAATGATGATTACGATGTCATCTATATCCCAAGAAGAACCAACAACTGCGCAAATTCCTTGGCGCATTCCTGTAAGCCAGGTGTTGCCGGATGTGTTATCCGGCCCCATGGGGAACGGAACTGCCGCAAATTCGAAAGTGGGGGGCACATCGTTAAGTCCCCATGTAACCATGGGCGAGAAAACGATGTTTGCTTCACGATTCCATGCGAAGAAGTTTCTGTCCCAGTTAGATGTGTCCATGATTCCGCCTGCTTCCGGCGACCACAACTGCTCATGGAAAATTTGCTCAACAAATTCTAATGCACGGATGGAATGCGGATGGTCAAAACCGTAGTTTAAGTTTGCATCAACCATAATTCCATCGTTTGCACCAATCAAGTGCTGTGCAATGTCACCGGGTTGACCGCCGATACCAAACTGGTCGATAACGCCGTCACCATCGGTGTCACGGGTTGCACGGCGCATAATGTCAAGCATTGCATCCCATGTCCACTCGCCTGCTTCGTACAATTCAACGGGGTTGGGCAAGCCTTCGGCATCAATAATGTCAAGGTTTACACCAAGAATAAAAGCATCACCGATAACACTGTGGTAATTGATTGCCCAAATGTTGCCGTTTTCGTCCAGGGTAATGGGACCTGCAAAATCTTGTGAACCCATTAGACCTCTGCCATCGCCCATTGCGGACGAATTAAACGGACGGATTACGCTACCCATTGCCTCAAGCTGCATGGTTCCGTTTAGGAACACAATGTCTGCCATAGGCTCACCTGCAACAACGCTTGTTGCAAGGTTAGAAAGAAATTCTGCGCTGGGTACCTGCACTTGGTCGAAACGGACGTTAAACTCACGCTCTACACGGCGTGCATTTTCCCACATCATGCGCAAAAGTGCGTAGTTCATCGCATCTGGCTCGGGTTCTGTCCAAAGCCATGTGCCAATTGGGTCTTGCCACCAGGAGCCGATTGTTAGTGTGCGTCCGCCAAAGTCACGGGGTTCATGTACGCCTTGGTTGTCGCCCAGTCTTCCAACTTGTTGTGTAGGCGGTGCAGGTGTATCTGGGGGTGTGGGCGTTACATTGTCGCCTGTCACCGGGTCTTGCCCAGGTGCGGGTGCAGGGGCATCGTTGTTGTTGCAAGCGGAAACAACCGCAAGCGAGAACATCAGTACTGCAAGAATTACCAAAAACTTTTTCATTTTCTACCTCCGTTTTTTTATTTGGTATTACCATTAAAACCACATTGCCTTTCGAAATATTACAATCGCATTACATTTTTTTGTCGGGCTGCGAGAACATATCAGTCGCAATTCGCACGGTTATGCCACCGTGCCACTACCCAACGATTCCGCTCCTTTCAAGCCCTTCAACGAAGTAACGCTGCAAGAACATATAAATTGTAAGAATAGGAAGAACCGCAAGCATTACCCCTGCAAAAACCACCATCTGCACTACAATTGGGCTAAATTCGTTTTCCCTCATCGCAAATGTGTCACCAAGGCCCATCAAGCGGGTTGACATCAAATTAATTTCCGGCATCAGAAGAGAAGTGTAAAATGTGTCGTTGTAGTGCCAAACAAATGCGAAAAGCAAAACCGTTACAATTGCTGGCACTGCGTTTGGCATCATAACTTTGATATACGTGTAGAACGGTCCTGCGCCATCAATAAATGCCGCTTCTTCAATCTCTTTGGGAAGCCCCCGGAAAAACTGGCGGAAGATGTAAATATACAGTCCGCTACGAAGTCCAACGCCGGTTGCCGTAAGAAGCCCCAGCCCCCACCACGTGTTTATAAGGCTCAAATCAAGCCCCAGGAAAAATCTAAAATTGATGAACATGGGAACCATGTAGCTGTGAACGGGAACAACTATCGTAACAATAACCAGCGCAAAAAGTGCATTAACACCGGGATATTTGAAACGGGCGAAGCCGTAGCCCACCATAGAGCAAATTAAAACGTGTAAGAATGCGAAAAATCCGGCAAACGCAAGCGTTCCCATAAGGGAACCCCAGTTTTGTATGTTGCGCAAAAGTGCAACAGTGCCAAGGCTAAAGGTTAAATCGGGGGAGGTAATTTCTCTAAAAATTTGTCCAAATGCCCCAAAATAATCCATATGCGTAACTGCGTAATTTATACTGCTTAGCGTAAAATTTTGCGGAATAAGGAAAACCAGAGGATTTATAACGTCCTCACGGGACATAACCGCACGGGAAATAATCCCGAAAACCGGACTCAAAATTATATAGCTTACGCCAATTACAATAATGGCCATACAAATGCCAATGATTAAGTCTTTGATTTTTCCCGTCCATTTATGCTTCGTGCTTTCATAATGCGGCGAATCCATCCAGCCTTTTGGGTCTCGGATAATCTCCGCAAACTCGTTGCGCTTTACCTTGGTCATGGCGTAGCCCCCTTAATTGTAGTAGAACACGTACTTGGAAATAGCCCAGCCTACCAGCATCAAAACAAGGCAAGCCAAGAGCGAACTGGCTAACGCCATTGCAGAACCCCTGCCGAAATCGAAACCACGTATGCCTTCCATAACGTAAACATTTTGGAACGCCGTATCACGGGCAACCTGCACAACTTCGCTTTGGATGAAAGTATCAACAATTGTGTAAATCACGTTTGTGAGAATAAGCGGGCTAACCATGGGAATCGTAATTTTCCAAAATGCCTCGTACCCCGTTGCACCCTCAATTTGTGCAACTTCATACATAGATGGCGGAATCGCCTGCAACGCCGCAAGGAAAATGAGAATTTGCACGCCGCTTGCACGTATTACATTGTGAAGCATTGCAATAGCCTCAACGATATAATCTACAACCTGCATAGGAATTCCAAATTGGGATAGCATCATCGCAATAGAACGTGCATCAAAGCCTGCTTGCGCCCGCATAACATCCGGCGGAACACTGCTTACGCCACCCATCATCTGCGCCATAATCAGCTCCATACTACCCTCAATCGCCGCCGTTGCCATAATAACCGGCAGGAAGAAAATAGCACGTACAAGCCCACGTCCCATAAAAGCACGGTTAAGCAAAATCGCCATAAACAAGCTGAAGAAAATGATTAGCGGCACATTTAGAAGCATCGCCCCAATAGACTCAAAAAGCGTGCGGGTAAATGTTCCGTCTATGAAAAATATGTCGTAGTAATGACGCATACCCACAAAATAAAGTTCATATCCGCCATATACCTGGTCGATAATCAAATTATTGAAACTGAAAATCGCCGATTGTATAAGGTTTAGGAAGAAGAAAAATACCACACCAATCAGCCAGGGCGATATAAACAGCAAACCCCACACAAGCTCTCGGTTGCGAAGTGTAAGCTCTCTTCGTCTCGGCACTGATTTTGCTTTCATGCTGTCGCCTCCCCTATCTAACTACAAACCACTCTGCGGGGATTGTGAAACCACCCGCATCAAAATCGTTGGTTGTGTTATTCACGTAAATACGTGTACCATTGGAAAATTCCGTTACGGTTACTTGCCGCCCACCTACATATAAGTAGCTACCGGCAAGAATTTCAAAATCTGAAATCGTTTCGGCTCGCAAAGGCGCATGAACTTCGTTGAAAATATTGTAATGATGCGCCGCCGCCTCAATCCAGTTTACATACTGCGTCGAATAAAAGCGTTCGTGAGGCGAAAATTGTGCGTTGCGTGTGGGCTGTGCCGTAAGGGTGTACCTGGGTGACGCACCCGTTGCGATAGAGTTTAGCAAAACCACGGTTGGGCTGTAATCCTCACGCATATTCGCAGAGCGACCGGCAAACTCGATAAATCCATGCACAACCATTGGGAAAAACGGAACTTCATAGTCGATTATATACTGCAAATCTGCATGAACAGGCACATCAACTAAGTGCGAAGCAAATTCAAGCGAATAATCGTTTCCGCCAAACACAACCAAACTGGGAATTTCATCGCTTAAACGCCGCATTTGCTCACGTATGATAATGCGAGCGGTTTCTCTGTCTACTCCATCACGGCGGAAAAGGCTTTCCGTTAAAATGTCCCCCAGGTCTGTTAATGCTAAACCATCCATTGCCGTACGCTGGTGGAATGCCGGAATGAATCTGTCGATGTGGAAAGGCAATGCGCCGGGATGCACAAGCAAATACCAATCGTTTGCATGGGGAGAGAAACGCACTGTTAAAGAATCTCGCATTGTGTAGCGAGACATGAAACCGATATATCCCGCCAAATCCTTTGCGGATTCAAATGTGCGGTTGAAATTTCTTGAGTAGTAATTTGTAAACTGGAAGTTTACCGCAGGATGCAAGCCCCCGCCGCTTTGCTGTAGATGCGAGTTAAGGTCAAGCATTTCCTGTCTCGAACCCACAGAGTTTATGCGGCGCACGTTTTTAGCAACGTCATGGTTAATTCCACGGTTAAACCACCCGTGTAACTGCATCTGCACGGGAACAGTTGCATCTGTTGCATCATTTAATATTGATACAAAACGCCCTGCATCCTCAAGGGTAGTCATCACTTCCGTTGTGATAAACGGCGTACCCATGAAATGTCGCTGAATATCAATCGCACCGATTATATCCATGTAAAACGAACGATTTCCGGGTCCGTCCAGCGGCGTAAGAACGCCTGTATCCACAAGAAAATTCCTGTAAACCTCTGCCATTGCACCAACCCCCGGCGGATTAGATGTGTCCGGGCTTGTGAGGAAATGGTAAATAATCGTGATATCGCCTTCGTAAATATCGTCTTGTACAACCATCATGTCTGCCGCACCGCCGCCAATTCCCGGCATTGCAAGTGCTTCGCTCGCACGTAGCGTAAACCTAAACCACGCATGATTGTAGCTGTTTGTGCGCCCGGCAACATCTGCGCCAATTGTGGCAAGAGCCGAACCTCTGTAAACTTGTGCCAAAAACGCTGCGCCTTTTGTCTCGTTTTGGATGCCAAAAACGGGCAGACGCACAGGTTGCGTTACTTGCGGGCGAATAATATTCATAAGCGAATCCATGCCGTAAACAGCACTCATAAACGGCTCTTCGCTTTGCTTTTCGTTGTTGAACATAATTTTGCCGCCTGTGCCACTGGGCACAAGTATAAATCCGTCTTGGTCTGTGCCGCCTGCGCCAAAAAAGCGCATAAAGTCAAAATTAAAGGGCTGATTAGGTGTGCTAGTTGTGAACTCAGACAATGGCATATTCACAATTAGCCTGTCATCTTCAATCACAAACTCCAGCGTCATATAAAAGAAATCGCCTACGCCTTCAACTACAACGCCGGCAAGTGCATTTTGTTCGTAGGTTTCCTCCATCGTCCACCCAATGCTATCGAAAAGTGCAAGCATATCATCGGTATGAATTCTGAAGTCACGAATACTTGCAGTCATCTGCATAAAACCGGGAATTTCTTCTGAAATCCGCCAGTTGTTTTGCAGTCTAAGTTGCTCTACAACACCTGTTACCTGTCCCATTACCCGCTCGTTGAAAAAATTCGTCTCTATGAAAAAAGGAATGCGGTCGATGCCGGGGTCCATATTTCCTATGGTGTAGTTGATGCGAACGCCGCCGGGAATCGAAAACACTTCAAACTGACCGTTCTGCATTGCATCCGCATAAAGCAGACGGAAATTTCTAAGCCTGGCTTCCGTGAAAAAATTGAACTCCACATGAGAACGCATGGTGTTTTGCCAGCGCAAATTCGCAATTGGGTCTGCTCCTGCGCCCGGCGGACTAGAGTACCACACGTGATTATGCCCATAGCGCAAATCCACCACGGCAATTTTGGAATCACTTTCACGCAGATACAGCGCAAGATAATCCGTTTCGGCAACACGAACCATACCATCAACCAGCGGTGCCGCTGATGCGAGAGGTGTAAACGTCTGCGACTCGCCAAAATCCTGCACTGTATCTGCAAGAAGTTCGCTGTAATCGAAAATTGTGAAGCTGTTGATATAGATGATGTAGACCGCAATTCCCGCCGCAACAAGAGCGACAAAAATTAGCCTGTTACGCCAAGCACGTTTGGCCTGTGCCGAAATTTTCATAGGAATCCCTCCGTTATCGGAACATCAATTCCGTGTAAATGCTATAAACAAAAACCCAAAGCTGTTGCCAAAGTGTAAATAATAGTGTCAAAAGAAAAACAATAATCAGAAGTGCAATAAATGTAAGCACAACGGTGAGAACCGCTTTTCCCGGGGAATAATTGTGAACAACAACCAGTCCGGCAAATACCAAAAAGACGAAGTACGCCATTCCAACTGCCATAATCATGTAGTAAAATCCTGCTTCATCTGCGGAAAGGAAATTGCTGATAATTGTAGCGGGGATAATGGTAAGCACAAGAGGTGTCATTGCATAGCAAATCGCCATAAAAATATCTTTGAGCTTGCCCTCACCATTTGTAAGCGAAGTCACAGACCAGTTACTTACGCAAAATAAAACTAGTGCGCCGGTTATCATAACCCAGTTCATAAGGCTGTTAAGCTCCAGCGGGTTTTGCGGGTTAACAACAAGGGAAGCGTACTGATCGTTTATTGCATAGGAGAAAAGCAAAACGAAAAAATTCAAGAACGCCAGCTTCAACGTGCCCTCGCCTTGGTACTTCATAGCGTAAAATCCATCAAAAGGCTTTACCAAAATATACATAGGCAATCTGTAAAAGCCGAATATTTTTTTTATCATTCCGCACCGCCTTTCCCTTTAACTTTGCGGAATATTCTGTAGCCCACAATTGCAAGTATGCCTATCATTCCGCCCGTCATCATGTTTGGCAATGTGTCCTGCATAACGTCAAGGCGATTGCGGCGAAACGCTATGGAAAAATACCGAACATCCATGCCCCGCTCTAAATAATACATAGCCCTGGCATTGTAGCCCGCCGCCAAATACGACCGCCCTATTCCAGACCAAGCAAGTGCAAAGTTTTCATCAAATGCAACCAGTTTACGCCAATACTCCACGGCGTACCGTTCATATCCATCGTAACGCAACTGAATTGCACGGTTGATTAGCCTACCGTAATCTGTAGGGGCAAAATGAATGATTCTGCCACGACCCTCTGCGTCAAGAAGCAAAATATCTTCACCATATGCCTCAATGGAGGTAGGCCGACGGGTCATACCCTCAAGGCTTCCCGTTCCCGAGAAAACATACAGCAAATTCCCTTCAGAATCGTATGTGTAAATCCTTCCGCGCACGGCGCAAAGGGTGGAATATTTTCCATGGGAGCGAGCAACAATGTCAATAAATACTGACATTCCTGAAAGCGGACCGGTTTCACGCCAGTCTTGGTCACCGTTAATCACGACGTTTTCGTTGAAATTCACAAGAACATCCTCGCCACGTGGGTTAAGACGCATCACCTGGTTGTTCAAATGCCATGTTTCAACGTGGGTTGTGTATACAAATCCGTATTGGTCCATGCTCATGCTTTGAAATTCACGTGGGATGAAGCGGACTTGCGCCTGCAACTGCGCTTCTGTCATAAAAAATCGCCAGAAGATATCCATGGGGCTAACCCCCACGTTGATAGTGCCGAAATACCCCAAAAACTCACCGTCATCGTTGAAAGACATAATGCCTTCAAACACACGCTGTACAATTACAAAAGTTCTGCCACCTCGGTCTACCAATACGTGTTGGGGCAGAAAAACAAAATCATCTTCAAACCCGTCAATTTGCGGCGCAACAATTTCACGCACAAACTGGGCATCTTCATCTATAACCACAACACGATGATTCTGGTTATCCGCAATGAAAATTTGCATATAATCGTTAACAAAAACGCCATGGGGGCGGCGGAAAGTATCCCATTCGCCGTCTCGATAAAATCCGTCAATTACACGGTTCAAATTAAGTTCGATGTCAAAGACAATAATCCTGTCATTGCCCGCATCCACGATGTAAATATAACCCGCCGGGCAAACACTCAAATCCGTAGGGTCTCTCATTTCGCCCAAATCAACATGGGTTGGCAAATCGCAAACACGACTGGTATGCAGTCCGCAATTTACGCCGCATCGGATATCATGCAAGCCAAAGGAACGCACCGGCACATATGCCGCAGGCGAGGGCACCAGCGTACCCCAAAAATTGTACGTATACCCTTGAAACGGCGTAGCCGCCAAAATCGGTACAAATGTTGCCGCAATAATCAAAACACTAAGTGTAGCCGCAATAATTCTCTTCATCATGACCCCAACCTCCCAAGTGAAAGGCGGCAAAGCCGCTTAATCTTTCATACCTGATGTTGCCATTGTTTCGATAATTCTGCTTTGTGAAAAAATGAAGAACGTAATTGGTACAGCCATCATTATGAATATAACCGCAGCATTTGCACCGGCACGAGCCACGCCGCCCAGTGCGACTTGGTTCATCGCAAACGAAAGGGGCTTTAACTCCTCGGAACGTAAGAAAACACCGCCCGTTGTTGCCCAAAGTGCCTGAAACTGCAAAATGATGAGGGTAAGCCATGCAGGTTTTACATTGGGCATAACAATCGTACGCCATATGAAAAACTCACTTGCGCCGTCAAGTCGTGCGGATTCAATAAGCGAATCCGGAATTTGCTCCATAAACTGCTTCATCAGATACAGCCCGAGAGGAAACGCAAACGCAGGCAAGATTACAGCAAGGTAAGTGTTGTTTATCCCCAGTGCCGAGATTATAAGGAAGTTTGGAATTCCGGTAACGTGGGGGGTAAACATAAGCGCGAGAACAACGGTGGAGAATAAAATTTCTTTGAACGGGAATGTATTTTTTGCCAACGGATATGCCGCCATGGATGCAAAAATCAAATGCCCTAGCGTACCAAAACCCGTGATTATAATAGAATTCAAAAAGTAACGTGAAAACGGAACCCAGCTTTCCTGCATTATAATGAACAAATCCGAAAAGTTTGCAGTGGTTGGGTTTCGAACGAAAAACCGTGGAGGGAACAAAAACAATTCATCCAGCGGCATGAACGCACGGCTAACCGTAAGCACAAGCGGCAAACTGGTGAACACGCCAAAAATCGCAAGAAACGCAAATAGCGCAACTGTCCCGCTTGTGGAACGGCTAAGCCTTTTTGTGCGCTTCGCAAGTTTCACTTCCTTTTTCTTCACGGGCTGTACCTGCGCCCGCCTGGGTAATCCCATCGCTGCCATTATGTTCCCACCTTCCGAAGCATTCTTTGCACAGCTTTGTTAGTTCCAACCATTAGCAAGAACAAAATTGTTGCAACGGCGGAAGCATAACCCATTTCAAAGCGAATCCATCCAATGTCCTGCAAGTGCGTGACAATGGTATCTCCCGCATAGTTTACCGTGGGTAAGCCCGCCAAAATGGTGACAACATCGGCAATTGCAAACGATGTTGTAATTTGCATAACCGCACCAAAGAGAAGCTGAGGTCTCATGCTGGGGAGGGTGATAAACCACAACTCCTGCCAGCGATTACGAATTCCATCCACCGCACCGGCTTCAAACAATGCTTTATCCACCGTTTGCAAACCTGCGATAAACGCCAAAAACCCAACACCCAACGACATCCACAGCTGAACAACAATCAGAATTGGCATAATAAAACGTGCATCACGGAAAAAGTTGATAGGATTATCCATGATGCCCCAGTTAATCAGTAGCCCGTTCACAAGACCCATGCGGTCGCCGCTGAACATTACCTGCCACATGAAAAACACGTTTCCCGAAATCGCCGGTGCGTAGAAAACCAGAGTCATAAACGCACGAACTTTTGGCGGCATATCGTTGATTATCCATGCGAAAATGAAGCATAGGAAAAAGCTAAGTGGACCTGTTACCACCGCAAATATCAACGTGTTTTGTAGTGCAATTACAAAGATTTCGTTCTCCAAGAATAGGCGTGTGTAGTTTTCCCATCCCACAAAAGTTGGGGCTTGAAGCATATTGAAATTTGTGAGACTGAAAAACATTGCCATCATAACAGGCAAGACCGTAAACGTGAAAAACAAAATGAAATACGGTGCCATCAACGCATAACTTTGACGGCTTTTCTTCATCATCATCCACTTTGTGTCTTTGAAGTCCAAAGTTTTCGCCTCCTAATTAATCTAATCCAAACTCACGTCGTTTGGCGCGAATTTCGTCGTTTATGAATCGGGTGAAGTCTGTGAGGGCTTCACGGGGACCGATGTCACCCATTTCGGTTACAGAGAAAAATGCGTTACGAATTTGGCGTGGGGTGAAGTATGCGCCGGGGATTTGTGGAATACCACGAACGTAGTACATTTGCGCAGAAATTTGTTGATAGTCTGCAACAGGCCAAGGCATACGCCCAAAGGCTTCTACATTTGCGGTTGGATGCCGTGCGGCAGAACCCATGAGCGATTCCATCCGCTGGCCGAACATTGTTTGCGTATCCGCAGATGTCCACCATTTCATGAAGTCCCACGATGCGTATCTGTCGTTGGTGTCTTCCATCATTACTACTGCCATGCCGCCCACGGGAACGGCACGGTTAATGCTTCCATCGGGCTGGGGTGTTCCCGGTACAGGGCGGAAGCCCCACAGACCATGAATCTCCGGTGCAAAAACCTGCAACACGTTGTAGTTGGTGTAATCCACAATGCCCATTGGCATATCGCCCATACGGAAACGGTTTATAAAATCGAATTCTACAGGTAGGTTGTAATCCGTGTAGAAGCGGGTGAAATCACGGAAAGCGTTAAGCGAAAGCATTGTATCCAGTGCCGACATAGTGTTGTCTTCATTATAAAGAGTGCCGCCGCGCTGGTACAGGAACATCATAAACTGTATGTCTGTGATATCAATCGGGACTGCGCCCATTGCGGGCAAGGCCACCGGCATTCCAAATTCCATGTGGAATTGACCCAGGTGTGCGATTGCGGCACTTACATCGTCCCATGTTTCGGGAGGGGTAAGACCGATTTCGTGCAGGATATCCCTGCGGTAGAACAACATTTGGAACGTCATGGTTTCGGGTAATGCGAACACACGTCCCTCAAACTCGTATGCTTCCATTGTGGCAGGGTGGAAGCGTTCCATTACTTCGTCAAAGCCCGGCATTGTGGAAATATCTGCAACTGCACCACGCAGACCGTAGTCCATGGGCAGTGTATTCCACACGCTTAGTGTTACGTCCGGGCCTTGCCCTGCAACGGTTGCGGGCAAAATAGTAGCGGGGTCTACAAGCATCAGCGTTACGCCAATCCCTGTGTCCCGTGTGAAAGTTTCGTCTATCATGGATTTTATAACATTTGCCTGGTCACGCCCGGTACCAATCCAAACTTCGATATTGCGCTCTATGCCGTCTGCGCCGGGCATGGCAATGGTGTTGAAGTCGATAATGAACGAGAAGAACAACGTCTGAATTTCGTGCCAAATTTGCCGCCACCAGCTACGTCCGTTTGTGGGCGCAGGGGCATCATATGGCAAAATATAAATGGCATCTATGGCGAGGGATTGATGGCGCACCATCATAATCCATGTACCAAGAGAGCCGATGTTTATACGAAAATCGCCCATGCGCTGGGGAACTGCTTCAATATCTTCATACATAAGCGTTAAAATTCGGGATACAGAGAGTATCATCGCATCACGGTCGCCGCGACCTACGGCCATGCCGATAAGCCCTGCGTGAACCCTGTCAAGCCGCTCACGTTCGTATATTAAAGCGGGGCGCAAATGGGGCAAGCGTCTGTTGATATCGTAGTCACGCCAGCGGTCTGGGGTTAGACCTGTTAGCATAACTACCTGACGATACATTTCGTTTAGGTTAAGCACGCTTTCCTGGATTTCCCGCAGAAACTCGGCGTATTCGCCAAGTACGGTTTCCATACGGAAAACATTTGTGCCTTCCTCCAGCCAGAACAGATACGGCTCGTTATCGCCCAAGATACGTACACGCCATCCGTTTTGGAACGGGAACGCAACTTGCTCCATCTCTTCGAAAGGGACTTCGCCGTTTACGGTGATTCTGCGATAGGAGTTAGCACCACGGTGGAAATTTTGGCGTGCATTCATTCCGATGGAAAAGAGTCCGGCTTCCGGAACTTCAAACTCCCACTCGACCCATGAGCCGGGGACATTCCAAGAACCGCCGCCGATATGGTTAATCCTGATGTATCTTGCGCTGTAGGGGTAAACGCCCGGGCCGCCTGTATCTGCGCCGGGTGCAAGCATTGGTGAAGATTTGCGGGCGGCATCTTGCCCTTCCAAACGCAGTGCAGGAATGCGGGCAACACTTGGGCGATTTAAGTTGCCCCGTGTGGCGGCAAGCTGTGCATACGGAAGCGGCTCGGATGCCTGGTGAATCCGCAGATGACGAATTTTAAGCGGCTCACGCAAAGCAAGAAACCCGATTGTGTTACGACCCTCTTCAAAGAAAAACGAAAAATATTCGTTGTAGGTACCCATTGCATCACGAAGTGTTACCTCTGCCCAAATGTGTTGCTCTATTTGAGTGGGGCGCATATCGTTGCCCAGTGCATCACGCTGGATATAGTCGAACTGGTTTACCCAGGTGCGCCTAAGCTCTACAGGGGAGGCTTCGAAAAACGGTTGCTGGCCGTTAATAAAAATAGCCCGCTGGATATCGGAGTTGCGCCCCGGGGTGGTGAAATATTTTACAGAAATATTGTAGAGCCCGGCTTGGGGGGCGATAAATTCCCATTCGATTAGACCTTGTTCGTCCGTCCAAACAGAAGTACCTGAAACGCCTTCAAAGTCGGTGTAATAGCGAACTTGCATACCCTCGGCAATTATGTAATCCGCCGCATTAATGATAATGTCTTGGTCAAGGGAAACAGGTAGTGCATCGGCATGAAGCGCAAGATAGTCCGTAAAATGGAAGCGAGTGCCGAAAGCCGCAATCATTTCTTCATAAATTTCCAGACGGGAACGACCGTCATCCAATACCAGCGGTAGCGGCCTTAGTTCCACAATTTCGACAGGCTCATCGAAAATGGGAGTAAATTCCACAGCTGCATCGTCAAAGAGTTCGACCTCTTCAAGCGGCATCGCACTTACACTGCCAAATGCCATCACAAAAGCAAGCAGTAAACACATCATCATCTTGAAAGTTTTTCCGAAAGTTTTTTTCTGCATTCGGCACAACCCCCCACAGGACTATATTTTTACAAATATCTATGTAAGTATAGTGCGAATATACAAAAATGTCAACGATTCTTTGTGAAAATTCACAATGAAATTCTCGTAAAATTTGCGATGTATAGAACTTCCGTAAAGTGGCAATATTGTGTAGGACAAATATTTCATACCGCATTGGTATTAGTAGAAGGGAGCTTCCCATGCAAACATTAAAACAGTCCGAGTTAAACTGGATTCGTGAGGTGGTGTCTGCGCACAATATGTCGGCTGCAAAGCTGAACACGTACGCCGGACAGGTGCAAGACCCACAAATTAGGCAAATGTTCTCCACCGCTTCGACACAGGCAAAACAGGCAGCGCAAAATCTATTAGGGATGTTATAGGAGGTTTACCATGCAGGAAAAAGACATTGTTTTGGACGTTCTTGGCGGCGTAAAGGGTAGCCTTGCGGGCTATGCGACTTTTATCAGCGAAACAGCAAACCCAACCTTACGCCAAACTTTTCAGCAAATGCGTGACGGCGACGAGAAATTTCAATTCGACCTGTACAAAATAGCCGAACAAAAGGGCTACTACGCAACTTCGCCAAACGCTTCGCCGCAAGATATGAACACAGTAAAATCCGCCCTAAGCGGCACAGGCACCCCGGTGCATATGGGGATGAAGTAGGGATAGTTGAGAATTGAGAGTTGAGAGTGAAGAGTTGAAAAGCGCAGGTTTTGGGCTTCCAGCTCTCCACTCACAGCTCTCTTTTTTTTTAACTCTCCACTCTCAACTCTCAACTCTCAACTCTTCCGCAAGGGGTTTGCGGGTTTTTTTGCGGGTTAGGAGAATCATTCCCAGTCCTATGAAACCTGCTGTTTCCGTTTTTATGCGGTCTTTTTTTATTTCGGCTTCCAGTTTTGTTAGTAGGGCGGCTTTGTCGTGTTCTTTGGGCATATCAATGAAATCTACGATTATTATTCCCGATAGGTTTCGTAGGCGCAGTTGGTGGGCGATTATTTCTGCCGCTTCCAAGTTGGTTTCCAGCACTGTGGTGGCGTAATCTATGTTGCCGGCGTTGCTTCCGGTGTTTACATCTATGACGGCGCAGGCCTCGGTTTGCTCCACTGTAATGTATCCGCCGCAGGGAAGCCGCACTTCCTTTTGGATTGCGGCTTTTGCTTGCTTTTTCAAATTTAGTGGCTGTTGCAAAATTTTTGGCACAAGTGCGGGCAAAAAATCGCACAGCTCTTTTTTAAGCTCCGCAAAATCGTCCTCCGGTGCATGGATTATGATTTCATCGAGGTCGCTCGAAATGATATCGGAAAGAAGATTAGTTGAAAGCAGTGTGTTTTGCTGTGCCGGAAACAGCTGCGCAGGGGGACGAATGAACTCCGCATGGGCGGTGATTTCGCTAAATTTCTCGTGTAGCTGTGCTATTTCGGCGGTTATTTCCTCGGCAGAAAGCCCCACCGCATTGGTGCGCACAATGGCAGAAAACTCGGGCGGCAAAACTTTCCACACGATTTTACGCAGCCGCCGTGATTCTTTTTCATCTGTGATTTTGCGGGAAATGCCCACAGTTGGACCTTTGACCCCATTATATTCGAGGACTGCGAAGCGACCTTTGACGCTGATATCAAGCGTGAGATACATACCCTTTGTGCCGGCGGCATCTTTTTGAACTTGCACCAAAATTGACTGCCCTGCCTTGAGTCCGTGACCTGTGGGCAGATTGATAAACGCATTTTTTTTCGCACCGATATCCACAAATGCGAATTGCCCTGGCAAAATCGTTTTGATTCGCCCCACAAAAATAAAGCCCACCTGTGAACCGCCCCTTAGTTCCCGTGGCTCGATGAAAAATTCTACAGGCTTGCCGCTGTGTGCCAATGCCGTAAAAATACGCTCGCCCACGCAGTCGATTAGCAGTTGCTTCATAATATAGTGCCGTCCTCACGGTACAATTCTGTGCGGGTGATATGCGCCGCCATTGTTTTATCCCCTGCGCCCGGGCAAAGTGTTTCCAGCACCGTAAGGGGGTTCAAAAACCGTGCGCTTCCCGCGCTTAGGCGCATAAAAAGCCCATCGTCCCGCATTTCCAGCCCCAAAATGTCCGCCCTAATATCTACATCCCGCACGCCTTTTTTCGTCTTCTTGGCAACACAAATTTCTTTTCTCTCCAAAATTTCACCTATTTTCCCCTCCCAATTGTAGGGGTTAAGGGGACTTGGGGACAAAGCCCCCAAGGTCTTAATCTTATAATCCGCTATCGCCACAACGCTTGCGGCTTTGTCTGTGGCGGGGTAAGCGGCTTTTATAGTAAGCCCTGCGGGTGCGGCGGCGTTTAGTTTTTGCAGAATGGCGGGGCATTCTTCCGCCAAGGTTATATCTGCGTAGTCGTTTTCGCTTTGCACTCCCAGTGATAGCGGCAAGGCAAATGATATAAGCAGATGCGGATTAAACCCTTGGGAGAATGCCATGGGCAAGCCCGCACGGCGAATTGTTTGCCCAAATACACGCAAAAAATCCAAATGCCCGATATAGCGTAGCGCACCGCCCTTTGAAAAACGCAACCGAATTTTCACAAAAATTCCTCGCTTTCGATGTGAACCGGTTAGTGACACCAACCAGTTCGTTTTCGCCGAAATATTACAAGCCGCCCCCTGCATACAGTAATATACCACGATTTTTGGGCGGTGTATGCAAAATGGGAAGACGAGCAAGAGACATAAAACGATGGTTTCGCAGAAGACGAGGGGGCAAAGAGTTTCGCCCTGTGCGGCGTGGAGACTCTTCACGGCAAGCACAGCGATGGATGCTTTTTGGGATGATAATTCTTTTTATGGCATTTTCGGCACACAGTTTCTATCGGTTTGATAGGCGAATTTTGCCGCTTGTGCTGGAAGCGGCAGAGCTTCGCATTCAAACGGAAATAAACAATGTCATAAATGCGGTGGTGCATGAAATTATCACAGAGCGAAATATTTCTGCGTCGGATTTTATTTTGCAAAAGCAAATGCACCCGGATTCTGCGCCGGTGCTTTCTGTCAATACCGTGCTTGTAAACGAAATATGTAATGCCGCAGCGCAAGCCATTTCCGAGCGGCTAAACACCATGGAGCCGGAAATTGTATCCGTTCCCCTGGGCATGATTTTTAATCTTGATACGTTGGCGCAAGTGGGTCCGCATTTCACATTCACCCTAGCCCCAATCGGAAATGCGCTGGTAGACTACGAAACCAGCTTTAATGCGGTGGGTATAAATCAGGTGCATTTTGAAAATTTGAAATAAGGATAAACGTAGCAAAGCCCCAAATCGGGGCTTTTTTCTTTTCTGAACTGCACTGATACCGATTCCAAATAAAACCTGTCAAAGTTTCGCGAGGATTTTACCGCAAGACAAGGCGATGCTGACGCGACTTGCCAAGAATGCAAGCAAGGGTATCAATGCGGGATTGTGGCAAAAGGCCACAAAGATTGGGCAGGTTTTTGCTTGGAATCGGTATGAACGGCTATATTTAATTAGCCGTTCAGTGCCATACGAAAACAAAACGTCCAAATCTGCGGCAAATTCGCCTGTATTGTACAAAAAAAGTTCTCGAAATGAGGGTAATTTACATTTTAATTTCATGATTTAGCGACACTATGCAGCCTAAATAACCGAACATATCAGCTTTTAATTTTAGACTTTTCAAGCCATATTGCTGTTTCAGAGTGTGCAACAATCGAAATGCGTTCTATGAATAAGGTTCTTTTTTGTTCATCATTCAAATCTTTGTATGCTTCGATTTTACTAACATAACGAGTTAGTTCAAGTTTTAAACTTTCTGCACAACTTCTATAACGAAACCAATTCTCCTGACATTTCCATGTGTTTAATAAAAAGACACAAAGACCAGACATAAATGTCAATATAGCAACTATTATTTCAAATGGATTTGTTCCAAATATAACACCCTTTATAATCGTTATTATGGGTACGGAAGCTAAGAAAATATATGCTGATACAGTTAACAAATGATATTGCTGCTTGCTTTTAATGGAGTGAGTCGAATACCATGTAAACAAGTAGTCAAACAAAATTCGTTCGCATCTACCCTCATCTAAGTTGTTAATTAATTCATTTACGAAAGTTCTCTCCAGTGAGGGTCTTTGTGTGCATGTCTTCATTTGTTAATTTTTCCCCCTAGATTGATTAAAGTCTCGTTTCATAGGCAACGCTTTTAACACAATACACATCTATGTTCGTGAGGAGTCTAGTTAATGGATGTACAAAATGAATGGTTGGCTCAATTCGGCAAGAGATTATCGGCTGAGAGAACAAAACAAGGATTGACGCGAAAATCATTAGCGAAAAAAGCCAATACATCTCCCGACTATTTGGCGCAGTTGGAACGCGGAAATAAAACTCCAAGTGTAAATACGCTAATGAAAATCTTAAGAGCCCTTAATATTACAGCAGACTCGTTATTATATGGCTGCGAAACTAGTTATGTCGACATTAAGAATGTAATATTAAGTGATTTATATTCTTTATTTTCATGTCACACAACAGAGGAAACTCAAAAACTATTTGAAATTATCAAATTTATATCTCCGTATATAAAAGTAAACAATTAGTTAGTTTCTTTCCGTAGTGCTTATTGGGTCATCTTGGAATATTTATATTCGACAAAAGCATCTGGGCTTTCTAAATATTCTTCGAATGTTTTTATTGTTATTTTCAACTTATCCTGCATGATGTTATTATTTGCTTCGTAAACCGAAATGATGTCATCTTCAATAAGTATGTCATATTCGTTACTTGCATCTAGGTTTGGCACTCTATCTAACACACTTGGGTGTATAGCGTGTGGTCGATTCCATTGTTGCAATGAATCGCAAAGTAATGCCAAGTAGGCAAAGGGGTTATTAATATTTGTTCGATAATCTCGGAATTTTTCAACATCTTTAAAATTTGCTGGAGCTATATTATGCATAAATAATGCAAAAAAGACATCTTCCTGTACATGAACATAATTATCGACAACTTTCTCTTTCATATTCCCATTATCAAATGAAAAATTAAATAACAGAGCTAATAAATTCTTTTGATCTTCTGTTGCACCAATTACCATATTATTAAATATTGCAGAAATGAAACCGTAAAGATAGCTCGACACCATTCCGTGATCCTGCTCATTTCCATGTGGTTTTTCGTAAATGGATTCAATCTTTTTATAATCCAGTTCGGAAGGATTATTTGAATATTTACCAAATGCATTTTTAATTTTAGCAACAATACTTTCATATAAATTAGAAAAATTATGTGAAAACACACCCGTCCCATAATCATAATTCAAATGAATATCTGATACATGACTTGAAAACAAGTCAGCATTTTTCTTTAAAAACCTGCTGTATAACATTAAAATATTTATTCGCAATTCAAGTTTAACGTTTAACCTTGCTGACATTTCCCTGCTAAAAGAATTAGCAAAATATTCTAATTTTGAATTGTCGCCTTCACTTGGATGAGGTAGTGAATTTAGACCTTCCTGTATTTTTTCTGCATATAAATTTACATATTTTGCAATTTTTTCGTTGTGCGGCACTTCATCACTTGGAATTGAAGTTATTACTTCATCACTAATTTTTTTAAAAAACTTTTTACAATGTTCATCTTTAGTTTTAACAAAAAATTCTAATACTAGGGAAGTTATACATTCAAGCACTTTCTCAGTATAAAAATCTACACGTTTCTTAATACTCTTATCGCTAGGCACTTCACTTTTTGGAATTGCGGTTATCACTTCTTTACTAAGTTTTTCGAAAAAATCATCATAAAGCTCGTCTCTTGTTTTATTTGAAAATGCTAAAGGTAGAGATGAATCATAAATAAAATCCTCAAATTTTTGTCCTTGAGGAGGCAATTGTTGTTGTGTCATAAGATTATAGAGTGCAGAATTTTTGTCAGTATCCGTTATTTCCTCCTCAAAGTATTTAAAAACAGAATATTGAAAATCGTACAGATCTTGCTCGCTATTTATTCTCAAGTATATCCTCTGCAAGTCTGCAGGAAAACGCCTTATTATGTTTTTTAATTCTTTGAAAAAATCCACATCATCGGCAAGAAGTCCGTAATCTGACTTGGAGTAGAGATAAAATTGCAAGTTATATGAATCGTTTTTATAATCATCATAAAAAACAATATCTGGTTTTTTAACTATTTCATTAACCGATGATGTTTTATTGAAGCCCTCAAACAAGCACACCATGTGTGAATTGTCACTGGCTGGAATAACACAAAAAGCAGGCTTTCCATTTTTGCGTTGAAAAGCCAAAACCATTATGTCTGTTTTTTTGAAAACCGAAAGAAGAAGTTTTATGCATGCACTAGAATACATTTTGTCTAAAAGTATCCAGCTTTTTGTTTGGTGATGAAACAAATCTTCTAATTTGCATTTTGTACTTTCAATAAGCCCATTGTTGAGTCTATAGTTTCGAACATTAGATTTCATTAGTTGCTGATATAGGAAATTGTCTTTATCAAAAACAGTTTGTGAATTATTTATAATTTGTTTCAAAACTACTAAGTGGGATATCATCTTTATTGTAGATCCTATGACAATATTTTTTTGCAAGTTTATCCCTGTAAAAGCAAAAGAAAACCCACTTTTTCGAAGTTCCTCTTGTTTACCACTCGTATTGAAACTAGAGTTGCTGAGTTTTTCTACACTGTAGCCCACATCGTGATACAAACAAAAATATTTCCATGAGCTAATAAAATCTTTTATACAATCATGTTCTTTGTTTTCATAATCGTGTCCTTTGTTTCTTTTAAACCTGTATGAATCGCGTATTTTTTCAAAGAACTGCTTGTTGTAGAAAAAAATATAGATGCCTAACATATATAAATACACGACATGAAGCACATGATCTCGCGCAATATGCTGATCTTTGTAAATAACCCCTTTTTCTGATTCTTCTATAATTAAAACATCATTTAGTGTGCTAAATGGTGGCGGAAAGTTTGACTCAAAAAAAAGTCTTCTTATAATTTTGATGGCATATTTCATTTGGTCATCAAGAGTATCGACTAATAAGAATTTTATAAAATCTTTTTCACAAGGAAACATGCGCTGTTTAAAGAAAGAAAAGATTTGGGTCACTGACTTACTGCGCTGGGGTTGTGGTCGTTGAAATAATGATTGAAGCAAGGTATTATTGATTTCTTTAATGGCTTTCATTCGCATCACAACACCTTCCATTAATCCATAACGCAAAGAAGATCTATCTTGTAACTGTTAAGATAAATCTACTTTGCGAGCTTATCATTAGTAAAATTTGCGCTTGACTTCTTTAACAAAAACGTCAAGCAATCGCGCAGTACCGTTTATTGCTACGCTATCGCGGTATCTAATTATGAACAACATAAACAAGCGTTTTACTCGTTTATGCACTCGACTTATATTTTTCTTCTGTACTCTGAACTTTTTGTCGAAAAACTTATGATGCAACATAAGTTTTAGCACAGGTTCATCATCACGTTTATAATCAGAAACATTACAATTAAAACCAGCAACCAAATTTTGGACAACATTTTTGTTGCCAACTATGAAGTTTGGCGGAACGGCAGTTGTGCAATGCTTCAGCCCCATGCATTTTTTAACAGAAACACCGACGTAAAACCATATACGCCCAGTTATTACAGCTTTGTCTAACACAGCATCGTCAAACTCAGAAAGGTCTAGGATAAGAACTTTTTCCAATATACTGTCAAACTTCAGCGCAAAATTCTTATTTTTGAAAAAAGCATCTAGTGTATCTACTACATCATTTTCGACAAACGTACTATTCATAGCTAAAACGGCACTAGAAAAAGCACTT
>Ga0209755_10002526_pt1 | contig 25058 bp, 24 predicted proteins | sample TergutCo191P1_FD_187301 | JGI IMG/M metagenome (GOLD analysis project Ga0209755, IMG submission 187301) | Cornitermes sp. P1 segment gut microbial communities from Petit-Saut dam, French Guiana - Co191P1 (SPAdes) (version 2) | ecosystem: Host-associated > Arthropoda: Insects > Digestive system...
TGAAAGAACCTGCATGAGAGTAGTAAAAGGAAGGATCTTTTTCGAAATAGTCGATGTTGAAAATCTTGTCTGCGTCCATATCATTATACAAACCATTTTTGCCGCGAAAATCCCGAATCCCCGAAAGTGTACTTACACCTGCGCCCGTCAGCGCAACTAAATGTTTCGCTTCTTTAATGAGTTCAAACAATTTACCAATATCTTCGTTTTTGGTTTCCATATACGATAAGATAGAATATAATATTTTTATAGAAGGAGTCAACATTGAAAGCAGTAACAGGCAGCCAAATGCGCAAAATTGAGCAAATGGCGATCGAAGAAACCGGCATCCCGTCCGTTCTGTTGATGGAAAACGCCGCGATACGCCTAGCCGAATATTGTTTCAAATTTCTTGAAAATAAAAAAAATCCCAAAGTCTTGATTTTCGCAGGACATGGAAACAACGGCGGCGATGGATTTGCTCTTGCCCGTCATCTGCATTTAAAAGGAATAGAAATAAAAATAATTTTTACAGGTGATTTAATCGCTGCAAATGATAAAAAAAATGACGCTGTTATAAATTTAAATATCGCAAAAAACTTAAATATACCAATCGAACAAAATATTGATTCCGAAATTGCGGAATACGATTTAGTAGTAGACGCATTGCTCGGTACAGGTTTGGATCGCAATGTCGAAGGAAAATATAAAGATTTAATCGAAAAAATCAATCGTTACGCGAAATATGTAATATCTGCAGACATACCTTCCGGCGTTTACTCCGACACCGGAAGAATCATGGGCTGCGCCGTAAAAGCGGCGGAAACGGTAACATTTGCTCATCCAAAGCCGGGTTTGTACATATATCCTGGCGCGGAATATGCAGGCAAAATTCACATTGAAGAAATCGCGATACCGTCAACACTGATAGATAAAATTGAAATTGAGGCTAATATTTTAACACCAAGCGAAGCAAACGCAATGCTTCCTGTTCGTGCTCAGAGATCGAACAAAGGCAGTTTTGGCAGAATATTGGTTTTTGCGGGATCAAATGAAATGCCCGGCGCCGCGTCTCTGACTTGTTCAGCAGCCTACAAAGTCGGCGGCGGATTGGTATGCGCATGTGTGCTGCCTCAAGTCGCTTCGATAATACATCACTGGCAAAGAGAAGTTGTTACGCGCACATTACCGAAAAAAAACGGAATGTACTGTAAAAAATCTTTAGAAAGCGCAATGGAAGAAATCACCCGCGCTGACGTAATTATAATTGGTCCCGGTATCGGACGCAGCCCGGATGTAACAGAGTTTGTTCAAGAACTTATTAAAACATCTCAAGCGCCAATAGTCGCGGATGCCGACGCTCTCTTCGCGTTATCTGAAGATTTAAACATTCTTAAAAAATTAAAAGCGCCATGCATTATAACCCCTCACCCCGGCGAAATGAGCCGTCTTACAGGACTCTCTGTCCCTGAGATTTTAGACAATACAGCCGAAACTGCCGTAATTTTTGCAAAAGAATTCAAAGTTGTAACACTATTAAAAGACGCTCACACGATAATCGCTAATCCTGACGGCAAATACTACATCAACACAACCGGCACCAACGCCCTATCAAAAGCCGGAACCGGTGACGTGCTGACAGGAATAATAGCCGGATTTATCGCGCAGGGCTTGGATGTTTATTCAGCAGGCGTTCTTGGAGCGTATTTTCACGGGAAAGCCGGTGAAGACGCAGTTGGAAACGGCTCTTGTTACAGCGTAATGGCAGGAGATTTACTGGATTGGAATAATGAAACAAGGAGAGAACAGAAATGAAAGTATTTATCACAGGTGGAACCGGAAACATCGGGCAGTATGTTACTCTTGCGGCAGCTGCTGCAGGACACGAAGTGGTGGTGTTGTCGCGTAACCCGAAAAAATATCCATCGCTTGCAAAAAAGGCGGCGTTGGTTAATGGTGAAATAACCAATTACAAACTTTTAGCGGATTATATAAAAGGCTGCAACGTCGTGATCCACATCGCTCTTGGCTGGGGCAACGAACCCGTTTCAATGCTAACAAACGACACCGCTGCAACCGTAAATCTTCTTGAAATAGCGGAAAAAGCCGGAGTAGAAAAATTTATTTACACAAGCAGCACAGCCGCAATGGGCGTTATGCGCAATAACATGGACGAAACAGTAATGAATCTTCCCACAGATCTTTACGGCAGCACAAAATCCGCAAGCGAAGCCTATGTTTTAGGTTTTACAAAATACTACGGCGACAGCAGCAGCGGTAACAGCAGCAACGACGGCGCCGGCAATAATTTGCGCATGAAACGCAACATTATCCGTCCCGGCTATACTTATTCTAATCCGCCGTTTCCCGATGGCTCCACACAAGCCGACGTGCGATTTCGTAACATCGCCGAAGCAACAGTAAATAATAAACCAATAGAGCTTACAAAACACGACGGCACACAATTTATTTCCTCAGGAGAAATCGCGCAGTTGTACATTAAGTTACTGGAAAGCGACAAAGACAGAGAAATTTATCTTGCTCTTGGAAATACTTTTACAAGCTGGGAACAAATAGCAAAGATTGCGCTGGAACTGTATCCCGAGTCTACGTCGCAGATTGTGTTGAACGATCTAGGGTGGGGCGAAAAACCTAACCTTTATTGTGTTAAAAAAATGGAGAGAGATTTTGGTTTGTCGTTTGATAGCCAGAGCGATTTGAGGGAGCATGTTGGGTGGTGTTTGGAGAGGGCGAGAAAGGGAAAAATTAGGTTTTAGACCAATTTTTCCAAAGCCATTTTCAGAATTAACCGAGTTTTGAAAATGGTTCAATTTTCTGACTTAAATTCCTCCCTTAATCCATCCTTAAAACCTACCGATATTTAGAGTAATGAAGAATTTAAACATTCCCCTAATAATAGCGTGTTTTTTACTCACAACCTGTGTTTCCAAGCAGGAAATCGCCGTTGTTGTAGAAGAGCCTAAAATTGTAGATATACCCAAAATCTACATGAAGCAAATCACGAAAATGGCGCTTCTTAATGACGGGTATTATATGATTCTTATAAACAGAAACAGCAATACATACCGTCAAATAGACGTCGATTCGTTTTATCTTGGCGTTTACGCTGTAACCCAGAATGAGTATCAGGAAGTGATGAAAATAAATCCCAGTTATTTTAAAGGCGACACTTTGCCTGTGGAAAATGTGACATGGAGCGACGCTATTGATTACTGTAACCGGCTTAGCGAACGGGAAGGTTTAACTCCTGTATACAAGAGAAATGAGACCAATGTTACATGGAACCGCGGCGCGAACGGTTACCGCCTGCCTACTGATGATGAATGGGAATATGCCTGCCGCGCCGGGACAACTACGCCTTTCAATACCGGGAACACTATCTCTTCGAATCAAGCGAATTATGACGGACGGTATGCGTATAACACAAATGTCCGCGGCGAATACAGGGCGAAAACAACTCCGGTAGGCGCATTTGCCGCGAACTCATGGGGATTATTTGACATGCACGGAAATGTATGGGAATGGTGCTGGGATAATCCAAATGACGCTCAATCCGACACGCTTGCTGTAAACACAGGCTCTATCCGTGTAATACGTGGCGGCTGCTGGAGTTCAAGCGGAGTCAGCCTTCATTCATCATACCGAAGCGGATACCAGCCGCTGTTTAAAAATAACTATGTTGGTTTTCGCGTAGCGCGTAACGCGCGATAATTAGAATTTTTCAACCACCAACCAGAACTTCGTAAAAAAGTCCATGCGAACAGTGATGTCAGCAAGGTGCAGCTGGAAGATGGTAATAAAATTTACACCGCAATAAATCCGTCAAACACTTCCTGAAACGGCAAAACATTACCATGAGGATTATGCTCTCTGCTGCTGTTATGATCTTCAAAAATGGAAAAAACGACAAGTTTAAAAACGGCGGCGAACTCTTTTTCCAGGAATACTTCTTTAAATAATTCTGCTATATGATTTGGAGGATTAGCAAAAGCGCCGCATCCAAACGCTCCCAGAACAAGGCAATCATGTTTATATTTGCCTGCAATTCGCAGTATGGTTCTGATTTTTTCTTTTGTTGGTTCTGTAAGATTTTCATGAAGATATAACTTGCCGTTTTTGTTTATTAATTCCGGGTTACTGATGGCAGGTACGCTTGTAAAAGAAATATTATAAGGTTTTTTTAAAAGACAGTAGCCGTTTTTCTCTGAACCGCGGAAAACGGTAATATCCGCAGAATAGATACCGCCTGTTTTTGGATTTAACGGATAACTTTTTTCATTTTTCTTTATACCGTATTCGTTCGCGTAAGACGCAAACTGATAAAGAGATAAAAACAAATTTGATCTTCTAAAAATGTTTTCTTCCTGAGCGCCTGCGCCGTTTATTACGCCGCCGCCGGGATTTTGTCTGCTTGCCAAATTTAACACGCAGGGATTAAAGCCCGCTTTTAAAAGTACTTCGGCAGTCTCAAGGCAATCCGCGTTTATAACAGAATAATTTGTTTTATTGTTTATGCTGCAATTTAATTTCTCAGGCGCGTTAAAATACTCGCTTTGTGTTTCCGGTAAAGAACTTGGAACGCTTATAAAGTCGCCGTCTATAGTATAGCCGCCATTCTGTACTATTTTTACAGTACCCTGAAAAATTTCTTTTCGCAGTTCCTTAAAGCCGTGTCTATTTGCTGAAGCAGCTTCAAATTGTTTTTTCCATTTAAGATGGTCGAAAATGATTGTTTGCATACAGGAAATATGCGTTAATTCTGACTTTATTGCAATAGAGATGCCTCAATCTTCCACATATTACACATTTTCATTAAAATAAAAGTATGGATTACGACTGTATTGTAATAGGAGGCGGCCACGCTGGTATAGAAGCTTCTCTTGCTGTTTCCCGTCTTGGATTTTCAACTCTTCTTATTACGCAGAATCCTGATAAAATCGGAGCGCTTTCGTGTAATCCGGCGATTGGCGGTCTTTCAAAAGGGAACCTTGTGCGGGAAGTTGACGCTCTCGGCGGCGAAATGGCAAAGTTGACTGACGCGACGATGATTCAATACCGTGTGCTTAACCAATCCCGCGGACCTGCGGTACAGGCGCCGCGTGCGCAGGCGGATAAGCACGCGTATCAGGCGGCGGCGCGTTCTGTTTTGGAAAAGCAAAAAAATCTTACGATTTTTATGGATACTGTTATCGATTTTATTATTGACGGAGAAGGAGTAGATGCCTGTCTGCCGGTTTGTGCAGACAGCGGTCAGGCAAAAATCGCGGGAGTAATAACTCAGCGCGGTCATCGCATAACGTCACGTACCGTTGTTCTTGCTTCAGGTACGTTCATGGAAGGGAAAATATTCATCGGCGAATTTGACGCGCCGCAGGGGCGGCTTGGAGAAGAGGCTGCTGTTGGGCTTGGCGCGTCTTTACGTAAACGCGGCTTTCCGCTTGGGCGTTTAAAAACCGGAACTCCGGCGAGAATAGCAGACAGCTCCATAGATTTTTCTAAAATGGAAAAACAGGACGGCGAAGAAATGCGTCCATTCTCATTCGCCGATACTCTTGTACAAAGACCTTCATTGCCATGCTGGATTACTTATACAACGGCAAAGACACACGAGATTATAAAAGCGAATATTCACCGCTCTCCGCTTTTCGGCGGAAAAATTATCGGCACGGGAGCGCGTTATTGTCCGAGTATCGAAGATAAAGTTGTGCGTTTTCCTCAGCGCGAACGTCATCATATTTTTATTGAACCTGAAGGGATTTCAACTAACGAGATGTATATGAACGGCGCGTCAAGTTCTCTACCCGAAGATGTTCAGCGCGATTTTATTCACAGCATCCCCGGTTTAGAAGAAGCGCATATTGTGCGCCCCGCCTATGCTGTTGAATACGATTATCTGGATCCGCTTGATCTTTATCCATCGCTTGAATCCAAACGCTTGTCAGGTTTTTTCGCGGCAGGGCAGACCAACGGAAGTTCCGGTTATGAAGAAGCCGCCGCTCAAGGACTTATTGCGGGGATTAACGCCGCGATGAAGATGCAGAATAAACCGCCTTTGATACTTGGACGCGCCGAAGCGTATATCGGCGTGCTTGTTGATGATCTTACCACCCTTGGGACAAAAGAGCCGTACCGCATGTTCACGAGCCGCGCCGAGCACCGCCTTATGCTGCGCCACGATACATCAGACGCGAGGCTGACTCCCAAAGGACGCGAAGCGGGTTTAATTGACGACAGACGCTGGGAACTATTTCTTGAAAAAACAAAAATGTTAGACGAAATAAAAGAGCTTATAACGGCGCGTAAATCCGCGGCAGACGCTTCAATTTTAAAAGATGAAGAATTTTCCCGCTTTCCATGTGAATTAATTGAAAGAGCGCTTTTAGATAAAAAATACGAAGGCTACATCGAAAAAGAAATCCGCTTTGCCGCTAAAGCCGCGAAAATGGACGCAATCAAACTTGATCCTAATTTGGATTACGTGTCTATTAAAGGTCTTTCAACAGAGGCAAAGGAAAAACTGACAGCTGTTAAACCGTTGAATGTAGGACAGGCGGCGCGAATACCCGGTATAAGACAGGGAGATATCGCGCTGTTGATTATTTTAGCTAACAAGAAAGGATAAAAAAACACCATGTGTCAGACACATGGTGTGAAGTTTTGTAAAGTTTTTATCCGTTTATCAGGGAGCTACAGCCGGTACTAATCCGATTATGGCTACTCCCTTTTTGAATGATACGGTCACTGTTTCGGTAATAGCAGGCGGAGTAGTAAAAGGATCTGCAGGTTCTGTATCAAAAACATACACATCAAAAACGACGTCTTTATCGCTTCCGGTATAAAGAGCAGGCGTTCCGCCTTCATGCTCCCAAACTGTTAACGTAACTATTCTGTTTGTAATAACGCCGCATTCCACATTTCTAGTTCCTGAATCATATTTTGCTACCGCAAACAGATAAATATCTTTATCTGTTGTCGCGTTTGCTTGAACATATTTACCATTATCCGAGAAATCAAAACCGGTAATAGTCAGCTTTGCCGTGCCAGACTCATCAACCGTTTCTCCGCAGGCTGCCATTGTGAACCCGATTACTATTGTAATGGCGATGATTCCAATAAGTTTTAAAAAGTTCTTCATTTTGAAAACTCCTTTATTTTATATACCCTGCCAATACAGGCCAGGCAAGCTTGCTGTATTTCCATCCAATTATATTCTTTTTCTTTTGATATGTCTAGTTGATATAAATTTATCGGTATTAATTGGGCTTTTCTACATAGAATTGAAGATGTATACAAAAAGATACACAGAAAAATGTCGCTTAAACATCTGTTTGATATAAGATATAATTTGACGATGATAAAACTTGCGGCTTTCCTGGGCAATCCGGGACCTGAATATGCGAAGAACAGGCATAATGCAGGACGTATGCTTGCAGCGGCGCTTCCTTTTTATCCGTCTCTTTTTTGGCATAAAAAATTTAATGGTTTATACGCTTTATATGAGAGCTGTCATTTTATAATGCCTGAAACATACATGAATCTTTCGGGCAATTCGGTTCAGACGGCTGCCGCATTTTTTAAAATTAAGGTTGATGAGATAATCGTAATCCACGATGAACTTGAACTGCCGCTTGGAACTTTATCTTTGAAATTTTCAGGCGGCCTCGGCGGTCATAACGGTCTTCGTTCCATGAAAAATTGTTTTGGCAATGCCGATTTTTGGCGTCTTCGCATCGGTCTTGGACGTCCCGATTCACGGCTTCCGGGCGAAGGCGGTCCTGCCGGAAGCGGGGAGGGGATCATCGATTGGGTGCTTGCGGACTTTTCTAAAACAGAACGGGAGATACTGGATCCAACTCTCGAAGCCGGAGCGGATCTTTTAATGCAGGTTTTATCCGGCGATCCTGAAACTCTGCTTAAAAAGTGGGCGAAGAAAAAAATTCAAATCCCCGCGAAGGAAGAAATTACTGAAGCGCAGGAGACAGAATCAAAATGAAGCCCGATGAATCATTCAAAGCGTTATACGACACTGTTGTAAAACTGCGCAGCGTGCAAGGCTGTCCGTGGGACAGGGAGCAGACTCCGTCAACATTGAGGGGCGCGCTAATCGAAGAAACATATGAATGTCTTGAAGCAATCGATGAAAATGACAGCGGACATATTGCCGAGGAACTTGGAGATTTATTTCTGCTTGCGACAATGATAAGTTATATGCACGAACAGGAAGGTAAATTTTCTGTCGCGGACGCATTGCGTAATGTTAACGAAAAGTTGATCCGCCGTCATCCTCATGTGTTCGGCGATGTAAAAGTAAAAGACAGCGCCGAAGTCCTTGATAATTGGGCTGCGATTAAAATTGAAAAAGAAGGCAGAAAACCTAAAGATTCGCTATTAGATGAAATAAGCGGCGGTCTTCCGCCGACAGAGCGCGCTTATGCTTTGCAAAAAAAAGCCGCCAAAACCGGTTTTGACTGGCTAGACAAAGAAGGCGTAATTGCAAAAATTAAGGAAGAACTTGACGAGGTGCAGCAAGCCATCGGGAAGGAGAATGCTCACCTTGAAGAAGAACTCGGCGACTTGCTTTTTTCTGTTATCAATCTATGCCGCTTTTTAAAAATCGAACCTTCGGTAGCTCTTCGCAGAACAAACGGCAAATTTGTAAATCGCTTTAAATATGTTGAAAAAAAGATGAAAGAAACGGGTCAGGAGATGAAGAAAGAAAATCTTGACATAATGGACAGTTATTGGAACGAGGCGAAGAGGGGAGGTTCGATATGATGAATATACCTCTTGAAAAAGCCGCTCTTTCCTGTTATAAGTATATATGGCAGTTACTCGCAGTGTAACGAAGCGCTTCGGTATCTTAACCGCAGGCGGAGATTGTCCAGGGCTTAACGCCGCTATTCGCGGAGTGTGCCGGGCAGCGCACGACCGGTATGGTATGGAAATTATCGGTATCGCTAACGGCTTTCGCGGGCTTATCTACGAAGATACAAAAATCCTTCAACCCGAAGATTTCTCGGGTATCCTGACGCTCGGCGGAACCATTCTTGGCTCCAGCAGAGAAAAACCTTTCGCGCATGTCGACAAAGACGAAGTTGCAAGTGACAAAGTTTCCGCGATCATGGAAACGTATTCAAAATTAGAATTAGACTGTCTTGTTGTGATAGGCGGAAACGGCACCAACACAACAGGCTGCAAACTTGCGCGCGAGGGTCTTAATGTAGTCGGGCTTCCAAAAACAATTGACAATGACATAGTCGGCACAGACAGAACATTCGGTTTTCATTCAGCTTTGGCAATCGGCACCGACGCCATCGACAGACTTCATTCCACCGCGGAGAGCCACAGCCGCGTAATCGTCATAGAGCTGATGGGGCACAAGGCTGGCTGGCTTACGCTCTACGCTGGAGTCGCTGGCGGCGGCGATGTTGTTTTAATTCCCGAGATACCATACGACATTCGCGCAATTGGTCATCATCTTGAAAAACGCGCCAGCTCCGGTAAAACTTTTTCTGTTGTTGTCATTGCGGAAGGCGCGATGTCGGTTAAAGAAGCTGAGATGGATAAAAAAGACAGAAAAAAATACCGCAACGAAAACGGTCCGTCCGTTGCATACCGCCTTGCCCGTGAAATAAACGAAGAAACAGGAATGGAAACCCGCGCGACGGTTTTAGGTTACATGCAGCGCGGCGGCATCCCAAGCGCGTCAGACCGCGTTCTTGCAACCAGTCTTGGCACCGCAGCTGTAGAACTTCTTGCGAAAGGCAATTATGGCAGAATGGTCGCCCTCGCCGGTAACGACATTGACTCCGTCGATCTCAGCGTCCCCGAAGGAAAGGTAAAAAGCGTGCCTGCGGATCACTACATGATCGAAACAGCCAGAGCTGTCGGCACATGCATGGGAGATTGATTCTCCTTTTTATATTATTTCAATCCTTTTTTTAAATCGAACGAAGGGCAATTGGCTCCCGTAGCGCGAAACACTTCAGCCGACGGCAAATGGGCGCATTTAATCCCGAATAAAACGCAGGAGCGCGGAAATATTTTATCCCATGTAGTTTTAAAATGGCTGCACCTTAAACAATTTGGCGGCTTATTCGGAGTCATTGCATTGCCAATTAGTATTTCTTCCATTTTATTACGCTTAATAATTTACCCCCGCTTAAAGGGACTGTCAATCTTTAGGCATACATTTCTAAATCTGTAATACCGATAATACAAGTGTCTGCCGTTAAAACGGCGGATACTAATTCGATAATCGGCGTTTAAACGCCTTTTATCTTCTGAGGTGTAAACTTTGCAGTTTTTCAGCGATTTTAAGCATAAATTTAATACAGATGGATATTTTAAATTCCGCTCAATAGCCATTTTTTTGGCGGTTTTTCTTGGTTTTTGCGGTCTTTGGCTTACTTTATCCATTGTTTCTTCGATGTTTGCCCTGGACTTTTTTCCGGCTGTTCCGGGGCGGTTTTTTGCCGGCTCTTTCGGGATACTTTCGCTTTTTATCCCTTTGTATTTTTTTTACGCAGGCGTTATTTTATTAGACCCAAAGTGGCGGCCCGACAGGATTTTTATTCTTGGCTGTTTTATAGTTCCGTTTTTGACGCTTTCCATCGGCTATGCTTTTATCCGCGATTTTGATATTCGTTCGGAGCAGTTTTCTTTTTTGCGCTTTTTAGGAAAAACCGGATTCAGTCTTTTTATAATTACCATTACCGTAATTGAGGTGATTCTCCTTCAGGTGCTTAGAAATGCGCTTTTCTTTAAAGAGGCGAAAATAATCCGCCGCAGTAATAATCTGCTTCCGCCGCCTGATAATTATGCTGATCAGCAGGCAGATAATGCAGATGAAAACGCGGACAGAACTTATGATGATGATGTGCCTCCGCCGCGAAGAATCAAACGCCCTGACGGAATGATAATGGGTTATGACGATATTCAACCTGTTTCAAAAACAATTGATGCCGTTGAAACATTAGATGAAGATGACGAAATCGAAGAGATAGAATCAGAAGATGAATTTAACGCAGAGGATGAATCTGATTCGGACGAAGAAACAGACGAAGAAAACGAAGATGACTCAGACGATGTTGATATCAATATGGATGAAACTGATGATATCGGCGATGACGAAGAAGATGAGGATGAAGATGTTGACGCGGTAACGCGCGCTTTAGAAGAAGCGGAAATTGCCGCAGTTGCTCATGCCGAAAAAGTCCGTAAAAAAAACTCTCAGCTAGGCAGCGCAAGATATAAAAAATACAAGGTTCCTGTTGACATTTTAAACGAATATCCTGACGGCGAATATTGGGTTATCGATCAGGCAACACGCGATGCCGCGCTTGCGTTAAAAGAAACGCTTGAAGAGTTTAAAATTCAAGCTGAAGTAACCGGCATCAGAAAAGGGCCCGTAATTACAATGTTCGAGATTCTTCCGGCGCCCGGAGTAAAACTTTCCAAGATAGTCGGCTTGCAGGACAACATCGCTTTGCGTCTTGCGGCGTCTTCTGTCCGCATAGTCGCTCCAATCCCCGGAAAACACGCGGTAGGCATCGAAGTTCCAAACGCGAAACGCAATATTGTCTCTTTCAGGGAAATAATCGAAGGAGAGTTAAACCGATCCGATAATAAAATGGAAATACCTGTTGTTATGGGTAAAGATATTTCCGGGGAAGCGCAGACTGTCGACCTTGTTCAAATGCCGCATCTGTTAATCGCCGGAGCGACCGGTTCGGGAAAATCAGTCTGCGTTAATTCGATTATTCTTTCGATACTGTATCAGCTTCATCCGGCGGAATGCAGGCTCATGCTCATCGATCCAAAAATTGTTGAATTAAAACTTTATAATAATATTCCGCACTTGTTAACGCCTGTAATTACAGAGTCAAAGAAAGCGTTTCAGGCTCTTCAATATTGTATTTACGAAATGGAAAGACGCTATGCTTGTCTTGATAACATGGGAGTGCGCGATATCCGCAGTTTTAATAAACGCATTAAAGAGAAAAATCTGGCGCAGGAATATCTTCCGTACATCGTTGTTGTTATTGACGAGTTTGCGGATCTTATGACGACCACAGGCAAGGAACTTGAATCCACTGTAGCAAGGCTTGCCGCGATGAGCCGCGCTGTCGGTATCCACCTTGTGCTTGCGACTCAGCGCCCTTCTATTGATGTTATTACAGGTCTTATAAAAGCAAATATTCCAAGCCGCATTGCGTTCATGGTGGCAAGTAAAACCGACAGCCGGATAATCATCGATATGGTAGGCGCGGAAAAACTTTTAGGAAAGGGCGATATGCTTTACTCAGGCGTTGTCGATCCGTTCCCGATAAGAATGCAGGGCGCGTTTATTTCCGAAGAAGAGGTTGAAGCTGTTGTTGAACACGTTAAAACATTCGGAGAGCCCGAATACATTGACGATGAGATTTTCTTTGAGGAAGAAGAGGATGACACAGGCGCATCGCTATTTTCCGACGGCGGCGATCCGTTATACGAAAAAGCGCTTGAAATCGTAATGCAGCAGGGAAAGGCAAGCGCAAGTTATGTTCAACGCAGACTGAAGATAGGCTTTAACCGCGCCGCAAGAATTGTCGACGAGATGGAACACAACGGCGTTGTCGGTCCCGCCCAGGGAAGCAAGCCGCGCGAGTTGTTACGCGCGCTGCATTAGGCAGCGCATCAGCGTAAGCAATCTGATATTAAATTTATTTTTCACATTTATTTTTATTAAGAAAAAGAGAGCGGGAAAAATCATAGAGTTTTTAAACTAAACTTTAATAAGCCGTTACGGCACAACAATCTCGCTAGCCGCTTTCCCATCGATCGTATAGACCCTTCGCGGATTATGCGGATCAGCATAACGCTGTCCGCGGTAGAAAAAGACATATTTGTAGGTGCCGGAAGGCATCGGTATTGTAAGGCTGTAATTACCCGGCGTGTTTTCTTTTAGTTCGTACATAAAAGGATCCCAGCCATTAAAATCTCCGGCTACGGTAATGCTTTCACCCGGCGGTCCTCTGAATGTAAAATATAAGCCTTCAGGCAAACCGTTTAGAGGGTTTTGTTTTTGAGGTCTGTGAGGCAGAGGTAATACGGACAATGTCAGCCCCGAAATCGGGTCTCTGCGGATTTGTTCGACATACGGGTCGACAGTCCACAAACCGTTAATGATTATCCTGTACTCCAATTCCTTTAAATTGACAGGTACTTCATACACATGAAATTGAATCCCGGAATCAATATACGGGTCAGGGACTTTTGCGCCCGGAGGAATCGGCGCGTTCAGGCGGTCCTGTGAGACTAAAAGCTGTCTGAACCAGTAAGTATTGGCAAAATTTTCATGCGCAAAGGCGATTCCTACCCGTCTGAGCTTGGAATCCGCGGTAAAAACCACCATATCTTCATGAATCATGGGGGCTGCAGGACCGTGAAGGGCCAAAATCTTGTCAATTAATTCATAAGTTTCCCAATCAGCCGCATTTAAGGCGAAGGTGAAACACGAGGCAATTGCCGCTAAAAGAACTAAAAATCTAATCGTTTTCATACATTCTTTACAATTATCGGTCGATATATAATTATCTTAATATGATAACCTTAACGCAGTGCGGCGGCATTGCCGTGCGGTTCAATCGAACATAAAACGGAGTTTTATGCCATCATTAAGCGCGCTGAGACAGTTCAGAGACTCATTTGTAGACATCGCGCGGGAGAAGGCGGATGCCGAATCCCTGAGCATACCGTTTGAACCTCTCCCGCTGCCGAAAAATGAACCGCCTCCTTTTGAATATAACAGACGCGATAACGCTCCCGGCTCGTTAGGTGCAAGTCCCGCAGCCGGAGAATTTGACGTTGACGCTTTTTTAAAAGATCTGCCGGGAGGCGACGTTCCGCCTGTCGATATTCCTGCGTCCAATGAAATGGCTTCCAATGAGGCGCTGTCGGCGCTTGGTGGTTTTCTTGATGATATAAGTTCGTCGTCTCAGCAATCAGACTCTGATGACGGCTCGCCGCCTGATGATTTGCTTGCCGGTTTTTCTGACGAGATGGAATCCGCGCCTGCTGATTTTGCCGCTGAAGACACAACCGCCGATGAGCCGTCTGCTGAAGATTTTGACTTGGGTGATCTTGGCGGCGAAGATACTGCTTCCGGCGAACCGCCTGCGCAAGAATTTGACATGTCCTCGTTAGGCGCTGATGATTTTGGAACCGGCGAAGCGCCTGCGGATGATTTTGATATGACATCCGCCGGCGCTGATGATCCCGGAACAGGCGAATTACCTGCGGATGATTTTGACATGTCCTCTTTTAACATCGGTGATGATACCGGAGCCGCAGAAACGCCTGTTGAAGATTTTAATCCAGTTGTTGAAGAGGATGATGATGAAGATATTGGAGGCATAGATTTGGGCGGCGAAAGCCGTGATGTCGAAGAGCCTGCCGCAGATATTGACGATTCAGGCGCGGATCAGAAAGCCGCCGCTGATGAATCATTTTCGGATGAACCGCTCGCGGATGACGCGTTCGCCGAGATGCCTTCCGCCGATGAATTGCCTTCTGATGAACTTCTTGCAGACGACGCATTCGCAGAAATGGAACCTTTTAACGAACCATTATCAGATGACGCTTTCGCGGATACGTCATCAGGGAGCGAAGCTGCCGATGACAACATTGACCTTGGCGGCGAATTGTCAGATTTTCAAAGCGGCGGCGCAGATGATGATTTTACTCTGCCTGAAATGGATTTTGGCGGCAGCGATGCCGATCTTAGCGCCGATTTTGATTCCCCGCTGCCGGACAGTGATTCATCCGCAGGCGATCCGGTTTCTGATAACGCGCTGCTTGGAACAACAAACGATTCCTCTGCTCCAGCCGATTTTGGAGGAGATTTAAGTTCCGATTTTGAATCAGATTCAATTGAGTTGGGCGGAGGACCGGAACCCGCAGCCGAACATCACGATGCCGGTTTTTCAAGCGGAAGTTTTGGCAGTGACGATTTTGATCTCGCCGGTCTTGATGATATTCTAAGCAAATCCGCGCCGGCAGCGCCGAAAGCGCCGCCGCCTAAAAAAGGTTTGTTCGGAAGAAAAAAAGAAAAAGCCGAGGAAGTTCCCGCGGCGGAAGATGATGTTGAAGAAATCTCCCTGAGTCAGGAAGATCTTGACAGCCTTCTGCAGACTCTTTCATCGTATCCTCTCAATTTAAGAATCATCTGCGAAGAACTTATTGCCGAGCAGGTTATCCTGCCTCTGCAGCTGTCAAAATTAATACGCCTTCTTGTAAACGGCGCTCCTGTTAAAGAAACTGCAGTTCACGCGGAATCAATTATCGGGAAACCGATCATCATTCCAAGAAGTTTTGAAAAAGGCACAGGAGCGGCTTTTGAAGCCGAGCAGTCAAGTTTTGCGTATATCTTTGTTCACAATTTCCTTCCCGTTTTAAAAATATTCGCTTTCATCGCCGTGTTGGCGGCTTCAGTCTTTTATCTGAGTTACAAATTTATTTACACGCCTCTCAAAGCTGAATCGCTTTATAAACGTGGATACGAACGTATTCCCGCGGGTGAGTATCAGCGAGCGAATGAATTGTTCCATGACGCCTTTACCCTGCATCGCAAGAAAAAATGGTTCTATTCCTATGCCGAGGCGTTCAGAGATCAGCGCCGCTATATGCTTGCGGAAAATAAATACGACGAACTTTTAAGATATTATCCGCGCGATAAAAAAGGCGTTCTGGATTACGCGAATTTAAATACGTATTATTTAATGAACTACGATAAGGCGAACAGACTTCTTCAGCGCGAGCTTCTTGATTATACGCCGGATGATCCTAACGGGCTTCTTGCCGCCGGCGACAATTTTATGGCATGGGCGGATTCAGATACGTCAAGATTTTATGACAGATACGAAGACGCGCGTTTCAGTTACGCGAGGCTTCTGGAAAAATACGGCTGGCAGCCGCCTGTTGTCGAAAGGATGATGACATATTTTATCCGCACGGACAATCTAAAAGAAGTTCTTCAGTTAAGGGTGTGGTTCGAAAACGATCCAAAGCGCCGTCCTCTTTCGCCTCCGTCTCTTACTGAGCTAGCCGGCTATCTTTTAGACAAGCAGCTGGAAAAACCAACAGGCGTACCGAACCCATATGTTGAAAGCATCGAAAGCGTTCGCGCTATGCTCTTAAAGGCAATCGGCGAAGACCCGTATCTGCCGGAAGCGCATTATCACCTTGCGCGCTATCATCATAATTTGAACAACGCGTATGAAGAACGAAAAACTCTGGAAAACTCGATCCGCGCCTTCGATTTGGCAAAACAGGAATCGGTGCGCAGAAGACTCTACCGCTCTGATACGCATTTCCGTTACGCGAACCTGCTTATCAATAACCGCGAATTCTTCCCCGCCGACGAACAGCTGGTAAAGGGAATCGAACTTTTCGAAGACTTCCTGAACAGGAACCTGATCCCCGCAAGTCCCCAGCTAGGAGAGATGTACTCACTTCGCGGAGACCTTGAATACTTTGTAAAATCCGGCAACATGGAAGCCGCTCTCAGGAATTACCACCTTGCCGAAAGATACGGCTATTCGCCGCCTGAGGTTCAATACCGCATGGGCGCCGCGTATTATCAGCGCGAAGACTGGAGGAACGCTCTTAATTACCTTTTTAGAGCTTCATCAGAACTGCCATTTAACAGACGGCTTCTCTTCGCCCTTGGAAATGCCGCGTATAACCGCGGCGACTATTTTGCCGCCAATGGTTATTACGACCGCCTCCTTGATATGCTTGAAGTCCAGCGCATAAGGCTGCCTGTGCTTCTGCCCAATGACGGCGTTCAATTCCTCGAGGTCGGCGAACGCCTGATGATGGCGCGCAACAATTCAGGCGTTGTAAATGAAGCTCTTGCCGATCAGACAGGTAACCGAGAATACCGCGCCAGAGCCATGACCATGTATGCCGAATCCTCGGGCGCATGGAGCGCAATCACGCGTAACCCGGAAACAATGACAAGAATGCGCCTTACAGACAGCCCGGGAGCGCCAAGCATCAACCTTGGCTACCTGAACGCCAACAATGCCCTGCGCCCCAACAGCGGTTACAGACCTCAGATTTTTGTCAGAATCGATAAAGATGTCCTTGAGCCATCTAAGTGGGAAGAATTGGCACCTTTCGGCGGTTTATAATTAAATTGAGGGACAGACGCGAGTCCGCGCCAGCCGGAATTAATCTATAAAAAACATAAAAAAACATTGACTAAAACCCCTTTGGTGTGTTAGAATGAAAGATACCAGTTTGGTAAACCACATAAATCATACCTTTTGGATAAAGCGATGCAATATTTTGATACTCACGCCCATTTGGGCCTTATTGTTGAAGACCCGATCGAGCAGCTAATTGTAATACAAGAAGCCAGACAGGCTTGTGTAAACAGAATTGTCTCGATCTGTAACAGTCTTCACGACTTCGGACAGGTTTATGAAAACCTGAAATCGGCAACAAATGTGTACCATGCCGTGGGTGTGAGCCCTTCCGAGGTGCAAAACCCCGGAAAGGACTGGTTTACCAATATTGAGCAGAGCGTTCAATATCCAAGGGTTGTTGCCATCGGAGAGATCGGTCTCGATTATTACCGTAAATTCGGCGATAAGAAATCACAGATCGAGCTTTTCATTACTCAGCTTGATTTAGCGTCGAAACTCAATCTGCCTGTTATAATCCACAACCGCGACGCTGGTCATGATGTGCTTGATATCCTCCGCGACCGTCTTCCTCCGCGCGGCGGCGTGTTTCATTGTTATTCCGAAGACGCGGCTTACGCCGAAAAAGCCCTCGATCTTAATATTTACTTTTCCTTTGCCGGAAACCTCACATACAAGAACGCTAAAAATCTCCATGAGACGCTTACGGTTCTTCCTGTCGACAGGATATTGATCGAGTCGGAAAGTCCGTTCATGGTGCCTGCCGATTACCGCGGCAAAAGAAATATGCCAAAGTATCTGCCGTTAACCGCCCGTTACATGGCTAACATGCTGGACATGGACGAAGAAGAATTGACGTCTCAATTATGGGAAAACTCATGCAAGTTCTTCGGGCTGCCGAATGAATAGCTGATTTTTTACCATGTATCATCCTGTTAAAATTGGTTCTCTCGAAATACCCGGTAATCTTTTTCTTGCGCCTGTAGCTGGTTATACCGATCGCGCCTTTCGTTCTATCTGCGCGGAAAATGGCGCAAACTTTGCTTTTACAGAATTAGTTTCCGCCGAAGCTTTATACCGTAATTTTGGAAGATACGGATTGAAGCAGGAAGAATTCTCACAAGGAGCCAAGGACGCCAAGGAAGAAGAAAGAAAAGATGAGAAGAAAAAAGAACCTAATATTTTAGCGATAAATCTTGTTAAGCGCGGAGAGAAAGAAAAACTTTACGCTATCCAGCTCTTTGGCGGAGAGAGCGAATCGATTTACAAGGCGGCTTGCCTGTTAGCGCCCCTCCAGCCGGACGCAATCGACATTAATGCCGGCTGCCCTGTTCCCAAAGTTATAAAAAACGGAGCAGGGTCTGCGCTTATGAAAAATCCGGCTAACATGGGAAGGATAGTGGAAGCTGCCGTCCGCGCTTCGCGCGAAAGTTTATGCGGCGTTCCTGTTACGATTAAGATCCGTTCGGGATGGGATTCGTCTTCGTTAAATTATATGGAATGCGCGAGGATAGCTGTTGAAGCGGGCGCGCAAATGGTAAGTCTGCATCCTCGCACACGAGCGCAAAATTACGGCGGCAAAAGCAATTGGGCGCACATTGCGGAGCTGGCGGCAAGTTTGAAAGTTCCCGTTACAGGTTCAGGCGATCTTTATGCGCCCGAAGACGCTCAGTCAATGCTGAGGGAAACAGGCTGCGCTGCTGTTATGTTTGCGCGCGGCGCGATGGGAAACCCTTTCATTTTTTGTGCGGCGCGATCGCTTCTGGAAACAGGCAGCCGGGAGCCGCCTTCCTTTTCCGCGCGGATAGCCGCCGCCATGCGCCATCTTGAAATGCTGTCCGCCGACATCGGCGAAAGAACAGCCTGCCTTGAAATGCGAAAACAATTTTGCGCCTACACCAAAGGCGTTATAGGAGGAGCCGCTTTGCGGGACAAAGCAGTACACGCGGAAACGATAGAAGAGTACCGGCAGATTATTGATAATTATTTTGATATGAAAAGCAGTGTTATCTGATTATTTTTCTTTTTTTAACATCCAGCGCGTCACGCAGCCGATCAATAACGGAAAAGATATGATTATTAATTTATTGTATTCTATAGCGTCATAAAATTTTAAATGCAGTATCGACCATACTGCTCTTGTCGTGCCGCAGCCAATACATTTTATGTTTAAAAAAATCCTGAATAAACATATTGGATAATTTTCGCCTAAGTAATCTTTTGGTATAAAGAAAAATGCGATACCAAGCATTATAATAAGGCATATTTTAAAAATTCTCTTTTCTGCCGCTATCTTTGAAAATAGAGGCAAATAAAGAAAATTATTTCTCATTTTTTTCTGTAATAAGGTTACCGTCAGAATCTTTAAACTTTCCGGCAATAATCATTATCAGGTCAATTATGTACCAAATGCCGCAGCCGCCCAATGTAATGATCATTAAAATCGCAGTGCCGATTTTTTTGGTATAAAATCTGTGGGCGCCGACAAGTCCAAGAAAAACACATAAAAGCAAACATGTTAACCATGTTGATGAATAATCATCTGAACCGCCGCTTGGCGCGGCTTTTAGTCTTACGCCGCATTTCGGGCATATTTCCGCTTCTTTTTTAATTATTCCGCCGCATGATGAACAAAAGATCTCATCAACGCCTTTTTCCCGTGTGTCACTCATTTTTATCCTCTTTGTATACAGAATAAAAAGCTGTCCGGGTATTACAATCCGGACAGCCCATTGTTTTCCTTTTTGTCGTTTTAAAAATTAGCCTACAACGACAGTGTTTTCCCATTTAAGTTTTTCCATTCTATATGTCGCAAGTCCGGGAATCCAGCAAAGGAGACCTGTAATAAAGAGAGACAGCCATACTTTACCCCATGATCCCTTGAATTCTAATTTTTTGCCGCCGACAGTTGTGTGGCTCATCATGTACTTGAGATAGTAGCAATAGCCAATTCCCAAACCTACGAGCGGGATGATGCATAAAAGACCCATAATAAAAGATGCAACGAATACTCCTCCCCATGATCCTTCAAACTTTGTTTCCATAACTATCCTCCGTAAAAAGTATTTAAGCAGTTTGTACAAACAGCCATCAGTATGCTATAAAACTATAAAAATATTGTCAATATCATGATGAAATTATTTTATAGCAGCAATGCATTCATATACATACTGTATTATTTGCTATGAAGAAAGAAAAAGCCGGATTTTACGCCGGTTGTTGACCATATAATAAATTTTCTTTATTCTCAAAATTGATGAATATAATGAAACGTCCGTTTCGGTATGTTAATTACAATATTGTATATTGGCTTATCGGTATAAATGTGCTTATTTTCGCGGCAGCTCAGCTTCTTGGCTCAAATGTCAGGTATATTCTGACGCTCTATTTGTCGATGATTCCGGCGTTAATCGTCGGACAGGGATGGGTCTGGACATTTGTTACTTATATGTTCATGCACGGCGGCGTCAGCCATATCCTTTTTAATATGCTTGGTCTTTTTATTTTTGGGATTCATGTTGAAAGACAGATGGGCAGCAAAGAATTTCTGCTTTTTTATCTGCTTACAGGAGCTCTTGCCGGGATTTTTTCCTTTATTGTATATTATTTTACAGGCAATTATGTTGTCGCTCTCATGGGCGCTTCCGGAGCATTGTACGCGGTTCAGCTCGCGTATGCCGTGCTTTTTCCTGACTCGATTATTTATATTTGGGGAATACTTCCCCTGCGCGCGCCTGTGATGGTGCTTGGTTTTACAGTGTTGTCATTATTTTTTGTAATAACCGGAAGAGGCGGCAATGTTGCGCACCTTACCCATCTTGCAGGTTTTGCGTTCGCCTGGATTTATTTTTTGGTACGTTTCGGCGTAAATCCCTGGCGCCGTCTTACCGCGCGATAAAAAGGAAAATTTGATGAAAAAGAAAATCGGCATACTTTTCGGCGGCAAATCCGCGGAACATGAAATCTCGCTGTCGTCTGCAAAAAATGTTTTCGATGCGATTGACAAAACCAAGTTCGACCCCATGCTTATAATGATTGATAAAGCCGGCAAGTGGAAGGTGACAGATGTTTTTATGTTTGATGTAATTTTTCCAATCCTTCACGGACCATTCGGCGAAGACGGCACCATTCAGGGCTTTTTAAAATTGGTCAATATTCCATACGTCGGTCCCGGAGTGCTCGGCTCGGCGGTAGGCATGGACAAAGACGTAATGAAACGGCTTTTTCGCGATGCCGGAATACCCATCGGAAAATTTTTATCCATGAAAAGCCATGAAAAGCCGCTGTCCTTCGCGGAAGTAGAAGCCGCGTTAGGCTCTCCTTTTTTTATTAAACCCGCAAACATGGGCTCTTCTGTCGGAATCAGCAAAGTTCGAAACGAAACAGAATATGCGGCAGCCGTTAAAGAAGCTTTTCAATATGATACAAAGATCGTCATAGAAGAATTTATTCCGGGGCGCGAAATTGAATGTGCGGTGCTTGGGAACGAAGACCTCGCCGCGTCCTTACCCGGTGAAATTATCCCCGCTCATGATTTTTATTCATACGACGCCAAATATCTTGACGAAAAAGGCGCCTCATTACAGATACCCGTAAAACTCGATGAAGACACAACAAAACGCATACAGGAACTTGCGGTAAAAGTTTTTCAAACACTATGCTGCGAAGGACTCTCCCGCGTAGATTTCTTTTTAAAAGAAAACGGCGAAATAATTGTAAACGAAATCAACACAATGCCCGGTTTTACAAAGATCAGCATGTACCCAAAAATGTGGGAAGCAAGCGGCATCAGCTACACCGATTTAATCACACGATTAATCGAACTTGCAATCAGCCGTTTTGAAAAAGAGCGTGAGTTGAAGACGAGCTTTGTGTAATTGCGTCGATATCACCGGTGAAGCTGTTAATAGGTTTACATTGATTGGATCATAACTTCACGCAAAGCGTTATTAATTTTAGTTTGATAGCCTTTTCCTTATATATTGTCAAGTATATATCTAAGTATTATTTTTCATGCCGAACATTCTGCAATTCTATAAGCTCATCTATTTGCCGCAGTACAAAATCTTGATATTCGGGGTATAACTCATTAAAAAGGCTGGTTACTTTCTCCAGTTTTTCCTCCGAGGTGCTGTTGAACATACGCCCTTCGCCGGTAAGCAGCCAATGTTTATTTACGGAGAAAGCGCTGGAAATGAGGTGGATGAGGCGGTCATTGGCTTCTTTTTGACCTGTTTCAATTTCTGATAAATAGCCATAAGAAACGTATATTGCTTTGGCAAATTCCCGTTGTGATTTTTTTAATTCTTGACGGATTTCTTTGATCCTTTCATTAACTGACATAAATTCTCTATATAGAATTGAGGATATATTAGTAATGCTCGCCTAGCAAGCAAAAATTATAGAAAAATGATAGAAATTTAGAATTATTTATTGACATTATGTTCATATATTGATATTATAGGCTCACATATGAACATTAGACAACTGGAAAAACTTCGATGTGCTTTTCCAAAATTAACCGAAGCTAATCAGTTTTATATTTTAGGTTTGGTTGAAGGATTGAAACATGCTCAAGGTAAGTGTAGCGGGAAATCGTTGGTAAAAAAGGAGATAATAAAATAAATAGAATGTGGTAAAAATATCGTTTGTTGAAATTTAATATTCATTTGTAGAACGTTAAATGACATTTGCGCAAATTTTCTGGAATTATTTTATTAAGTATATGTGGCGGTTTTTAATAAAACAAACAAATTCAAAGGAGACACAAAATGAAAAACAGAATTAGTCTGTTAGGGATTATTGCCATAGTTGCAATAGTTGGGTTAGGGTTTATTGCTTGCGCTGATGATGATGACAACACTGGCGGTCCAACATACAAAATAGGCGACACAGGTCCCGGCGGCGGTATAGTATTCTACGACAAGGGAAGCGTTTCTGACGGCTGGCGTTATCTTGAAGCCGCTCCCGCTAATCAGGGAACATCATTGAGATGGGCATCATCAGCTTTTGCGAAAACAAATATAACAGGTACTGAATCAGCAATAGGAACCGGCAAGGCAAACACAGCAGCAATTCTTGTGGTAGACGGAAGCGCACCAGCAGCAGTAGCGTGTAAAAATTATAGCGGCGGCGGCAAATACGACTGGTTTCTTCCAAGTCGGGGCGAACTAAATGCAATGTATGAAATGAGAACTCATTTAGGTATTTCGTCAGAATTTTTCTGGTCTTCGTCGCAGCGTAGTAACGAAGGCGCGTGGGTTCGGCGATTCGACGATGGCAGTGAGGACATCTACGGCAACGGCAAGGACAGCGTCAGCCACGTCCGTGCCGTCCGGGCTTTTTAACCCTTTACCCTATTCTTGTGCGGCTGAAGAGCCGCACAGTTTAATCGAACATCAAACGAAGTTTGATTATAACTATTAAAAGGTGGATTTTAGAGGGTCGATGTTATGGACATTAAGAAAAAATTTATAAGGAGTATATTTATGAAAAAAATTGGTGGTGGTTTTTCACTTTGATTAAGGAGACAGTAAAATTATGATAGTTTACGCGTTAAATTCATACTTAGTATCAGTTGACGGATATGATGGAATGGTTACTCTCTATAGTATTGGAGATAAAGAAGAAATACCTCCTACTTATCAAAATGGAAATATCATTACATCTTATTATTCTGATATAAATGAGGCTAAAAGAGCATTTAAATTAACTCAGGATGCTCATAATAAATTGGGTCAAAATATAAAATACAGTATGGAAATTTGATCATATTTAATCAACGCAGAGTGACAGGCACTCGAATTGCCTAGTGGTGTTAGCTGCAATGGATACGCTGCATATAATGTGGTGATTGGCAGAAGAACTCACACAAAGACGCAAAGATCACGGAGGATTTGGTAACCAACACTTTGTGCCGCGAACCTTTGGTTCGAAGTGACTTTGTGAGAACTCTTTTTAACAATAGTTTGGAATCAGGACTTTTTCCCATTTGACAGAGCCAAATAGAAGAAGGGTCAAAGCCCTAAATGGAGTCTAACCGTATCTTCGACTTTTACCATATCATCAGAATTAAGAACGTCAATATATTTTTTTAAGCGATTTTTATCGGCAGTCATAATTTGGTCAGCCATAAGTTTACTTGAAGTTCCGCCAACATCAACCACAACATTACACGGATAAACCCGTGATATATTACTGGTGAATGGAACAACTACAACACGTGAAAGAGCAGTGTTTGAAGCGTTATTACTTATAATAACAGCAGGTCTTATTTTTTGGGTTTCGCTCCCATAAGCAGGATCAAAATTAACCCACCAAATTTCACCTCGTTTCATCTTCAATACCGTTCATAAGACCACTGCACCATTCCATAGCCTCATGTTCATATTCTTGATCCGCTGCCATTGCTTTGTAACCTTCTTCCAATTCCGATTGGGTAATAGTTCTATTAGAAAATTTGGTTTGAATAAATTCTGCCAATAAATCCCCGATAGTTTGTTTTTCAACCAAAGGCAAAAGCGTATCATAGAGCGATTCTTCTACATTCAAAGTCAGTTCTCGCATTATTTTTTACTCCTCTGTTTATATTTCTATACCTTTATTCTATGCCATAAATAGCTTTTTAACAACCTCTAAATCTTTCCGGTCAGTGCATACCAAACCACTGCGAAATATTCGCGGAATAAATAAATCGGCAGTACTGTTATCTGGCTTTTGCTTGCAATGTTAACGCAATAGTAGACAATATGAAGGCCCCCGAAGATAGTATAATAATCGTGGGTTAGCCGTAGAGCCATAGGATCGATAACGGCATACCACATATCTTACGGGAGGCCAAAAATGATAAGTAAAGAATACTACATC
>Ga0209755_10002527_pt1 | contig 25049 bp, 25 predicted proteins | sample TergutCo191P1_FD_187301 | JGI IMG/M metagenome (GOLD analysis project Ga0209755, IMG submission 187301) | Cornitermes sp. P1 segment gut microbial communities from Petit-Saut dam, French Guiana - Co191P1 (SPAdes) (version 2) | ecosystem: Host-associated > Arthropoda: Insects > Digestive system...
TTGGTAGGCGTGTTCTTTTAGCTGGTTTGAAGCTTAGGGAGCTTGTTGTAATTCCTACACTGGCAGGAGTAATAGCTTGATTTAATTTTCTGTGCGATTTACAAAGAATTTCACTCGTAAGATACTAAACCCAAAAATACTCATCAGAAATTTAACCTAAACAAGACTTATTTTAGATAGTTCCTGTATTATTGTGTCTTTTTTTTCAGCGGTTAGATCAAGGTATCTTGTGAAGGGGATGTTACACCATTTGTCTGTTAACAGAATCTGGCCAAGTTTCCAGTATCTATTTTGTGTCTGTTCCAAAAGAACCCGTTGCGTGGCAGTTTTTGGAATAAGCCGTATATGTGCCTTCTTTGTAAGACTTGTTGGAAAAACAAGCAAGTCCTTTTCTTCAAGTTTTACTATGCTCGGGCTGATAACTGCAAAGCTACACCCCCAGCCTTCCTTAATAGGTGTTTGATTTGCAGACTTTAACATACCATGTGCAACTAGACTGCTAGTTTGTGCGTGTTGACTGCTGTATCCGCTCCAATCCTCTCGCCATTTACTATAATAACTATCTCTAAGGCCATCATATGATTTGTGAGACTCACATGCCTGATCTAGCCACCACTGCACAAATCTGCGAAATTGAGACAAAAACGCATACGCCTCACTGTCCACTAAACGACACTCAAAAAGCTCCGAGAGCACAAACTTGTACAACTAGCAACAACTCCATCTAGCAATTAGTATTGTGTTAGCATTTAAAATCCCCAAAAGTCTCTTAATGATGAAAAATGTCTAATATCGAGTGTTTGATAATCGCCAAAGTTCTCTCAGCAGATATAGACGTGGACGGAAACCTCCATTTAACTCTAAAAAATAGTAATGCCTACTGGACTGAGTACGCAGTTAAACACCTGCGAGACCTAACCAATCAAATAATTGAAACCCATATCAAAAAATGGAACCCGAACAAACCCCAATAACAACATTTGCACTTTTAATAAACAACCACTACCGCATTTCTGCGCTGAATTATTATAAACGTAGAAAAACAAACTTGCGACAAAAAATTAGTCGATTAGCAGATGGCATCGACTTTTTTTGGTTTAGTTTGCTGTTCTAAATACTCAATTACTTCTCTAGTTTTGTCTTGAGTGTCTTTAATTATTTGTTCTGCTGTCCAGCCTTGCATTCGCTCTGCATCATACTCTCTAATTTTCCGTATGTCCTCAACGGTGAAATCTTTGGAAAGTTTGGGTTTTTGCATAGTTATTCCTCTTCGCCTTCTTCTCCTTCAACAAGCATTGTTGGAGGATATATTTCTACAGTTCTATAGCCTTCCATCATATTTATTATTTTAACTCCATTAACTGTTCGTACGTTTACCATGTGTTTGAAGTTCCAGGACGTTATTATGTCGCAACCTGCTACAACCGCGCAAGCGATGTGACGGCAATCGTTGAGGCTTTTTTTGGTGAGGACATTTTGTTCAATAAATCGGTGTGCAAGGGCGATTGTTTCGGGTGTTTCACGCATTAAAGAATAGTTGATTTGACCCAGCATATTCCATAAGTGGTTTCTTTTGTTTTCTTCGCATTGTGAGAGTTCTGCTATGGCAACATCGGAAATTACTACGTCATAGTCGCCGGTTTTTATTTTGTCCCATAATTTTAGGGTGGTGTTCATTTTTTCAAGGTCAGGATTTTGCTTCAAGTAACTTATCACAGAGGTATCTAGGTATATCTTTAGTTTTTTCATTAGTCTCTCTCACTCTTATCTAGTAATGTGTTGGATTGTTTAAAAATTTCGATAAAGCTTTGGGGTTTTTGTTTGTGGGTTTTAAAATTTCTGGGTGTTCTATGTTAGGTCTCTGTATGCAAAGAATATGTAAAATATTGGCTGATTGTAAAACAAGGTTTTCAGGGGTTTTCAGTAAATTTGAGCGTAAAATCAAAACTGTCCTTAAGTCATCTAGGTTCACCGCTGTAGCGGGTTCTAAGAAGAAAAGCGAGGTGAAAGATATTGATTGAAACACTATGCTCTTTTTTTTCTAATTTGAATCTAAATAATGTGCTTTTCTCGTTGGTGGCGCTATTTCTCACTTCACTGTTTGTTTATAGGTCTTTGTCGCTTGTTAGGTCTGAGGGTCCTGAGGAGCAAGCAAGAGCGCAGAAAGTTTTGGTGGGCTGCATTATAGCTGGTGTGCTTATGGCGGTTGCAAAACCGGTCGCTTACTGGGTTACGGGCTGGAACATAACCACCATGCAAGCTGGCTTACCCACAGAACTAATTAGCGCGGTGGATAATCTTTTGCAACTCTTGATGTATATAGGTGTGATAGTTGTGATTGCAGGTTTGATATACGGCGGCATACAACTAAGCCACACAAATAACACCAACAAATCACCTAACGAACCCCAACTAAACCACTCTCAGTCTGTTTAACGGTTAGAAAAATAATGTCGTTTCCAGAACTACTAATCCTTCTATCTGTTATTCCCTCATTTCTTTTTCTCTGTGTTGTTATTCCGCCAACTCAGGTATTGTTTGTTGTGTTGTGGATTTTTTGTTTAGCCTTTGATGTGCATTCAACTTTTGGGTTTTATATTAAAGAGCCAGCTAACTTTGCAGAAAATGAACGCAACAAACTCTTCAGCTCTCTCACCAAAAGATTTGGCTTCAAAAAAGCCGCCCTCATATTCCCAATAGCAATCGAGATACCCTTACTGCTATTCTTCTCTACACTAACTTTGCCGATACTATATACGTACATGTTTCATAGTGCGGCAACAAATTTAGTAGCCTGTCTTGCGGCAAGTTTTGGCATATCAAGTATTGGTCATCTGCAAGCTGCCATAAAAAACACAAAACATGCCTCCAAACAACAAAAAAATGTTTGTAGCAGTGTATTGCGATTTGCTATATAGCCATACTAAGGGGCTAAACGTAGCACTAAATGTTACGTTTAGCCGTTTAGTATGGCTATGTCAAAAAGTATTTTCGATGTCTATTGTTAAACCCGACCCGAATACGACCACAACTAGATTTTTGTAGCAGTACGCCAAGGCGTGTATTGTTCCAATATGCATCAAATTCAGCTCTATTAACAAACTTTTCGGTGGAGCTTTGCCATAAAACGTTTCGCACCTGCTCTGCTGTAACATTGTTGTGCCCTAACGCCAAAAGTGCACTTAAAGCCGTTTGCAGGGCTTCTAAATCCTTCAAAGCTAATTCTTGTTGCTGTTGTAGGTTTTCTGCAATTTGGCGTCCTTTGGGGGTTAGGCTGTAAAAGTTGTGGCCGTACTTTTTTGGAGATGCAATCGAGGAAGAGTTTAGTGGCATTACAACTGAGGGCACAATGAGACCTTTGACGGTTAAACGATAAAGGGTTTGTCTGAGGGTTCTTTCTTGTCTAAATTTAAGGTGTTGAGACTTTTTTGACAGTGAACTGTAGTCTATTTTAAATTTTAGTGCGATATCAAGCCAGATGGGGTTGGAGCAGCCTTTTGGTTTATCGCCCTTTAGCATTAACAAAAGAACGCACTTTTCATTTTTACCCAACCGCACCGTATTAACCCTGTTGTCCTTACAGTTATTGTTGTTATTGTTGGTCGGAGTTGTTGTCATGCCAGGTGGTTTCTCCTGTGTGGGTGTTTAGGGTGCCTGTTCGGGGTTGGGGTTTGCATCTTCGGCAGAAAATTTGTACGGTTTCTTTTTCTGTGCCCTCGATGGTGTATTCGTGGTCGGTGTTGCATATTTCACAGTGGACTTGGAAGGTGCGTGGTGTTATGTCTACGTAGTTGAAGAATTGGTCTTGTTTTTGTACTATGATGGTGGCTTTTTTAAAGTTAACACTGTAGTGGCATCCGCAGTCACAATTATAACTAACTGCTACTAGCAAGGCCGTTTGAGTTTTCTTCTTTTTCTCTTTTTCTCCACCACTACTACTAGACCCTTGCCCTATAGCACCGTTAGTATTAGTGGAGTCGGTTATTGTGGGGGTTGTATGTGTGTAGGTTGATGGGAGATTGCTTAGTTCCGATATTTCTTGGTCTATTGGGTCATATGGCAAGGTTGGTTGGGTATCTGCTTCTTCGTTGGTGTTTTCGTCTGGTTGGTGTTGTTGGTTTGTGTTTGTTGTGTGGTGGGGAGACTGTCTAAAAACTCAGGTTTCAATTAATCTAACCGCAACATGTAGTGTACGGTAAAAAAATGTGTGATATGTGCAGTGTATTGCAGTTGGTGGGCACTAGTTTTTAGACAGTCTGTGGGGGTTGTTTGCAAAGAGGTTTTTGTTTGATGTTAAGAGTTTTTCTAGTTGGGTGTTTTGTTGGGGTGGTGGTTGTTGTTGTAGGAAGGGGGTTAGGATTTGTTTTAGGCTTTGGAGAATTAGAGGGGTTTTGAATTTTTCCATTAGGCTTTCTTGTTGCGTGGGTGGGAATAGAGAGAGCATGTAGAGTTGTTCTAGGGTATATTCGGGATGTTTTTTTAGGGCTTCTTCTAGAACAGTTCGGGCTTGGGGGATGAGGTTGTCAAGGGCGAGGAGCCATTCTATTTCTTTATCAGATAGGGCATCTCCGTAGGCTTGTGTTATGTTTATGCCTGTGGTTTGGTCTTTTTTTATTATGTCGTAGAGTTTGATCCAGTTTAGTCGTCCTCGTATGCGGTTGTAGGTGATGCAAAGCGATTTTGATTGTTGGTCGTCAACGTCTCGTTCTATGACGTTTATGGTTTCCCATCCGAGTTCCCTTGCAATTGCCCAGCGGTGTTCGCCATCAACAATCTCATAATACTGCTCTTGTTGCTGTTGTTGGTTGTCTTCATCGTTTTGGTTGGTGTTGTTTTGTGTTTTTCTTACTACGAGGGGGAGGGTTTTTTCTGGGCCGTCTTTTTGCATGTGTTGTTTTAGGGCTTGGGTTTCTTTTGGGCCTAGGTAGTTGCAGTTCCATTGGTTGGCTTTGATTTGGGTTAGTTTGAGTTGTTGGGTTGTCATGGGCGTAGTTTCCTTTGTAATTGGTAGGTGAGTTTTAGGGCGGCGCAGTCTGGGGGTAGGGGTGGAGCATAACGTTTGGCGGTTTTTGTTAGGTTGGATATTTTTCCTGTTCCGGTGTTGGCGGTTTTTGCTAGGGGGATTAGTTGGAGTTGGTTTGCTATTAGTTGGTCGGCTGCTAGTAGGATGGCGGCTGCGGCTATGTTGGGTCGGCGGTTTGTTATGAGGCTTGGGTTTTTGTGTAGTATTTGTATGGCGTAGCTGCAGAGTTTGCTTGCGTATGCTCTTTCTAGGTGTTTGTTGTTTTCGAGTTGGTCTGCGATTTTTATTATGTGACCTGTTACTAAAGGTATGGTGGGGACGCGGTTTTTGTTTTTTATGAAATAATTAGCTCTTTTCTCAATTTTCATTAGGTTTTTGATTTTGATGTAGCCTTCTATCTTTTTGATGTATTCGTCTGAGCTTAGGGGGTGTTCTTGTTGTTTGATTGTTGTCCATATGGATATGGTGATGAGTTCGTTTTTGGTGAAGCGGATTTTTTGGGGGTTGTGTTTTTTTGTTTCGTGTCGGAGTTTTCGCATGTAGTGTATGGCTGTTTCTTCCATGTGTTGGGGGAGGCCTAGTTTTGGGATTAGGTGGTGGATGTCTATGGCTATTTTTAGTTCGGTTCGTTTGTTGCTTGGGGTTTTTGTGCCTATGGCGGAGCTTGTGTATATTATGGGATGTTTGGAGGCGTTTTTGTTGGTGGATGGTGTTCTGTCTTGTGGGGGCGTGGGTTCTGTTTTGCCTAAGACTAGGCCGCAGTTCATGCAGACGGCTTCGCCGTTTTCATTGTCATCTAGTATGTTTGTGCTTTTGCATTCGGGGCATTTTTCGTTTTCACACATGTTGTATCGGCTCTGTGTTTGGCTGTTTTGTTGTTGCTTTGGTTGGGTTGTTTGTGGGGGTTTGTGTTGCTCTGTTTGTGTTTGTTTTTTTGCTGGATGTTTTGTTATCTTTTAATATCCAGACGGTGTTTATTATTGACATGAAAATCAGTGTTCTGTAACTTTTTAAAGGTCGAAAAATTTTATTTCGCAAATAAACTATTACGACTGGAGACAATATGATACTGTGAAAATTTTTAGAATTGAACTTGTTATAGCTGTGTTAACAGGTTGTTTAGTTGCATGTTTGATTAACAGCAGTTAGGTGTGTTGATGGATGTTCCATGTAATTAGTTACAAAAAGTTCATAATGTATGATAGAACAATTATTCAATGGATATTAGTGTTTATTATTTTTTGATGTTTTAAATATCTGCGGAGTTTTGTTTATGGTGACTAGTTTGACCGAATATGTTCAGATTGATAAATGTTTGTTGGAAGCGATTTTGAGGGAGGTTGGGGAGCTGCGAAAACTCGCCGATACTCTCCTCCCTGTAGCTACTACTGTTGGGTTTGAAGAAGAGGGGGGTGAGTCTTGTTCTGTTGAGTTTGCAGTAAAGCAAAAAGAGCTTCTTCAAGTTTAAGGATTCTTTCTTTAAATTCTGTGGTTTCTTTTCCACGGATTTTTTCTTCTGCTTTGTCTTTTTGTCTTTTTGTTTCCTCTACTTTTAGTGCTGTTTCTTTGTCTATTATCATGCCGCAGGTGGTGCATCTTATTTTGCCTGTGGGGTTTTTGTTGCCACATCTTGGGCAGTCTGTTTGTGTTATTATGCCTGTGTTTTTTGTGGTGGTTTTTAGTCCGTGAAGTTCTAGTATGGCATCTTCTAAGTCACGTGCAGAAAAATGCACATACCTACTCGTCATTTTACTCCCATACGTCCAGCCAGCGAATTGCTCTAATCGGGCTTCGGTGAAAACTTTAGCCATAGCAGTTAAAGAAGTATGGCGATAAAGATAAGGCCAGATATCTTTTTTCAGCTCAGCTTTTTTAGCTAAATGCTTAATTATAGCGCGAAAATGCCGATAACTTAGACGCTTACCTAAATGATTGTTATCTAGAGCACACCAAAGAGACGACTCAGGCTTATTTTTATTGGGATGATCCTCTAACCATTCCAACAAGGGTTTACAGGATATAACCAAGGGTATACGTTTAATACCTGTTTTACCGTTCGCAGAAATAAGACAGTACTCATCTTTGAATATCACACTACTAATCTGCATCGTTAAAAGCTCGCCTGGCCGCAGAGCCGCCTCAAAGAGCACATATACCATCGCACGATCCCGTTTATTGGTAGTAGCTTTAATGATAGCAGTAAAATCTTCAGGAGTGAGCAAACTTTCAGGAGTTACACGTGAATCTTTCTCTTTTACTGCTAAACTTATCCAGCTTATCTCTGGAGGCAGAGGAGTGCCCTTGGCACAACTACCCACTTTGGCGTATTGGATTAGTTTACGCAGGACTAGCTTTTTGTCGCGTTTGGTCCAAGCTTTTTGTTTGCTGGTATTTATGGCAGCAACAATGGCCTCAACATCTTGTTTGGTCATTGTTTTAAGATCAGTATTGATCATGCGTAGAAGCACAGGCATATGGGCCGAGTATTTGGTCACGCGGGCAAGAGAGAGACCTAAAGCACTTAGGTGGTCAATAAAGTGCAAAGCCGTTTGGCCGTTTTGCAGCAGTTTGATGTTGCGGCGGTGTCTTACAAGGCGTTGTTCATAGTCATGGATTGGCTCATTGGTTGTCATGCTCTTAGTAGTTTGTGGGAATTTTAAAACGTGAGGAAGGGCACCGGAAACAGGAGGATAGTGCTCTGGCCGGGATTTGGACCCGGGTCCGCGACTCGAGAGGCCGCTATACTTGACCGGACTATACTACCAGAGCGCTTTTGTATTTATTGCACAATGGTAAGCCTTTAAACATAAATACGTTTTCATGAAACGCAAGTAGAATCTTACAGTAAATAACTTTTATAAAACTTGTCATAGCTGAGCGGTTGCTAAAATTAATTTAAAAAATTAAAAAGGGGGAGGAAAGAGTTTAGTCTTCGCCCATGCCGCCAGGCATACCGCCGGGGCTGCCTTTTGGTGATTTGGCTGTGATTACGTCGTCGATGCGCAGTATCATGGCTGCTGCTTCGGCTGCTGATTTGATTGCTTGTTCTTTGACCATTATTGGTTCGATTACACCGTTTTTGATGCTGTCTTGTAGTTTGCCCTCATAGACGTTGATGCCTTCATTTTTGTTACCTGAGGTGTCATGGGTTGTGCGTAGTTGTGCTATAATGTCAATTGGTTCTAGACCTGCGTTTTCAGCTAGTGTTCGTGCAATTACTTCTATTGCTTCAGCGAAGGCTTCGATTGCTAATTGTTCGCGTCCGCCAATTTTTGTGGCGTATTTACGGAGTTCTTTTGAAAGTTCCATTTCTACTGCACCGCCGCCTGGTACTACTTTGTTGTTTTCGATGACATCTGATATAACGGATAGTGAGTCTGTTAGTGCCCGTTCTGCTTCGTCTATCATGCGTTCAAGACCTGCACGAAGTAGAATTGCTACGCTATGTGGGTCTTTGCATTTTTCAACAAAGATCATTTTATCTTCACCAATTTTGCGTTCTTCAACTAAGCCTGCATTGCCAAGGTCATCTTTCTTTAAATCATCAAGGTCACTGCTGATTCGTGCGCCTGTTGCTCGTGCAAGTTTTTCCATATCGGACTCTTTTACTCGACGTGCTGCTATAATGCCTTCTTTGGCTAAGAAGTGTTGTACCATGTCATCTACGCCTTTTTGACAGAAAATGACGTCTGCACCAACAGTTTTTAGTTTGTTAGCCATTTCTTTTAGCATGTCTGTTTCTTGGTCTAGGAACGCTTTCATTTGTGTGGGGTCTTTGATTCTAATTTCTGCACTAATTTCCGTTTTTTCAATTTCTAGGGGCGCATCTAAAAGTGCAATTTTTGCGTTCTGCTTTACTTTAGGCATGCCTGGGTTAACAACTTCTTTGTCAACAATAATGCCTTTGATTAACTGTGTTTCAAGTAAGCTTTTGCCTGTTTTTTTGATAATTTGAATGTTGTCAATGTCAGCAATTGTTTTGTCTCCGCGTATTTCAGTAATTTGTTTTACTGCGTTTATGGAGATTTCTGCAAGATGCTCTCTTGCGCTACCAACAGATTTACTGCTTGTTGAAGTTAAAGCTACTTTAAGCAATGTTTTCTGATCATTAATATCTAAGGGTTCAGCAATTTTGCTTATTACCTCGATTGCTTTCTGTGCCGCTTTTCGGTAGCCACTTACTAGAATTGTTGGGTGAATGTTTTGTTCAAGTAGTTCTTCTGCTTTCTTTAACAGTTCACTTGCAAGAACAACTGCACTTGTGGTTCCATCGCCAACCATGTCATCTTGGGTTTTTGCGATTTCAACCATCATTTTTGCTGCGGGGTGTTCTACATCAATTTCTTTTAGAATTGTTGCGCCATCATTTGTAATAGTTATATCACCTAAGCTGTCAATGAGCATTTTATCCATGCCTCTGGGTCCTAACGTAGTTTTTAGAACCTCGCCAATTACGCGTGCAGCCATAATATTGTTCCTTTGAGCTTCTTTTCCTCGGCTTCGTGTTGTTCCTTCTTTAAGGATAAGGACGGGTTGTCCTGAACCTGTTGTAGTTAAATATGCCATGTAAATCCCTACTTTTGATAGAATCGTTTCTTTATATTAGAATAATGCAAAAATCAGACAACAATATAAACGTTTTACCCCTGCAAACGTCAGGTTATGATGCACAAAAACAAACTAGACTTCACCAATAAGGAACTGTGTAAAAACAACTTGGCAAATACATGATCTTTACGCTTCTGTCAAACATTCTAAGCATTAACCCTTTCAACCTAGTGCTATCATAATTAACTTGCAAACACCATGAACAAAACGTACAATTAAACATACTGCGCACAAAAAAACGTCAGATGCTCACGGTGTATGGTGTAATTTTATTTAGCTATGAGGATAATACACTTATGCCACAAAGCCGATAATTACAGACTTGAATCTTTGAAGTTGAGTTATATGCGAAAAATAGTTGGCGATAGTAATTATTTGAAAAAACAAGCGCGAAAACATGTTAGCAGGGCCATTCTAAGTTTCATCTTGTTTCTTTTGTTTTTAGGTCTGACGGGGTACCGTGTTTTGTTCCAAACACAAAGTCTTGGTCTAATTGAAGGTCTAGGGCTTGTAGCCTCTTTGATAATGCTAATAATGTTTCAATATTGCCAACGAAAATACAACATATACAAAGGTGGACGACAAGGCGAAAATGCTGTAATTAACACTTTAGCTAATGGTTTAAATGATGACTATTACCTCATAAATGGTGTCTGCTTAAAAAATCATAGCGGAGATATAGATCATGTTCTCTTAGGACCCAGCGGTGTTTACGTGTTGGAAACCAAGAACTGGAGCGGCAAAATCGTCTGTAATGGCGATCAATGGCATCGCCCTGGAAAAAACATCAAAGGCAACCCAAGCCTACAAGTCAAACGTAACACCCAAAAAATCAAAAAAATAGTAAACGCCTATAATACTTTACGAGGAATAAACATTTGGGTCATAGGTATAATTGTCTTCACTAACAACCACGCGGACTTGTATATTAATAACCCTACAGTTACTGTTCTTAAGCTGCAACAACTTTTGCCTTATATAAAAAACCAAGAAAGTAATCAGTTAACAAAACAACAAGTGCAAAACATTGTAAAACAGGTCAAAAATGCATAGTCTCTTACAGCTTTATTTTTATAGATTATTTGTCTTCTTAATTTTTAGCAGATTAAACATTTTATACTTTGAAGATTTCTACCTCCATTTGTTTATATGTTTCAATTAAATATTTTTAGACAACTATTGGTGTTACGTGACGTTCATGGAGTCTGTCAAAGATACTGCAGAAAAAATTCGTAATCTTGAAGTTAAAGGCGCAAGAAATGCTGCAATCGCTGCTGTAAAAGCTCTTCAGACGTTTGCTTATCAAACAAAAGCAATCGATAAAAAAAGTTTTTTAGTCGAGCTTGAACAGGCGCAACGATTACTTTTTGATGCACGCGAAACTGAGCCCTTACTTCGTAACGCCCTTCACTATTTGGTTAGTCAAGTCAAACAAAGTGGGGCTCAAAAAATTTCTGAAATTTGTGCTTTGTTAATTGTAAATGCTGATAACTTTTTAACTGAACTTGATGCTTCACGAACGTGTGCAGCCGAATTTGGCTCTGAGCTTATACAAAATGGCATGACTATTTTTACTCATTGTCATTCCTCAACAGTGTCTAAAATGTTAATTCATGCTAAACAAGCTGGTAAAAATTTCAAAGTTATCTGCACCGAAACACGTCCCACTTTTCAAGGCAGAGTTACTGCACGTGAACTAATTGAAAAGGGTATAGAAACCACTTTTATTATTGATTCAGCAACGCAAGCATTTATCTTAAAAGCCGATTTTATAGTTGTAGGCGCAGACGCAATTACTTTTGAAGGTAATGTTGTTAACAAAATTGGCACATGTGGTCTTGCCATTTTAGCACATGCAGCACATAAACCGTTTTACATAGTTTCCGAATTGCTTAAATTTGATTCCACAACTTTTTACAGTGGACTTGAAGGTGTCGAACAGCGTAGTCCCGTTGAGATCTGGATAGATGCACCAAAGAATTTGGATGTACGAAACCCCGCCTTTGACGTTACACCTAGCAAATATATCTATGGGTTAATCTGTGAAAAAGGTATAATTTCTCCCAAAAACATATTTAACGTTATACAACAGTTTTATCCTTGGCTTTATACTTGATTCTCTTTAAACACTTAAAACTTGATAATTATCCTCTAAAAAGCACTACAAGCCTGCCTGAAATTAAGCGTACGAACCTGTGATAATAATTGTTTCAGTTAAAAAGTTGCATCTTTGATAATTAGACAAGCGTATTAAAGCTTATACAGCTATTTCTTATCCATAAGTTCTTAAGATAGATAAATTTACAATACAGAGGGAATTTAACGTGAAGTTTGATGTAAAATATAAACCATCATATGCTATGCTTGTTGCTAAATTAGAACAAGGTGAAACAATCACTGCTGAGTCTGGTGCTATGACTTACATGGATCCAACAATTGAAATTCATACCCGTAAACGCGAAAAAAGTTTACTTGGCAGTTTAGGCTTAAAACTTGTTGGCGGGCAATCTTTTTGGGTTAATGATTACACTGCCACAAAAGGACCCGGTGAAGCCGCCTTTGTAGCAGCTCCTGTTGGAGACATTGAACGGCTCGATGTTACGATAGGTAAAGGTTATATTATTCAAAAATCTGCCTACATTGCTTCTACCTCTAATATTGACCTAGACGTTAAATGGGAGGGTTTTACCAAGGGTTTATTTGGTCAGGGTTTATTTATGCTAAAAGCAACCGGTAATGGACCCTTATTTATAAACACGTTTGGTGCAATTGATGTTCACACTTTACAAGCAGGGCAAACATTGATTGTTGATAATTTTCATCTGGTCGGTTTTAGTGATACATGTCGTTATGTAGTTACCCGTATTGGCGGCTTAAAAGAAACTATGCTAAGCGGAGAGGGACTTGTAACTCAAATAACAGGCCCAGGTGATGTGTATATTCAAACAAAGAATCTGCAAGAATTCACTGAATGGCTCTGGACCATACTAGGACCCAAAGTAGCCGCATCACGCTCGCGTTAAAACAACGCTAACTTTTTTTATTTCTACGTTCGCTAACTCTTATCCCGTATGGTTTTATATGTAGCTGTGAGCATAAAACTGCAGAAGCGATTATTAATGTCTGATACTGGTGTAACTGTAAAAAAAAACATAGACTTCAGCGAATGGTATGTTGAAGTAGTCCTAAAAGCAGAACTTGCAGATTATGCTCCTGTAAAAGGTTGTATGATCATCCGCCCAGACGCATATGCAGTTTGGGAAAAAATTCAAGAAGTAGTTAATCAAAAAATCAAAGCAACAGGACATCGAAATACCTATTTCCCACTGTTTATACCTGAAGCCTTTCTTAAACAAGAAGCCGAACATTTCGAAGGATTCACCCCAGAAGTCGCTTGGATTACCCAAGGCGGAGATAGCCCTCTGGAAGAAAAACTCGCAGTACGTCCAACAAGTGAAACTATAATGTATTCAATGTTTTCCAAATGGATACGCAGCTGGAGAGATTTACCCCTAAAAATTAATCAATGGTGTAACATTGTCCGTTGGGAAACTAAGGCAACAAAACTGTTTCTACGCACACGCGAATTCCTATGGCAAGAAGGACACACAGCCCACCAAACCGCTGAAGAATGTGAAGCAGAGGTCATGTGGGCCCTTAACATGTATAAAGATATCATTGAAAACATTCTTGCTATACCTGTGTTAATTGGTACTAAAAGTGAAAGCGAAAAATTTGCAGGCGCTATATACACAACTGCTGTGGAATCTATAATGCCTGACGGTAAAGCACTACAAATGGGCACAAGCCATAATCTTGGACAACATTTCGCCAAAGTCTTCGACGTAAAATACATTGGTGAAGATAAAGCAGACCACTACGTTTGGCAAGCTAGCTGGGGTATTACAACCCGTCTTATTGGTGCTATGATTATGGTTCACGGCGATGACAAAGGTCTAATTATGCCACCCAAAGTTGCTCCAACACAAATTGTTATAGTGCCTATTCCGTTTAAAGGTCAAGATGCAGAGGCAATCGCGGCTAAAACATGTGAGATAGCTGAAACTCTTAAAACCAATGGTTTAAGCGTTATTTTGGATGATCGACAAGAATACACGCCAGGATGGAAATTCAATCAGTGGGAACTTAAAGGTATACCTATACGTATTGAAATAGGTCCACGAGACCTCAAAAATAGTCAAGTAGTTATGGTTAGACGTGACACTGGACAAAAAATCTTTGTTAAAGAAACCGATATACTAAATACTGTTGAAACTCTACTACATGATATACAAGACAACATGTTAACAAAAGCTAAAACAATTCTGCAAGAAAAAACAATTGCCGTGAAGAGTTATGACGAGTTCACGCAAATCGTTGAAAGTAAAGGCGGATTTGTCAAAGCGTCCTGGTGTGGTAGTTCTGAGTGTGAGGCAAAAATCAAAGAAGAAACAGGCGCAACCATACGTGTTATACCCTTCAAAAAAGAAGACCTCCAAACCGGTTGCGTCTACTGTGGAAAAACAGGCAAAGACGTTGTCTATTTTGCTAGGTCATACTAGCAATTTGTATTTTTACTTTTTTTCAATATGTTCAACAAAGAGTATTCTCTATTGGCGTGTTGTTTTGGTGGCGGGCTCGACGGGAATTGAACCCGCGACCTAAGGATTAAGAGTCCTCCGCTCTAGCCTGACTGAGCCACGAGCCCACTGTTGTAGTTCAGAAATGTTTCATTGAATAATATAGAGCTTACGGTTTTTATATTTAACATCTCTTTTTCTTTTTTCAAAGTTTTCCATTCTTTAGTGTTGGTGTGTAACGAACAGGTTTTATTTGTCAACTTTTATGGTGATATGAGGTATTGTTTTTGAGTGACTTTGTAATGGTTTATGTTACAACGGCTAGTAGGGTGGAGGCGGAAAAGATTGCTCAGGTTTTGTTAGATGAGCGGTTAGTTGCTTGTGTTAATATTGTTGGGCCAGTGTTTTCACTTTTTCATTGGGAGGGTGGGGTTGATTCGGTTGAGGAGTATTTGATGATTATGAAAACTCGAGAGAGTTTGTTTACGGTTTTAGAGAAGCGAGTTGGGGCTTTGCATAGTTATGAGGTGCCTGAAATTATTGCTGTGCCTATTGTTGCTGGTTCTGTGGCATATTTTGATTGGTTGGCTTGTACACTTCCACGCTAATGTACATTTATGTACAGATAAGCCTTAAATAATACATCAATGTATACTTCTAAACTATTGGAGTGTACGCAAAATGAGGAACCACCTTGACAACCAAACAACAAAACAAACACACACTATAAACTACAAAAAAATCCCCTACACCCAACAACCATTTGAAATTTTTTCAAAACTCCAAAACCACTACAAAAACACGTACTTCTTAGAATCAATAGAAGGACCAAAAAAACTAGCACAATACTCATTCATCGGATTCTCACCAACAATAACCATCCAAACCAAAAATAATCAGACTACAATTATCAACGAAAAAACAGGCAAAAAAACACAACAAAACACAACCGACCCCCTCCAACTAATCCAAGAAACACTAAAACCAAAAACAGTCCACAACCACAAATTCCGCCTCGTAGGCGGCGCAGTAGGCTATATCTCATATGACGCCGTCCGCTACTGGGAAAAACTATCTCAAGCAAAAAACAACATAGACTTTCCCGAAATCGAAATGGGCATATACGACGACGGCTTCATATTTGACCACACCCAACAAATAGCCCTCTATTACTATCAAGAAGAAAATCGACTTCCCGAAGCCGAAAAAACTCTAAAAAAAACAGTCCAAAACAAAAAACTATGTGTCACTGAACCAACTGTCAACATTTCAAAAGAACACTTTGAATGCACAGTTGAAAAAGCTAAAGAATACATAACTGCAGGCGACATCTTTCAAGTTGTTCTCTCAAAACGATACCAATTCCAAACCAAAGGTTCTCTAATTCCATTCTACCAAGCTTTACGATGCATAAATCCCTCACCATACATGTATTACTACAAAGCAGGAGAACGCCAAATTGTTGGTGCCAGCCCCGAAATGCTTGTCCGCGTTGACAATCGTATGGTTGAAACTTTTCCCATTGCAGGCACCACAAAAATCACCCAAGACACAATTGAAAACAATCGCTTAGCGCACGATTTACTCTCAGACCCCAAAGAACGCGCGGAACATGTAATGCTCGTAGACTTATCTCGAAATGATGTAGGAAAAATTTCCAAATTTGGAAGTGTACAGGTGCCAGAATTCATGAAAGTACACCAATATAGTCACGTGCAACACATTGTATCCCAAGTTGTAGGTGAACTACGTGATGATCTAGAAAGTTTTGATGCTCTACGCTCAGTTTTCCCCGCAGGCACAGTCTCAGGCGCACCAAAAATTAGAGCCATGGAAATCATAAATGAACTAGAGCCTTCCCAGAGGGGTCCTTACGCAGGCGCCGTGGGTTACTTCTCATACAATGGTAATGCCGACTTTGCAATAACCATTAGAACCCTGTTTGCTAACAAAGATCAAGCATACATACAAGCAGGTGCCGGTATTGTTGCAGACTCTATCCCTGAACGAGAATGGATAGAGACCGAAAACAAGGCAAAAGCCCTGATGAAAGCTATCGAAACATCCGGAGGTATATAGTTTGAAAGTTTTAGTTATAGATAACTATGACTCATTTGTCTACAATCTCGTACAGTACATTGGAGAAATGGGCGCAGAAATCATAGTTTATCGAAATAACCAAACAAATATACAAAACATTACTGAGCTTAAACCTGATCGTATTGTTCTCTCACCCGGACCTGGTACTCCCGAAAACGAAAAATACTTTGGCATCTGTAAAGCCATTTTACAAACACTAAGTCATAACATCCCAACACTTGGTGTCTGTTTGGGACATCAAGGAATAATTCACACATACGGCGGAAAAGTAGTTCACGCAAAAAAGCTTATGCATGGTAAAACATGCGACATAAAGCATGACTGCAAAAATCTCTTTACAGATGTTCCTAATCCTTTCTTAGCTACACGATATCATTCTCTTGCAGGCGAACGTGTTTCACTTCCAGCTTGTCTACAAATCACTGCAGAAGCTATAGATGATAGAGAAATCATGGGTATACGTCATGTTAAATATCCCATTTATGGTGTTCAATTTCACCCTGAATCTATTTTGTGTCAAGTCGGTAAAAAAATTATCTGCAACTTTATAGAAGGTAACGACTTGTGATACAAAATTGCATTCAAAAACTAATAGAAGGCACAGATCTCTCACTTAACGAATCTACACAAATTATGCAAGAGATCATAACGGGAAAAGCAACAAACGCCCAAACTGGCGCATTTCTAACTGCACTGCGGATTAAAGGTGAAACAGCTGAGGAAATTGCTGCATTTGTTAACGTAATGAAAAATCAATGTCGACAAATTAACCCTCAGGTGCAGGGTAGACTTGTGGACACTTGTGGAACGGGTGGTGACAAAATTAAAACTTTTAATGTGAGCACTGCAGCCGCATTTGTAATTGCAGGTGTAGGTATTCCAGTTGCTAAACATGGGAATCGTGCAGTAACCAGCAAAAGTGGTAGTGCAGATGTACTTGAAAAGCTGGGGCTGAACTTGACAATAGCACCTCAAATGGTCCAGTTAGCTATTGAACAAGTGGGCATTGGTTTTATGTTTGCTCCTGCATTTCATCCGGCTCTAAAATTTGCAGTTCAACCCCGTAAAGAAATAGGAATACGTACTGTTTTTAACATACTGGGGCCATTAACTAACCCGGCAAATGCTACAGGACAATTGCTTGGAGTTTATGACCTAAAACTTGTTGTGCCTCTAGCTAATGTGCTCAACAAGCTTGGCTGTAAAGAAGCTATGGTTGTCCATGGTTTAAACGGGTTAGATGAGATATCAACTTTGGGTAAGACTTGTATTGCACATTTAAAACATGGTCAAATTCGTGTGTTAGAGGTTAATCCCGAATTTTTTGGCGTAAAACAAGTTAACGCTAAAGATTTAACAGTTTCAAATGTTGAGGAAAGTGCAAAAACTATTTACGATATATTGTCTGGTAAAAATTTAAATGATCCTAAAGCAGAGATGGTTCTAGTTAATAGTGCTGCAGGCATTATTGTAGGTGGCAAGGCAAATGATTTTTCAGAAGCCATGCAAATTGCACGAGATTCCATTTTAAGTGGCGCTGCTTATGGTAAATTAAAAGAGTTAATTCGTATTTCTGGGGGCAGTTTACAGAATATTGAGGAGTTAATATCAGCATGAGCGACTTTTATGATACTTTAGGTTATGATGCCCGAGCAACCATCAACAGTGGATATTATAGCTCTTTTAAACTTATGCCCAGTTTGCATTTAAGTCTTAAAAAAGCTATTCTTAAGTGTAACAAAAACTCTATAATATCTGAAGTCAAATTTGCCTCGCCAGCTTTTGGTGTTATACGTGAAAATAAAGATCTAATAGCAATTGTTCAGGCCATGGAAAGAGGTGGTGCAGTAGCTATATCAGTATTAACTGAACCTTGCCATTTTAACGGTTCAATAAACACTCTCGTATCTGTTCGCGGGGCAGTAAACCTTCCTCTATTGATGAAAGATATAATTTTAAGCCCGATACAAATTGCTGCGGCAGTAAACATTGGAGCCGACGCTGTGCTTCTAATAAAAACTCTCTATGACAGGGGATATGGCGAGGTTGATCTTGATAACATGATAGAGATAGCCCATGCAAAAGGTCTTGAGGTTTTACTTGAAGTCCATACAGGAAAAGAATTCAAGGCAGCTAAAAAAACAAAAGCAGACATAATTGGTATAAATAATCGTAATCTTGCTGACCTAAAAATAAATCTAAATAATACTAAAAAAATTCTTCAAACAAACAGTTTTGACAACTTGGTAATAGTAAGTGAAAGCGGTATTTGCACAGTAGCCGATTTACTTTTTCTAAATCATATAGGTGTATCTGCTTTTCTTATTGGCTCAAGTATAATGTTAACAGAAAACATTGAGAAAAAAGTCCGGGAGTTTGTAAACGCATGAAAATAAGTAATTACCCTAAAAATGGGAAATTTGGAAAATTTGGTGGCAAATTCGTTCCAGAAATCTTGATGGAAGCCGTTAACGAACTTGAAGTTGCATATTATCAAGCAAAACAAGACATAGAATTCCGCAAACAGTTAAATTATTACCTAGCTGATTTTGTCGGTAGACCAACACCGCTTTATTTTGCTGAGAACTTGACACGTAAATTGGGTGGCGCAAAAATTTATTTAAAACGTGAAGACCTAGCACATGGTGGAGCACACAAAATAAATAATACTCTTGGACAGGCATTGCTTGCAAAACGTATGGGTAAAACGCGTGTTATTGCTGAGACAGGGGCAGGGCAGCATGGTGTGGCTACAGCAATTGCTTGTGCTGCTTTAGGTTTAGACGCCGAAGTGTACATGGGTACTGAAGATTGTGAACGACAGAGACTAAACGTGTTTCGTATGAAACTTTTAAACGCCACGGTTCATCCAGTGGAATCAGGCTCAAAGACTCTTAAAGACTCTATTAATGAGGCCTTTCGTGACTGGGTAGCTAACCTTAAAACTACTTATTATCTAATAGGTTCAACAATGGGCCCACATCCCTATCCTATGATGGTTCGAGATTTTCAAAGTGTAATAGGCAAAGAAATCAAACAACAATTCAAACAAAAAGAAAAACGTTTACCAGATGCATTAATAGCATGTGTGGGTGGTGGAAGCAATGCTATGGGTACATTTTACCCTTTTGAAGACGACTCTGAGGTTCAACTCTACGGTGTAGAAGCTGCCGGTGCTGGCCTAGAAACCGGCAAACACGCCGCAACACTTACAGCAGGACACGAAGGCATCTTTCATGGCATGTATACATATCTTCTACAAGATGACAACGGACAAATACAAAACACTACAAGTATATCTGCAGGGCTTGATTATCCCGGTGTTGGACCTGAGCACTCCTTTCTAAAAACACTTAAACGAGCAAATTATGTCTCAGCTACCGATAAAGAAACGGTGGACGCCTTTTTGATGCTATGTAAAACTGAAGGTATACTGCCTGCATTAGAGTCCTCACATGCACTTGCATACGCAATAAACTTGGCGCCAAAAATGAGTAAAACACAGTCTATTGTGGTCACTTTATCTGGTCGCGGTGACAAAGACGTAGAAACTATAGCAGATTTTATAGGGGAAAAAATATGAATACCATAAAACAAGTCTTTGAAACTAACTATAAAAACAAAAAAGGTTGCCTCATAGGTTACATCACTGCCGGAGATCCAACACCTAATATAACCCCTAAAATTGCTGATGCCCTAATCCGTGGTGGCGTGGATATTCTTGAGTTAGGGTTACCCTTTTCTGATCCTATTGCAGATGGTCCAACAATACAAGCCGCAAGCATACGCGCCCTAAACGCAGGCACCACACCTATGAAAGTGTTAGAAATTGCAAAAAAAATCAAATCAAAACACGTCAATGTACCCATAGTCATAATGACCTACTACAACCCAATATTTCGCATTGGCCTTGATAATTTCCTATCAACTGCCAAAACTCATGGTGTTAACGGGTTTATTGTACCTGACTTGCCTATTGAAGAAGCAGCTGAATTTAAAAAAACAACAAACAACTATGATTTAGACACTATTTTTCTTGCCGCACCCTCCACCTCAGAAGAACGCCTAAACAAAATTGTTAACGCCTCCTCAGGATTTTTGTATCTAGTTTCCCATTTCGGCGTTACCGGAGTAAAATCTTCCATAGAAAACTCTACCCTACAGCTAATACAACGCGTTAAACCTATAACCGATAGCAAAATTCCATTAGCTGTAGGTTTTGGCATTTCTAAACCTGAACATGTTCAAAGAATAATCAAAGCAGGTGCCGACGCTGCAATTGTAGGTAGCGCGTTTATCAACATAATTCAAAACAACACAAATAACACTGACATGTTAAATGAACTTGAGGCAACTGCAAAAACACTAAAAACAGCAATTATCCTTGAAAGACCCTAATGCTACTGGGAAAGTTTTAATGTCCCTTCTGCTCTTTAGCCTATAGCGATGGATCTTAGGCGGTGGGTCAGGGGTCCATTATCTCCGTAAATCCTCTACATGACGGGCTAACATCTGCGGATGAGGCGTCAAAGGCCATTTGAGCTTCCCTTTCCGAAACGTTGATTATCCGTCCTTTGGGGCTGGCGGTCCATGAGTAGCTTCCGTAGGGGAGCTGCTTCATTGTTTACCAGGCGAATCTGGCTAGGCTCGGGAGAGAGCAACCTAAGTTTGGACGTTACGCGCTCAAGGGGTCACGGGTATGAGTGTAGGGTCTGAAGTCTCAAGCGGAGTCTAGACGACAAACCGCAGCGATTCATCGCTACTTCTCACTTTTCAACATACTAACTACCTGTCACCTTACTTAGGAACTGTGCATAATTAACATGCAAGTAGTCTCATGGATAAATCGTGTAATTGTACTTATTACACACCAAAACTTTTACACATTATTTTTGCACAGTTCCTTACTTCATAAAAAAACCTCAAACACTTAATGGTACATCACATTTTTGACGTTTCCCGTTTTCAAACAGATACACTTGGTTAATACAAGTTAAACGATTTTTGTCATAAACTAGTGCTGAACCTTTCGGAACCGCAAAAATCCGTTCCGCCAAAGAGAGCACTTTTAACTGCTCATCTTTTTTATAACTATAATGCGCTTTCAGCGTTAAATCAACTAATCCTAACCCCTCAATTATCTTGAGCTGCTTAGTAGATCGAATGGTTACCAAACATTTTTTACATAAAGCCAATGCTCCAGCACTTCGACCAACAATTATTCCATTGAAATCTTTTAACAAAACATCAATACCAACACGTTTAAAACGCTCAATCAAAATACTCGGACTACCCCCAGTCAAATAAACAAGATCAGATTGCCCCAGTTTTTCCTCCAACTCATGCAGAGAAAGCGAATAATCAACAAAAACTACCCTATTAGCACCTAAATACCTCAAATAATCATAAACTAACTTTTGCCGATGATATATCTGATCAAAATTTGCCCTCGCCCACGAAAAAACTAAAACATTCGGTAACCCGCCCACATCACTAAAAGCTTGACGATTAACCTCTTCACCATCACGTTTACGAACACTCTCGCCACCTAAAAGATAGACCTTAAACATACTAAAACAATAGAACTTGAGACTAAAAAAGTAGTTCAAAATTATCTGATACTTTTAAAGTATTTGTACGTGATATTTGGTTAAATAGACATTAGGCTTTATTAGTGTTTTAACGGTAAATCGGAGTTTTTATTAACACATAATCATTTTATTTGGATTTTAGGGAATTTGCATACTAAATTACGCCATATTATCCAAACATCCAAAGCATTTTAAGACCTTCACAGAACTCACCCAACAAGAATTCAACATCCTAAACAGGCAAATACACCAAAAACACACACAATACAAACAAAAACAACCCCAAAAAACCAACCACAAACAAGCCACCGACACAGGACAACCCTTCAAACTAGACCCAAACCAACCAACTACTCACTCTACTACTCTACTACCAACTATACACCTCCAAAACCCTGATAGGCTACCTCTACAACCTCACCCAAACAAGCATCCTAAGAACCACACAACAAACTAGAACCCCTAATCCAAGAAATACTACCCATCCCAAACAAACACCACCAAAAAACCCAAAAACTAACCACCATAACAAAGATTGAAAAAATATTCCCAGACTTTGAAGCATTCATAGACGCTACTGAGCAAGAGATTCCAAGACCCCAAAACAAACAAAAACATAAAACACAATACAGCAGGAAAAAGAAAAAACACACAGCAAAAACCTAACTAACCGTTAACAAGCAAGGATTAATTGTACATAAATCCCCTCATGCAAAAGGAAACACTCACGACTATACGCTCTATAAGCGTAGTCATCCCCAACTGCCTCGTGAAATAACTTAAGTTGGATTTAGGTTATCTGGGCATCGAGAAGGATTAGGAACGGTTAAATAATAATTTGTGAAATTATAGCTTTAGTAAATAAATTTAAGATAAAAATAAGGCGTTATTGCCTAATACACCGATTTAAAATTCTTTGGCCCCACACGTTTTCCCAAATTATAGTTTAACTGTTCCTAAGCTCTTAGCGTCAGCTAGGGTAGTTGTGGAGCATACTAATAGTAGGGTGAAAAAAGTTTTGTATCTTTGGTGAAGAGTTTAGAAATCGACTTAGAAACTAGGAGCCTATGACTGAGATAGTCTGCGGCCTGATTAATTTCCACATATCAGGGACTCTAACAGTCTAAAAAATAACCCACATAACCCCAAAGCCCCATTAAAAACACAAAAAATAATAAAGCCTAACGTCTAACGTATTTTGTTTTCATCAATTAACCTCTCCACTGCTGTAGTAAGGTTAATTATGTAACTAATATTTAATTGTGTCAGAGCACTAGGTTGACAGCATTGACTGAACAGTTATTTTTATCGTTGTGGTGTTAATTGATGAACGTTTTGTGAGAAGCTGTTGGCAATCGTTTGGGTGTCTTGGTTGCCTACTATGAGGTATTCGCCAGTTTTCAGCTCTATAATAAGGCAAGTAGAGTTAGTTGTTGCTACATAAGCTGACGCGCCATTTCCCAAAGTGTATAAACCCACGTTTGTGTCGCCAAAGTTGGTTCCATAGTTTTTATGTAATTTAAAGTCGCCTGAGCCTACTTGTCCAACAAACGCTGTTGCTATTTCGTCAGAAGTAACAGTCTTATTACCGCTGATGGACAAGAGATCCCCGATAACATTAGTATGGATAAAACTTTTGGATTCTACGTTTATGTATCCAGAATCAATAGTCACCACAGATGGTGATGCAATAGTGGATGATATGCCATAATACATAAGACCCCCTAGCACTATTAACACTATACCCAGAATTGCACAAGCGAATTTAATGCTCACACCCACACTTACATCAACAATTTTTTTGTATGGCTGTCTTTTTTCTTTTAACAGTTCGCTCAAAACTAAACCTGTTACTAATATAACAACACCAAGCACTATCATGACCATTATGATGATATTCACAACATTGGGTACCGTTGTTATTTGTATATTGAATTGTTCGGTTGTCATTTTGTGAACCACTTCTATGGTTAAAGCATGGCTGTTGTTATTAATGATGTTTTTGTTTTGTTTTTTGGTGGTATTTGCATTGGAGGTTTTAGCAGGTTGTGTTGTCTGTTTTTCTTGGACGCGACATATCTGCAGGTAATACAAAAAAACGATGTTAACAAATCTATGTTGGGACCCTACCTGAAAACACAACAACACCACGCATCTTTCTGCTGGATCATATGGTTATGAATATGGAAATTTTGTCAAACACTTTTACTATTTTCTAACTCAGAGTAACACAGTTCATCAGGCTTTAGATAATGCAATAAATTGGGTTTTCGGAGTACAAAAATTTGATCAATACCCTCTTACAACTATAGTTATATATTATGATTCAGTTCATAATCAGTATGTAACTGAATGGATGAAAATTTACGGCAATAGCCACATAGCCTTACCATAACAATTGGGAGTGAAATGTGATGAAAACATATATGAAAAATATGGAAAAAATTCTGGCGGTTTTGATTCTTTTGGTAATGGTGGGAACTTTGTTTATACAGGTGCCCAAAGTATGTGCTATAGAAGCAAATAATCAAGATAAAGCATTGACGTTTCTAAGCGACGTAGTTAAGCTCAATATGTCATTATATACTGTTAAACTGGGCAGTCAATTTGTAGATTTTCCACCACACTGGAATGGCATTGCTGAAGAAGTGATACAATATGATTTAGACTGGAAAAATGAAAGCATACTGTATGTAACATGTAGATTTAGAGACAACCAGTTATATGGTTGTAGTATCATAGCCTCAAGAGGGTCACCAATTTATGTTGAACCACAAATAACTAACGCTGTCGATTCAGCCAAAGGCATTCTTGACCGATACATGACTTATTTCCAAGCAACATACATTAAAGAACTGCAAAATGTACTAAACACTGTTGATACAACAAACACAGTAACAACATTAGGTAATGTGAAGCTTGTCACATCGTCAACCATAGAAACTGAGAGTAAAGCGGTTATAGACAAGTTTGAATGGATATACACTGTAAACGGTGTTGATGCCCCTCAAAATACCTTTAGGGTCAGTTAAATAATAACTTGCGAAAAATATAATAGGTTGTTACTGTAATCTATTTTGGGAACACAACCAATGGAGCGAGAAGAAATACGCATATTGTGGGACAACATGAAATCCCAACTAAACG
>Ga0209755_10002528_pt1 | contig 25043 bp, 26 predicted proteins | sample TergutCo191P1_FD_187301 | JGI IMG/M metagenome (GOLD analysis project Ga0209755, IMG submission 187301) | Cornitermes sp. P1 segment gut microbial communities from Petit-Saut dam, French Guiana - Co191P1 (SPAdes) (version 2) | ecosystem: Host-associated > Arthropoda: Insects > Digestive system...
AACAGAATTAATAGAATGTCCCGTGATGAGTTTATTAAACAATATGTGGAAATAATGAATCGCATTTTAAAATTTTCTGAAAAGTCCAGAAATGAAGGTTTATTATCGCTAAAAGAGGATATTGATCAGGAAAAAGTAAATGAAGGAGATATTTTTGAATATGGAATGAAGCTTGCGATTGAAAAGCTTTCTGATATTTCTGTAAATAAGGATATTCATGATTCAGAATTAGTATATATTGATACACAACTTTCAGTTATGGCAGAACAGGATAGCGATGAATACACTCGCATGTTAAATAATGTAAAAAAAGAAGCAGTTCTTGCAATCATTAAAGAAAATAATACCAGAATTGTTTTTTTGCTTGTTCATTCACTAACTGATTTAACACCAGATGAATCTTCTGTTTTATTTAATTATGTTTAAATGTACGAAGACCTCACACAAAGGCATAGAGGATTGGAAATTAATAGTTGATTTTTTGTGTTTTCTTTAGTAGAATGGTAGAAATAAAATATGAAAAATAAGGAGATTATTATGAAAATTGTGAGTTGGAACTGTCATTATGGATTATCTCAAAAAAAGTATGATGCAATAATAGAGTTAACTCCAGATATTTTAATTATTCATGAATGTAAAAAACCTGATTTCGAGTTAATAAAATCAAAATGGAAAAATAAAAATTTTTATAACGATGATTTGTATACTGATAAAAGTGAATATGGAAGTGAACTTGGCGTGGCAATATTTTCAGATAGTTTTAATATTAAGTTCACAGATATATTTAACAGGAAATATAGATATTTTATTCCTTATGAAATTTCCAACAACGAAATAATTATAAATTTATTCGCAGTTTGGATAAAACCAGATGATGGAAATTATTTAACTCCTTTATATAATGCTGTTGATTATTATAAAGAGCAAAATATGATAAATGATAATACTATCATTATTGGAGATTTTAATACATTTGCAAAAGAAAATAACGAGCGCTTAGTTGCTCTCGAAAAAAAATTATCTCCATTGGTTAACTGTGCTAATAATTTTAATAATTCTTCATTTTATAATGAACCTACTTTCAATAGTGCAAGATACGGTTTAGGTATTGATGATTTCTGTTTTATTTCAAAAAACTTTAATTGTCGAAATATTAAATTTATTACACACAAGGATTGGAAAAACGAAAACGAAATAAATCGTTGGAATGGTTCAGATCATTGCCCAATCAGTGTAGAATTCGATATTAATTAAAAAATTAAACAAACCTTAGGTCTACAAACATAAAAGATTGTAATAAAATCCTCCGTGCCTTTGCGCTGAGAACCTGCGGTTCTATGTGTGAAATCTTCTCCAATAATTTCCTTCCACTCTATCGCTATTTGATAGAGTGGATATTATATACTTCTATAAAGGATAATCTTGGCGCGAAGGTTTTAGACGAAGTGATAAATAATATGAAAAATTCAAAACGCACATAACAATATTTTGTATTATTTATATTTAGAGACGAGGTTATATGCAGCTCAATATTATTTTTGACAGCCAAACAATGGAGGAAATGGAGATGCGAATTAATGAACACTTTAACCAGATTATGAAAGTTCATAGAGAACAGTTATCATTATTTGAACAATATCAGGTACGACCTACAACACAATTTATACCGGAGATTTGGAAATACCGTATAGTGTGTAACAAAGGTAAATACTTTTTTGGGACATTGAAGGGGTGAAATAATAATAAATAGGTAAAGAGGTATAAAAAATGAAGAATGAAGAAGATAAAGTTGAAATAAATAAAGAAGCAATAAATAAAGAAACGATAAATATTTCTAATAAAGAAGATAATTATGATTTTATACCCCATACTGAGGAAGAAATCGAAAAAATCCTTAATGAAGTTTTAAAAAGCATTGGAGCTATTTAATGTGACTTTCAGAATAAATAATTTTAAGGCAAGTAAAATGAATAATAAAAAAGATAAAAAGAAAGTTAAAATATTAAGTGATTCAGAATTATTAGAAGCTATCGATTTTTATGAAGATGAAACAATATTTGGAATATTATCCTCGGTAGGAAGATTATTTAAATATGTACCAAAAAATTTAAAGACTTATGAACTATGCATGGAAGTGATTAAATCGGTGGAAATGAAATATATATCCATGGAGAATTAAAATTTTAAAGAAGACCTCACACAAAGGCACGAAGGATTGGAAACAAATAGTTGATATTTTGTGTTTTATTTAGTAAAATGATAGAAATATTGTATAAGAATAAAGGAGAATTTTATGAAGATTGTAAGTTGGAACATGAATATTTGGGAAAATATTCATATATATAACTTAAAGAAGGATAAAAAGAAACTCCTTTTTTTTAAAAACAATCATGAAGAAGTTAATTTATGGATCCAAAATTGCAAAAATTATATCCATGAACTTAACGCAGATATTTTTTTATTACAAGAGACTAACCCATTTGCATTATATAAAGAAAAATATGAAAAAAATGATATAAATCAATATAAATTAGAAAAGGAAAATAATATTATTTATTATCATGAACTGTATAATGAATTATATAATGAAAAATTAAGAGAGGATTTTTGGGGTAATGCGATTTACATTAAAAAAAATAATTTTACACAGATAGAAAATAATCTATTTACAAAAGAAAAAATATATTATGGGCAAAATGGATTAATGTGTTATAATTTTAAGTTAAAAAATGGTAAAGAATTAACTATTATTAATTATTATAATAAAAGAAATTTAGAAAGAAAATGTTATACCATGCCAAATGATATTAAAAATGATTTAGAAATATTAATAAAAAATAAAAAAGATAGTTTAATAATATTAGCAGGTGATTTTAATTCTGATAAAGAACGAGATAAAAGTAGCAAAGCTTTTTTTAATTTTATTGAGGATAAAGGTTTTGAAAATATTACAAATGGAGTTGAATTTTATAACACAATGGTCCCCAAAGCAAGATCGTATCCTAATGATAAGATATTCTTAATAAATAAGAATAAGGTTGTAAGATTAAATTGTAAATTAATCAATGATAGAAATGAGGATTTAAGCGATCATTATCCAATTAGTGTAGAATTCGATATTAGTTAAAATAATAAACTTTAAGTTAACAAACACGGAGGATTGGAACAAAATCCTCCGTGCCTTTGTGCTGAGAACCTGCGGTTCTATGTGCGAACATTTCTCCAAATATTTCCCTACTCTATCGCTCTATGATAGAGTGAGTATGCTAACATTATTCATATTAGGAGAAAAAAATAATGACTGAAATTCTAACACAAGATGAAATAAATCAATTATTAACGGCAATTGATGAAGGAGAGGGAAGAAATGCATTTGAAAGTGTAGAAACTTTTGAAGAATATTTATTAAAAAGAGAAATTATACGAGAAAAACCGTATGGAATATTTGAAAAGGATATCTCAGTATGTCGATTCTTCAGTTCTGATAAGAATGAAAATTTATTACAAGATATTAACAAAAAGAATAAAGAGCAGGGTTTTGGAAATATAAATATTCCAAATACAAACATAACTTTATTGAACTATTCCTTTTGTCAAAAATGCAAAACTATATATAGTTATAAAGATCTTATAGAATATTATAGAAACCCAAAACCAGATAAAATATTTCAAAATAGAGCAACACAATTCAGAAATGATACTAGAATATGTTGTAAAAATTGTGATACATATTTTTTACCGTCATTAATAATATCAGATGGGACGCCAAAAAATGAAGTTCAATTTCTATGTAGAATACAAACAATAGATGCAGTTGAAAAATATTTTCAAAATAAAAAAATAAATATATTAACAAAAAATAGTAAAAATATTATTAGAAAAGGAAACTTAAAAGGAATAAAAAATGATGTATATATAAAAGATTTGGAAGAAAAACCAACATTGATAACAAATATAATTCAATATACACCATTTAATTTAATACCAAATCTTTTAGATGGAACCAATGTAGAAAAAGAAAATTTATTATTTGATGAATGGAAATAAACAAGAAAAGTAAACTCTTCTGTTCGTGTTGGTTCGTGGTAAAAGAATCCCCACCCTATCATAATTTGATAGAGCACCTAAGATACAATTAGCAATATTATCTTAGGAGAATATTATGAAAAATGAAAAAACGATTGTCGTTACTACTTACGGGCATGATGAAACTATTGATAAAATTGCTGTTAGTTTATTTAATTATTCTTTGTTTAATTCAGTATCTACAGACGCTGAAACATATTGCAGAACAATAAACGGACTTGAACTTAAGGATAATAAATGGATTAATGCAAGAGTAATTAATGAACATCAACAATACAGATTTGATATGTTTATACCGTTTAATTTTTCCAATTTAATCATGAAATTGAAAGATAGAGATATTCAGAAAGTATTAAGAGAAACAGACAATTATGATGTTGCCAACTCTTTAGATGGTGAAGATGAAATAATAAAAGAAAAAATATTCTCTAATATGTCAAAAAGAGCGGTTCAGATAATAAAAGAAGACATGAAATGTTTAGGACCGGTCAGGATACGTAATGTTAAAGAAAGTCAGGAAAAAATTGTTAATTTAATTAAAACGTTATCCGAATTTAAAGAAATAAATCTAGAAGGAGAAACAGAATGAATCAAGATGAATTTTTAACTAAATACAGTGAAATTATAATAAAAACAATAAAATATTCAAAGAAAGCAAGAACAGAAGGTCTTTTGGCTTTAGAAGATGTTCTTGATGAAGAAAAAGTAAATAATCGTGATATTTTTGAATATGGTTTACGTTTTGTAATTGATGGTACTGATTATAGAGTAATAAATGATATTATGGGTATTATGATTGAAATGGAGAATGATAAATACAAAAAATTATTAATGCGGCTTCAAGCAGAGGCTGTTTTAAGTATTCAAGCAGGAGATAATCCAAGAATAATATTTTATAAGTTAAATGCTTTTACGAATTATTCTTTGAGTGAAGATCCCGGAGCTAAATATTTAGATGAAGCAATGGATTAACTACGAAAGGAGTTAGTTTAAAAACATGCCTTTGTGCCTCTGTGTGAGATCTTTATTAAAAATAATTTTCACACTATCACTATATGATAGACTATGTATGCTATCTTTGAAATATGGAAATCTTATCCCACGATGAAATAACACAAATACTCGATGCAATTAAAGATGGAGAAACCGATATTGAAAATTTTAAACCCTCTCCTGATTCCCAAAAGATAAAAATATACGACTTTAAACGTCCTGATAAATTTTCTAAAGAGCAAATTCGAACATTATCAATAATACATGAAGTATTTTCCCGATTAATTACAACTAGTTTATCAGCTCAACTCCGCAGTATGACTCACGTTCATGTCGCCTCTGTAGATCAACTGGATTACGAGGAGTTTATACGTTCTATTCCAACCCCTACGACAATGGCAGTAATGTATTTGACCCCTTTACAAGGCAAATTTGCTATGGAAATAGACCCTGATATAACATTTGCAATAATAGATCGTCTTGTAGGCGGTTCAGGGGATAAATGTAAAAATCAACATGAATTATCAAATATTGAACAGGCGATCATGAAAGAGATTGTTATTCGAATGCTGGAAAGACTTCAAGAAGCTTGGGCAAAAATATTTAATTTTAACCTCAGTTTATGTGAAATTGAAACTAATTCTCAGTTTACTAATTTAACTTCTCCGACTGAAATGGGTGCACTTATAACATTTGAAGTAAAAATAGGTCATGTTGATGGAATTATAAATATTTTTTATCCATACGACCAAATAAAAGAAATTGTCGGCTTTTTGGGACAAGTATATTATTATTGTGATCATCCTGTTAATAAAGATAATATTCCTGTTAAATTAACTGCAGAAATATTAACTCGCGAATATTCAATTAAAGATATTAATGAATGGATAAAAAGTACAGAGTTACTGCCATTACATCCGCTTATTCCGCATCAATCCTTTTTAAAACTTGGGAATAATCGTGTTTGGCAATGTGAAATATTACCTGATAACAGATGGTTTAAAAAGAAAATTAAAATAATAGGGTATACCGAAAAACAATTCGGCACGGAGGGTAAAAAAATGGAAGCAAATCAAAGTATTCAGATTGTTAAAGATGCCTTACTTACAGCAAATATTAAAGTAACTGTAGAACTTGGCTCAATCTCAATGTCTATTAAAGAAATTTATGAAATAGGAGAGGGCACAATACTTGAGCTTGATAAATTAGCCGGGGAACCTGTAGATATCAAGGCAAATGGGGTTCTAATAGCAAAAGGAGAAACGGTTGTTATAAATGAATACTTCGGAGTAAGAGTTATAGAAACTGAAGAAAAGGATACAGAAGATGAAAATAAAGAAAATAAAGCAGTGTAAGCAATCAAAACCTTTTGAATTTATTAAGAATATTGATCCGGAAAATTTAGCGCAAATATTTCAGATGGAACATCCTCAAACAATAGCTCTTGTTTTACTGCATTTAGAACCAAAAAAGGCATCAGCTATATTAAAAAAATTATGGCAAGAATTACAAGCAGACGTTATTCGGCGAATTGCATGTTCAGACAGAGTATCCCCAAAAGTTATTAAAATTGTAGAAACAGAATTGGAAAAGACAATTAATTCACTTTACAACGAAGAATTCAAAATACTTGGCAATGTAGATAATGCTGTTAAAATATTTAATTCTATAAATCGATCGTCTGCAAAACAAATAATGACAGAATTAAACAAAGAAGATCCCTACTTAGCCGAAGAAATAAAAAAAAGAAGAAAAAGTGTTTTTAGAATATTAACTCTGTGAACTCAAGATAAGCGTGCGGAAAAGCCGGTTAAAACTAGTGCCTACATATTATTTCTATTATTTGAATGCCCGTAATTTCCATTAAGAATAAGTAAATGCAATAAGGTTACTAAATCAATATTTATATTAATATGGAGTTTGTTTATTCCGTTAATATTACGATAACCAATTTCACTGCTTATAAAACTATGAAGCATATTATTTTCAAATAAATTAAATAACCAGGAAAAACGCAATCCTCCGGTAAATATATACTCGTTCAATCTCATCTTTTCACTATCAAGTAAAAAATAATTTATGGAACAAAAAGGTCCAAAAAAAATATTTTTATTAAATATTATATCCCAATTAATATTGAAATTTAAAAAACTCAATTTTTGTTTATCTTCATTTAATTCTTCATTGTTGAGAGAAAAATTCGAATATTTTTACGGACTTAATCCAATTCCAATATTTGAATATTTATGTATCACTTCTATATACAATAGTTTAACAAAGAATTCGCCGTTATAATCGTGTTTTGAAAAGTCTGCGCCAACCCCAATAGCCGCTAAATTAAAATTTAATGTAAAAGTGTCCTCAGCATATATATAAGTTGACAACGGCAATAAAATTAAAAATAATAATTTTTTCACAGGTTTCACCTTTAAAAAATGTTTATTCCTTAAATAATTTGTTAACATCCTTCCCGTAGGTTTCCATTATCTTATGACGCAGCAGTTCGCCCTTGCCGGAAAGTTCTTTGCCGGCTTCAAAAGGAATTGCAGATAACGTAAATTTGTTTACCCTCTCAAATGATTTAAAACCGTTTTTGGCGCTTACAAGGTCTGAGATTTCGCTGGAAATAAGCTCTTTAATTTCCGGCTGCTGAAGCAGCAGATCGTAATCGACAATTGGGATAGAGTTTTCTTCCGCAAAATCCATGATTGACTGCTGATTGGGAATAACAAGAGCCGCAAGATGTTTTTGATCCTGACCGGCTACCATACATTGCTGAATATACGGACTCTCCCTTAATTTGCATTCAATGGGAACAGGTTCTACATTTTCGCCGCCGCGAAGAACAATTGTGTCTTTCGCCCTGCCTGTTATGCGCAATTCGTTGTTGTGGGTAAGCATGCCTATATCGCCTGTGTTAAGCCAGCCTTCTTCGTCAAGAACGGCGGCGGTAAGGTCAGGTTTTTGAAAGTAACCTTTCATTACCTGATCCCCTTTTGCGAAAATAATTCCGTTGCGTCCGGGAGGCATTTTTCTGCCTTTTTTGTCAATAATTTTTACTTCTGTTTTTGGAAGAACCTGACCGATAGTTCCGCGGCGTGAGCGTTTGTACTGACGCACAGAAATTAACGGAGCGGTTTCTGTCAATCCATAACCTTCCTGAAGCCTTATGCCAATCGAATTAAAAAATAAATCGGCTCTGGAGGGCAGAGAGCCTCCGCCGGAAATACCTGCCTTAAAGCGTCCGCCGAAAACGCGTTTAATTCTGCCGAAAACTGTTAGGTGAAGAAGTCCGCGCAGCGGAACAAGCAGAAGCCATGGGAAAAATCCAATAACTGAATCAAGCGGACGGATACGCCCGTGGAAATTAGGCAAAAGACAAAAAGTTAAATCTTTAAAATGGGTATACATCATCGCTACAGTTACAGTTAAGTCAAATAATTTTTTTACAAGACCGCCTTTTGCCTTAACCTTCCTGTTAATGCCGTCCATGATTGCTTCCCAAACGCGCGGAACGCTTACCATCCAGTGCGGACGAATTGTCTGCATGTCTTCCATTAGCACAGGACCAATCGGTTTTGAATATGCGATGCTTGTGGAGTAATAAAAAATCGCGTATTCCATGAGCCGTTCGTAAACATGCCAGACAGGCAGCATGGAAAGCCAGATGTCGCCGGGTTTTAATTCAAAAAATAAAATAAAGTGGGGAAGCTGGCAGAGAAAATTTCTGTGTACAAGCATTACGCCTTTTGGCTCGCCTGTAGTGCCGGAAGTAAAAATAATCGTTGCAACATCTTCGTTCTCACCCTTGTCCATTTCCGCTTCTGTGCTTCCGCTGTGCAGGTTTTCGCGTTTTTTACCCATTGCCAGTACGCTGTCAAAATAAAGAATATTGATGCCATGACTTGCGGCGCTGCGTTCAACTTCGCTGTCTACAGGATCGAAATAAATAATTGTTTTTAATAGAGGGATATCGGCTTTGCAGGAAAGTATTTTTTCCACTTGTTTTTGATTTTCCGCAAAAACAACAGTACATTCAGTAAAACTTAAAATATAGATAAGTTCCTTGGTTGTTATGTCGCATCCGCGCGGAACATCAATAGCTCCTGCTGACATTATGCCGAAGTCGGCAACCATCCATTCCTGACGATTGTCCGAGATCAATCCAACCTTATCACCGCGCTTTACCCCCATTTCCATAAGACCGGAAGCGATATAACACACATCTTCGTAAAATTGCTGATACGTAACAGACCTGTATTTCCCGTTTTTTTCCTTGTAATATTGAATTACAATGTTAGGGTTTTCCTGGACTCTCGCTCTTAACATTAATGGCAATGTTTTTTCCATTCTCAATCTCCGCCTAAGACATATTTTGCATTTTTGTCATTATTTTGTAAAGAGCATGATAATAAAAATAGCCGTTTTTTTAATTCAGTACAATTCTGCCTTTTTTTTGCGTTTCCGGTATGTTAATAATCCGCTGGTTGGACGAGCCGCGAAACGGCAGGTTTGCCGTACGCATCTCGTGGATATATCTTCCGTCAATTAATAAATCTGTAGCAGATAACAATGCGTTTATATTGATGTCGTTGTTTGCAGACTCAATTAATTCTTCGTAAGTAAAGCCGGTATAAGTTACTACATCGAGTTCCAATTTATGAGCTGCATCTGCAATCTGCGAGAGCTCTTCTGCCTGCAAAAAAGGTTCTCCGCCTGAAAAAGTAACGCCCTGTATTTTTGCTGTGCGGTGTTTTGCGTTGTACACTGCGCTGCGCGCAGGATTTTTTGTTTTATTTTGCTTTTTTAACATACGGATAATTTCTTTTACAGTGAACTCTTTCCCTGCGTCCGTATCCCAGCTTGTGGGATTGTGGCAGTTGGGGCAGCGGTGCGGACAGCCCTGAGTAAAAATTACATACCTCAGTCCCGGACCGTCAACAAGACTTTCGGGAGTGATTCCTGATAAACGCATGTATTAATTGTAACATCAATTAAAGTTATGGTGTACCTGCCGATGTTTAATTTCTGCAAGTTTACTGTCATTAAAACGATCCAGGGTTGATAAATACCCGGTTATTCTGCGAACCCGGCTGATATTTTCACCGCCGCATTTGGGGCAGGTGTCTTCCTTGATAATGCCGTTTAATCCGCAGTCCTTGCAAATATCGACAGGGAAGTTGATCGCCGCATAACCCATGTCCGCTTCTGCCATCGCCTTTATTAAAGATTCAAAGGCAGAAAGATTATTTTCAGGCGCTGACTGCAGCTCAACATAGGAAATATGACCAGCGTTGCAGAATTTATGATACGCGCCTTCTATTGCGATTTTTTCGAGCGCATTAATTTGATACTCAACCGGAACATGGAATGAATTGGTATACCATTCTTTATCGGTTACGCCGTCAATTACGCCGTAGCGCTCAACGTCAAGGTGCGTGAATTTTCCGCTTAACTGCTCCGCAGGAGTTGCAAGAAGCGAAAAATTTAATCCGTATTTTTTTGAAACTTCGTCGCACTTGCGGCGCAAATGACCGACAATTACAATGCCGAAAGCCTGCGCGTCTGAGCTTTCGCCGTGATGTTTGCCCATAAGCGCGGTAAGACATTCTGCAAGCCCGATAAATCCGATTGTCAAAGTTCCGTGGCGGATCGCTTTTTCTATCATGTCGTTAGGTGATAAGTCATCGCTGTCAAGATAAAGTTTTTGTCCCATTAGAAAAGGGAAGTCCCTTACTTTTAATTTTTTCTGCACATTATAGCGCGTTAATAACTGCTCGACGCAGGTTTCAAAAACTTCATCAAGATATTTCCAAAAAAGCGATACGTCTTTTTCTGCTCTAATTCCGATACGCGGAAGATTGATTGTTGTAAAAGAAAGGTTCCCTCTGCAATTTGTAATTTCCGGTCCGTTGCAGTTTCCGATAACGCGCGTTCTGCAGCCCATGTACGCGACTTCTTCATCGCGGTATGGTTTGTTAAAACTTGAATCCATAAATGAATATGCGGGGAACAATCGCTTGCAGGCAACCCTCATGCTTAATTGAAACAGGTCATAATTAGGATCGCCTTCTTCAAAATTAATATCTTCCTTAATTTTAAAACAAACATTCGGGAACAAAGGCGATTCTCCTTTTCCCAAACCCTTTTCGTAAGCGAGCAGAAAACATTCTATTACCATTCTGCCTTCTTCGCTTGTGTCTGTTCCAAGATTTATGCTGGAAAAAGGAACCTGAGCTCCGGCTCTTGAGTGCATCGTATTAAGATTGTAAATGAATCCTTCCATTGCCTGGAATGTTTCTTCTTTTGTGCGGTCAAACACAAGAGAAGTTATTTTATTTTCGTCTCCGCTTAATCCGAGCATTTCGAGATTTTCGCGTATAAGTTTATCCTGTTTTTCTTTTTCCAGTCTTACATAGACTGCCATGTCCCTGTCAAAATAAGCAAAGGACTGTCCGCCGTGCATATCATTTTGATTGCTCTGTAAAATAATCGCAGCAAGGGAAGCCGCAGTTTTTATTCCTTTAGGGGGACGTATATAACCGTGCCCGTTATTAAATCCGTCACGCAGCAATTTATCCAAAGGTATCTGAAGACAGGTGAGCGTTTTTCCGTACCACGATAAATCGTGAATATAAATATCGCCGTTAATATGCGCGTCTGCTTCTTTTTCCGGGAGGACGCGTTTTAGGTAATAATTTTTGGAGGCAATTTCAGAAATTTGCAAAACCTTCGCAGACGGCGAATTGCCGACATTGGCGTTGTCGCGGTTTGTCTCCTGCAGGATTTCCGATACAGAGTTCATCAGCTCGCTTCGCGCTTCCCTCAATCTTGAGCGGTCTTCGCGGTATAAAATATACGCTTTTGCCGCCTTTACAAGCCCCTGTTCGATTAAAACGGTTTCAACGATATCCTGGACATTCTCAACCGTAAAATTTGCATTTTTATACAATGTTTTGATTTTTTTTATGACTTCGAGCATTAATTCGACAGCCCTCTGCCTGTCCTCTTCTCCGACAGCCTGGAGGCATTTAATAATCGCGTCTGTTATCTTATTTTCGTTGAAATTTTGAGTTCTGCCGTCTCTTTTTATAATAGATGAGAACACACTACACCCCCCCTCGCCCTAGGTTTTTGAGTATAAATCCCTTTATCAATTTATGTCAAGTGGCTGGAGAGGCACTTACGCTATATATAGCGTTGATTGTAAATAAAGCTACACCATATATAGCGTGGTAAATATGGTGTAACTGCTAATGTAGCTGCTATAATAACAGGTATGGTAGCAGCTATAATAACAGGTATAATAACAGCTACATTAGCAGCTATAATAACAGGTATAGTAACAGCTACATTAGCAGTTACCGAAAAAAAAAGCCCGGCAAATACCGGGCTTTTATAACACTCAATCATCAATTTTACTTAGCAGGTCCGCCGTATACGCGTCTTGCGTTGTTGATAAAATATGAAGCTGAAGAAGAACCTTCAAAACCTGAGCCTGTCGAAATAACATTTAATGCCGCGTTAGTGGCATGGTGTAATGTAATGTTTCTTATAAGCTGTGTAATGCCGTTGCGTCTTCCTTCATCCTGACTTGTTAACCCAATAGCAAAATAGAAAGGTCCTGTCGCATTTGCAACAGGTACGTTTTCTTTCTTAAACTGACCGTGTCCTCTTGCGCCTGAAATGTCGTAAGTAATGGTAAACCATTCATTTGCAACAGCGCCCAATCCTGCCCAGTTTGTCATCTGCTGAAAAATGATCTTGTTGGCAAACATTGCATCAGTGCTGAGACTTACAACTGTGTTTCCGCTGTCCGGTATAAATTCATCTGTTTTGTAGTTGCCGTACATACGAATGGCTCCTGAGCGCAGTGACTTTGAAATATTATCTTCGTCTACCATATACTCTGCAGTCAGCTTATTGTAGTTACCCCATGTTTGTCCCGCAGGCAGTTCAAACTTGTAAATCGCAAGAGCTGCGTTTGCAAGGAAGAGCCTCTCTGTCCCCGGAGGAGGCGGTTCCTCTGATGACGCTCCCGACGATTGTTTTGGTCCTGCTCCGCCTGAGGCGCATGCAGCAAGAGTAAAAACAGCTAAAATTGCGATAATCATGAAAAGAATTCCCAATTTCTTCATACTATTCTCCTTAAATTGTTATATAGTAGGTCTATTTTAGCATACTAATCCCTATCTTTCAAGCTTTTATATTTTAACTTTTTATATTATAATTAAGCATGGTTCTTTGCAATCTTGCGGCAGAAACGGGGAAGGCGCAGCCTCTCGGGGCTTCGCTGACCAATGAAGGTGTAAATTTCGCCGTCTTCTCAAGAAATGCCGAGTCTGTTAAGCTCATCATTTTTGAATCCTCGGCTGCAGACAGCCCGTGGATCGAAATTCCTCTTGATAAAAGAGAACATAAAACCGGAAATATATGGCATTGCTTTATAAGAGGTATTCAAGCCGGGACATGTTATCTGTTCCGCGCCGAAGGTTCTTATTTCCCCGAAAAGGGAATGCGCTTTAATCCGCATAAAACCCTGATCGATCCTTATGCAAAGGCTTTAACCGATGTAAGCGAGTGGGATTTCGGCAAATGTTCAGGTTACGATCCTTCCAAACCCGGACGCGATCTTACATATTCTTCCTTTGATGATATTTCGCATCAGCCGCGCTGCATCATAGTAGATGACAGCTTCGATTGGCAGGGAGACATTCCTCTTAATTATCCGCTGCGTTTCAGCGTGATTTATGAAACCCATGTAAAGGGATTAACCGCAAATCCCAATTCCGGAGTAGAGCATCCCGGAACTTACAAGGGTGTAATCGAAAAAATTCCTTTCTTTAAAGACTTGGGAATAACAAGTCTTGAATTCCTGCCTGTTCAGGAATTTAATGAAAACGAAATTATCCGCAAACATCCGCGCACCAAAAGCAAACTTACAAATTATTGGGGTTATTCGACAGTTGCATTCTTTGCGCCTAAAGGTTCCTATGCCGCAGATAAAACGCCGGGAGGACAGGTTAGAGAATTCAAAGAGATGGTAAGAGAACTGCACAAAGCAGGAATCGAAGTTATTCTTGATATTGTTTTTAATCATACCGCAGAAGGCAACGAGGAGGGACCGACTTTTTGCTTTAGAGGTCTTGATAATTCGATATATTACATTTTAAACGAGAACAAACGTTACTATCAAAATTATTCAGGATGCGGAAATACCGTAAATTGCAATCATCCTGTTGTGCGCACATTTATTATGGATTGTCTGCGCTACTGGGTAATAGAAATGCACGTTGACGGTTTCCGTTTCGATTTAGGATCGATACTTGGGCGCGATCAGAACGGGCAGATAATGGAAAACCCTCCCACTCTGGAACAAATCGCAGAAGACCCTGTGCTAAGCTCGACAAAAATAATCGCCGAAGCATGGGACGCAGGCGGCGCGTATCAGGTAGGGTGGTTTCCCGGCGGACGCTGGGCGGAGTGGAACGACAAATACCGCGACAATGTGCGCAAATACTGGAGAGGCGATCCCAATGAAGCCCGTTTTCTTGCAACGCGCATTGCAGGCAGCTCGGACCTTTATTTGCGCGACGGACGCAAGCCTTTCCATTCAATCAACTTTATTACAAGCCACGACGGTTTTACGCTTAAAGACCTTGTTTCGTATAACGGCAAGCATAACGAAGATAACGGCGAAGACAACAGGGATGGCAGCGATAATAACTCAAGTTATAATTACGGCATCGAGGGCGAGACAACAGACCCCATTATCAAAGCTATTCGCATAAGGCAGTTAAAAAACTTTTTTGCAACCATGATGGTTTCACTTGGCACTCCAATGCTTCTTGGCGGCGATGAAATCGGGCGCACTCAGGGCGGCAATAATAACGCATATTGCCAGGACAATGAAATTTCGTGGTATGACTGGTCGCTTCTGGAAACAAATAAAGATTTATACAGGTTTGTAAAAGGAATAATAGCATTTCGTCTCCGTCATCCGGGTTTTATGCGCCCGGAATTTTTTACAGGCAGGGGCGGCGCTTATAAGGCAATCCCGGATATCAGCTGGTTTGACGAAAACGGCAATGTAATAAATTGGGATAAAATAGGTCATTTTCTTGCGCTCCGTCTGATTGGCAGCAAAGCGGATACTTTAGCCGACCGCGATGATAATGATTTTTACATAATGTTTAATTCAGATATTGAAATAAAAAACTTTTTCCTTGCCGTTCCGCCGCAGAAAAAACAATGGTTCCGCGCCGTTGATACCGGGTTAAATTCACCTAACGATATTCTCGAACTTGGAAAGGAAGAAGCGCTTGCATCGCAGAAAACCTATTCTGTAAAAGCGCGCAGTCTGGTAATATTGATTTCTAAAGAAGTTTAGTATAGAGGTTTAACATGGATAACAGCAGTTTCATTTTCGGCGTCGATCTTGACGGCGTTGTCGGAGATTTTTATAAATCGGTAAGAAAAATTGCAGCTGAATGGCTTAATAAACCAATTGATGCGCTTACACCCGAAGTATCTTACGGTTTCGGCGAATGGGGCTTAAATGAATACGGCGGCTACGATAGATTACATCGCTTTGCGGTAGAACAGCGCAATATTTTTGAAGAAATGGAACCAATCGAAAACGCTCCGGCTATTTTGCGTAAACTGTCCAATCAGGGAATACGCATACGCATCATCACGCACCGGCTCTTTTTAAAATATTCTCACGCAACATCAATTACGCAGACAGTCAACTGGCTTGATAAATACGATATCCCGTATTGGGATATATGCTTCATGAAAGATAAGGGCGCGGTAGGCGCTCACGTTTATATTGACGATGCTCCTGAGAATATTAAAAGTCTTCGCAATCTGGGATGCAAAACAATAGTGTTTACAAATTCCACTAACCGCGATCTTCCCGGTCCGCGCGCCAATGACTGGTTAGAAGTTGAAAAAATTGTAATGGAAGCGCGCGAGGAATGGAGCACCGGAACGATAGGTTTATTCGGCATTTGAAAGACATTGTACTTGTAACAATTAACGCAAAGTGGATACATCCTTCTCTCGCGCTGCGTTTATTAAAAGCAAATCTCGGCGCTTTGGAAGAAGACTGCGAAATATTGGAATTCGCGCTTCGCCAGCCCTTGGCTGAAAAACTGGAACCTTTTGCCGCCGCTTGCGCCGAAGGCGCACCGCCAAAAATACTCGGCATTTCAGTTTCAATATGGAATCATCTTGCAACGATAGAGCTGTTAAAAGAATTGGAAAAAATCCGGGCGGAATTTGCTTATGCAAAACCGGTTATCGTTTTGGGCGGTCCTGAAGTTTCGCACTTGCCGCATGATGCGGAAATATTAAAGTATGCGGATCATGTTATCTGCGGCGAAGGCGAAATTGCTTTCCGTGAGTTATGCGAAAAAATTTTGGGAAAAGAGGTTCTCGCCAAGACGCCAAAGCGCCAAGAAGAGAAGAAGATAAAAACTGCGTATCATTTATATACCGACGAAGATGTAAGAAAAAAGCTTATATATGTTGAATCTTCAAGAGGATGCCCATTCAAATGTGATTTTTGTCTGAGCGCGTTAGAAAATACTATCTACGAATTTCCTTTGGAACAATTTTTAGCAGAAATGGAAATACTAATTAACCGCGGCGTTAAAACTTTTAAATTCTTGGATCGTTCCTTTAATATAAACATTCCGCGCGCTCTTCAAATAATAGAATTCTTTCTCGAAAAAATAATAACCTCATCCTCTTCTCTTAATCCGTGTAAATCCGAAAAATCCGCGCAAATCCGTGTTTCCTCTTCTCCGAATATTCCCTTCACCGTGCACTTCGAAATGGTTCCCTCTCTCTTCCCGCCTGAACTCTTGCAGGCACTTACTCGCTTTCCGCCGGGCACGCTCCGCCTCGAAATAGGCATACAAACATTAAACCCGCAGGTAAGCGCGCGGATTAACCGCCCTTCTAATCCTGAAAAGGAAATAGAAACCTTGCGTTTCCTCCGCGAAAACACAAACGCAATTATTCATGCGGACCTAATCGCGGGGCTTCCCGGCGAAGACTTAATGTCTTTCGGCAGGGGTTTTGACCGGCTAATAGATAGCAGCTACATTAGCAGCTATAATAGCAGGTATAATAGCAGCTACATTAGCAGCTACGTTGAAATTCAACTTGGCATCCTTAAGCAGCTGCCCGGCGCGCCGATTTCGCGCCATAACGAAGAGTTTGGAATGCGTTTTAATCCGCTTCCGCCTTATGATATAGAAGAAACCGCTTCAATTTCTGCAGATGATATACAGCGGATAAAGAATTTTGCCCGTTTTTGGGAACTGCTTGTTAACCGCGGTCTTGTAAAATTGGAAAACGAAGCTGTTTTTGACAGGTTTATGAGCTTGTCAGACAAGCTTTTTTCGCATTTTGGGAGAAATTGGGGAATAGACAAAGAAGAATTGCTGTATTTTTATGAAACGCATTACCAATATGTTGTTCATACTTAAAATTTAAGATATGCTGATGTAAAGGAGAAAATTATGAAAAAAGTATATTCATTTTTACTATTGGTATCTGTATTGTTTGTTTTTTCATGCACCTTACCGAAAGAAATTGAAGTTAGAGGATCAACTTCGACATTGAAATTCGGCGCTGCCTTTGATTTTGGACAAATGCTTACTGATATGATTACAGAAAGTTTCAGCGGCAACGATGATGTTGATGAATTTGAAATTATAGAATGCAATGCTGATACAAGAACATATATAATCTATATGAAACTCTTTGAAGAAGAGCTTCAAAGCATAATCGATGACAAGTTGGCTGGTTATTTAAGCGGTTCCTATTATAATGTAGGAAGTGATGTAACGCTTTTAGAAAAAAATATTGATGCAATTAACCTGGAAGGGTTAAATGATGTTATCAACGGTTTTGAATTTACCGGAATTAAATCAAAACTTTTTGTCAGCGGCTCTGATATTGTTGAACATCTTGCAATGAATATAGATATTGATAATGAATCTATAATTGATGAGGCTCCTTTAAGCGGATTTGATAAAGACGAAGAAAGCGGATTTAATCAAGATGTATGGAAAGATTATAAATATTTTTCCGAACTAAGCGGCGGGCATGAAGTTGATATTGATATTTTAATAAACGGCGATGGAAACGCTGCGCTTGATATAGATGTTTTTGTTAAGAGTGGTGAAATAATTCCAGTGGGTTTAGTAACCACTGGTATCATGATAAAAGCAGAGCTTGTTATTTGGATACCAATGGAATTAAAACCGGTTGGTACTGAGGATAATCCAGATGAAGCAGAGTTAAAATTCCCGAAAGATGCTTTTGAAGACATCGGCGGTTTTATAGAATCGGTTTCTGAATATGTAGAAAGCATGACCATTACTGTCGGGATGAATAATAATCCTTTTGAGGAAGGTTATTTAGTTATGTCACAGCCGGATACAAGTTTTAAAATTACAAATCCTCTGAATGATAAATCATTAATTTTTAAAGTAAGTCCTTCTGATATGAAGCAAATAATTAATTATGGTTCAAATTTTAAACCGGTTGTTAGTATAAAGTTTGATAAAAATAATACTTCAAAAATTACAATTCCAAAAGATGTTGATACGACTCATGTTTCCCTGAATGCAAAACTCAGTTATACAATAGATTTGGGAGGAGAATAAAAATGAAAAAATTACTTTTGCTTTTATTAATTTGTTTTTTAATTTCACCTTTATGTCTCTTTGCAGATGATGCGGAAGATTCAGAAATTGCCGAAGGTGAAGATGTCAGCGGCTATGATTATATGCCGCAGGAAAAAAGTTCTTTTCGCGTAAAAGATCGCAGGATAGAAATAGGTTTTTTGCATACAAGAATTGGTTTTGCAAATAACTTTTTATCAACGAATCAAATCTTTCAGGAGAAAATGATAATCGATCTTGACGGATTAAAAGAAGGGTTTAAGGTAAATTTAGATATTGGCGTAACGCCATTGTTTTTTAATTATGTAAGCGAAAACAAAAGCTGGGGTTACGGACTTTCAATCGGCGTTGACAGCATGGGAATTTTAAATCTTTCAGGAGACATGCTCACTTTAAGCGAAGCGAACGATTCAAAGTCGGATGTAAGCGGAGCAGCTTTTGTGGATTTTAAGGTATCCAGCTTTTTCAGCGTTAAGCAGATAAAAACCAAATTTAAAGCAAATATGTCTGTATTCGTTCCTGTATTATACGTAGACCCGGATATTTCATACACTTTAAGGGATACTAAAGATGCGACCATAGTTGATATGGATTATAAAATAAGGGTTTACACGCCCATGTCAATAGAAGACGGAGTATCAGATTCTATTACTCCTACTCCCGGTGTAGACTTGCATTTGGGAGCGGAATATCCTCTTGCCGAAGTGCTTGGCTTAAGGGATAAAATTAGTTTTCTTGATTTCATCGTAGGCGTCGATCTTATTAATATTCCGTTTGTTCCCGCTTCCATGAGTGACTACATGGAAATGACCGGAAAAATCGGCAAAGGCAATAAAATAGATATTGAGAATTTTGACGATTTTATTGATACAGAGGATCAGTCTTACGGCAGCAAGAGAAAAGATATTTATCGTCCTTTTAAATTTCTCACATGGGCAGACTGGAAACCCTTTGAAGAAATTCCTGTAAGTTTTATTCCAACGCTTGGTTTTTCTGTTAATACCTTGTATAACGAACCCGGCTCACTGGAAGCTGGTATAAAGGCGCGCTTAGATTTAGCGAATTTGTTTATTGCCTCGATAGGAACCGGTTATTATGACCGTCTCTGGAAGAACAGTCTGGATATAATTTTGAATTTCAGGTTCTTTGAATTCAACATTGGAGTCGATTTACGCTCGCAGGACTTCTTAAAAAGCTGGACGGGAAGCGGATTTGGCGTAAATCTTGGATTTAAATTCGGCGGATAACTGAATAATTATCTTATTTTTGCCGAAATTTGATATAACGGGCTGGAAATCCCTTTCTGGACAATTAGACCGGTATACGTTATATTCAAGTTGGAGGCAAAAATGAGAAGACTTTCCGGTTTTTTGTGTTTTTCCGTAATAATTCTTGTTTTATTCTCATGTGATTTCCAGATTCCGTCTGCAGTTGAGCTTAAAGGAAACCCGGCTCTCGTCTTTGCCGCTAAAACAGATATAGGCGAAATGCTGCAGGAGAAACTTGATAATGTCTCCGGTTTTGAATTAATCACATGTACTAATACAAATTTGCGAACCTATATTCTTCGCAGAGATCTTACCAGTAGTATTAATTTATCCGGTAAAAACCCCGGTATAATCGGTCAAGGTCCGGTTCCTCCCGCTGGTGTAGATATTTATACAAATCATGTTGATATATCTGTAAATTTTATTGATGTCCTTCCTGAATTTGAATTAAAACCAGTTAGGGCAAGATTATACATACATGGTTCAAATTTAACGAGCGTTATTAAAGTTAATATTAACAGCGCAGCTTTTAATTTCAATACAGAAGTCATAAATATTTCCAATAATAGATATTCAGGTACAAATTTACCCGGAAACGCAAAAAGTGAAATATTGATACCGCTGAGCGATGCAATCTCAACAATTTATTTTTCTATTTTTATACCGGGAGGCGAGACTGTAAATGCCGCATGGTTTGATGAGTCTCTTAAAGCCGAACTCCTTATCTGGCTGCCCCTCGAATTTGAAGCAATCTCAGATGATGCACAGATAGTTTTCCCGGATGATTTTCTTTTTTCGGGCGGCGATCTTTTCGGCAGAGAAGAGCCGGACGATTCAAATCCGATAAGCGATTATGTCGAGAGTCTGGAACTTTCGATTAACTTAAAACAAAATGCGTTTAAAGGCAGGGAGCTTATTGTCTGGAGCGGAACGGGAAATTATTTTGACCCGGGTAATATTGTAATTAAACACGTCCTAACAGGGAATGCCTTTGTTATACCAATTGACAGTGAAACAATGGAATTAATAAACGACCCGGCTAATCATCCTTTTAGTCCTAAATTCCTGTTTGAATATAAAACAGACGAAGAGTTAAAAATTCCCAGAGAATTTGTATCTACAGAATTTGTTTTTAAGGCAAAGTTGAGTTACAGGATAGAATTCTAGGAAGGCAATAATGAAGAAACTGCTGATATTTTTACTGCTCTGTTTTTTTATTATGCCCGTTTGTATTTTTGCAGATGATGATGAAGAAGCAGGCGAAGAAGTAGCAGAAGAATACGAAGACCCCTTTAATGATGCGCCGAAAAAACCTGTAAGGCTTCCGGGCAGAGTCTTTGAAATAGGCATGAATTTTGATGTGGCATTTTCCAATACATACCTGTCAGTTCTTGATTATTTTAAAGAAACTATTGTTCTTGATATTGATAAACTTTCAAGCGGTTTTAAAACAGATGTTGGCGCAAACGTAAGACCTTTTTATTTTATGATAGACAGCAAGAAGGGGTGGGGTTTCGGCATATCTACCGATGTTAATGCGTTTGGAATTGTAGATTTAAACGGAGCAATGCTCTCCTTTGACGAAAGTAAAGGCGATGAATCCACCGCAAGCGGAGCTGTCTTTGCGTCACTGGGTATAGATACATTTTTTCAAATTGAAAAATTTAAGGTTAAGCTGAGACCCGCGCTTTATTATACCGCCGCTTTTGTGAAGACCGATATATCATATAAATTTTTAAATTCTGATAGCGGAACAAGCTTGGGTCTTGCCTATGACATGTATATTTATACCGCATTTCCAATTGATAATATCCAGCCTAACGAGCTTACCGGAACACCCGGCTTTGATATCAGTTTCGGCATCGAGTATCCGTTATCAAAAGAAATGGGTTTAAGCAGCTCCCTTCTCGATTTTGATGTAGGCGTTGATTTTATAAATGTGCCTGTTATTATTTCCACATTAAAGAATTTCAGAAGAATACAGGGAAGCTTTGGCAATGATGTGCCCATAAATATTATCGGAGAAGACGGGTTAGGCGATTTTATTTCTTCAATTACAGAGGAAGATAAAACAGAAACAAACGGTATTGATAATATTTCTGTAGAGCGTCCCTTTAAAGCGCTGTTATATGCAAATTGGCGTCCTGCCGGAAAGCAGTCGCTTGTTATTACGCCGGTTTTCGGTTTTGGGCTTAATCGTCTTTATTTGGAGCCATTCGGAATAGAAGCCGGTATAAATATATGTTTAAATACTATTAATGTATTTATTACCACGATTGGCATTAATTACACAGATCGCGCGTGGAGTAACAGTATAGATTTTGCTTTTAATCTGAGAGCTTTCGAAATTAATATCGGAGCCAGAATGCGTTCGCAGGATTTTATAAAAAGCTGGACAGGTTATGGTGTCGGCGCAAATGTCGGTCTTAAACTTGGCTGGTAATTTTTAAAAGTGCCAGACAGAGACAGAAAGTTCCGAAGAAAAAGGATTGTGTTTTTTAAAATCAGGCAGCCAGCTGCTTCCCGTAACAAGTTCCTGGCAAAAACCGTCTTCAATTTTAAAATCTTCAAGCCACTCTAAAACAGTTTTATATTCATCTTCCGACAAATAACGATCCGGCATTTCTCTGTTTCTGTTCGGGATTGGCGTATACTGCGTCATTAACGAAAGCAGCGCGCCTTCCCTGACGTTATCTGCAAACCATCGCAGCGCGGAACGCGTAGATTCAAGGAAACCGGGCAAAACAAGGTGGCGCACAATTACTTTTGATTTATCGCGCACATTATCGCACATTTTTAATATCGCAGCTTTTGCGGTTTCTGGATAATCAGGCGCATTAAAAAATTTTGCGGCAATTTCGCTGTCCAGTGTTTTTAAATCCGGCAGATAAATATCAATATAATCTTTTAAAAGTTCCAGCGCGGGAATGCTGTCGTAACCGGAAGAATTCCAGAGGATGGGAAGATTAACTGCGGCTTTCCGCGCGGCTTTAAAACCCTCGATTAAACCGGGCACAGCATGGCTTCCTGTAACAATATTAATATTTTCCGCTCCGGCATCGCGAAGCGCCGCGCAAAGATTTGCAAATTCTTCGGCAGTAACCGCTTTGCCGAGACTTGCGCTGTCTTTTTCGTTTTGAGAAACCTGATAATTCTGGCAAAAAGAGCAGCCCAAATTGCAGCCGCTGATAAAAATTGTCCCGGAACCACCCGTTCCCACGAGCGGCGGCTCTTCTCCCTTGTGAATAACTGCACTTGCAATGCGCAGAGCTGCGGTTTCTCTGCAAAAGCCGATTTCTCCGACAAAACGGTCAACTCCGCAGGCTCTGGGGCAAAGATTGCATGGATTATAGAGCTTCATAGCGGTATTTTAGCACAATTGATGAAAGACAGCAGCCAATAATGGTAACAGCTAATGTAGCAGCTACATTAGCAGTTATATTAGCAGCTACATTAGCAGCTACATACCTGCAACTATAAGGGCTGCCATGTGTCAAATTACTATCTTGACTTAATCAGGAAAATTGTAAATAATAGGAGCGTGACAAATATCAAGAATTTGTCATAAAAGAATCATGGCTATTGAAATTATTGGAACAGGGCGAGCTGTACCCCCGAAAAAGGTCAGCAACAATGAATTAGCAACTCAAGTTGATACCACCGATGAGTGGATAATGTCCCACACCGGGATTGGAAACCGCCATTATGCAGATGAATCTGTAGCTTGCAGCGATATTGCGGCGGAAGCTGCAATAAATGCCCTTGCAATGGCAGGCGGTTATACCGGAGATGACCCTGTTCAAAGAGATAAAGCCGCCGCCGAAGTTGCCCCAACTATCGATGTTATTGTTCTCGGGACAGCTACTGCCGATTTTTTCGGTACTCCTTCCACGGCTTGCGTTGTACAGAATAAAATTGGAGCAAAAAACGCCGCAGCTTTTGACATTATTGCCGGATGTACCGGCTTTGTTTATGGTCTTGAAACCGCAGCCGGTCTTTTATGCGTTAGTCCTCAGCGCAAACGCGCCCTTGTTATCGGCGCGGAAGTTTTAAGCAAAATGATGAATTGGGACGACAGGAAAACCTGCGTTCTTTTCGGCGACGGCGCAGGCGCTGTTGTTATAGAAAAAACCGGCGACGGATATCAGGGCAAGACAGGTTTGCAAAAGACTTTATTGTACGCTGACGGCTCGGGCGCCGATAGTCTTGTGATGAGACGAGGCGGATCGCGCTCTCCGTATAAAAAAGGCGAAACAATCGATACGCCGATTTGCGTCGAAATGAACGGGCAGGAAGTTTATAATTTTGCAGTGGGCGCACTGTCCGATACGCTGACTGCTCTTATGGAATCGTCAAACCTCAGCATTGATGATATTGCTTGGATCATTCCGCATCAGGCGAATGCCCGCATTGTAAAAGCGGCAAGAATAAGACTGCACCTTCCGGCTGAAAAATTTTACATGAATATAGAAGAATACGCCAACACTTCGGCTGCGACCATTCCGCTTGCGATAGACGAATTAAATAGAAGCGGAAAACTAAAAAAAGGTGATATAATCTTAACTGTAGGATTCGGCGGAGGCCTTACCTACGGCGGAAATATAATAATTTGGTAAACAAAGAGGTTTGTTGAATGAACAAAAAAAACGTTGTGTATTTATTTCCCGGACAGGGAGCGCAGTATTCCGGTATGGCGATGGATTTACTTGAGTCCGCCGCTGTAAAAAAACTTTTTGATACAGCTTCTGAAGTCTTCGGTAAAGATGTAAAAGAAATACTTAATTCTGATGCTGATACGCTTAAGCGCACCGATGTTTCTCAGCCTGCGATAACTGTCGCTAACCTTGCGGCAGCAGCTTACCTCGGCGACAAGGGTTACAGTCCTTCAGCCTGCGCAGGTTTCAGCCTCGGCGAATATGCCGCGCTTGTTTATGCAGGAATAATCAGCGATACCGATTGTTTGCGTTTAATAAAAGCAAGAGGCGAGGCGATG
>Ga0209755_10002529_pt1 | contig 25042 bp, 23 predicted proteins | sample TergutCo191P1_FD_187301 | JGI IMG/M metagenome (GOLD analysis project Ga0209755, IMG submission 187301) | Cornitermes sp. P1 segment gut microbial communities from Petit-Saut dam, French Guiana - Co191P1 (SPAdes) (version 2) | ecosystem: Host-associated > Arthropoda: Insects > Digestive system...
CCGATCTAGGACTTTTTAATATCGGCGCATCCGGTCAGTTTATGGCAGGCGCTTTTACCGCTGTTATAGTGGGAGTAAAGTGCGTTTTTTTACCCGGTCATCTTTTATGGATAACGGCTCTAATCGCGGCAATGCTCGCAGGCGCCCTGTGGGGAGCGATTCCCGGAATATTCAAAGCCCTGTTTAATGTTCACGAAGTCATATCATGTATAATGACAAATTATATCGGCATGTATTTAGTTAATTTTCTTGTTACAAAAACAGTTTATGATTCTCTCCGCAATCAAAGTCTGCCTGTTGCAGCTAACGCGAATCTTCCGAAGATGGGAATGGACGAAATTTTCCGCGACGGTTTTATCGTATCAAGCGCGAACTCAGGGATTTTTATCGCGGTAATATTCGCGGTATTAATGTTTTTTATTTTGGAAAAAACTTCATTCGGTTACGAGTTAAAAGCCTGCGGTTTTAACAGTGATGCCGCGCGTTACGCTGGTATAAAGCAAAAACGCAGCATCATTTTTTCGATGATGATAGCAGGCGCTCTTGCCGGTCTTGGCGGCGCTCTCATGTTTCTCGCAGGAGCAGGCAAAGGAATCACCGTCGTGGATATACTCGCGCAGGAGGGTTTTAACGGAATTCCTGTCGCGCTTTTGGGATTAAACAATCCGATAGGAATTATTTTTTCCGGTCTTTTAATTGCCTACCTGAAAGTTGGCGGAAATAATATGCAGTTATATAATTTTTCTCCGCAGGTTATCGAAATTATTATCGCTGTAATTATTTATTTCAGCGCGTTCGCTCTTCTTGTTAAAAACTTTTTCAGCAAAATAAATAAACAGGGAATTTCCGCCGAAGATTCCCGCGGAAGCGCGTTATGAGCATTTTATACTTCCTTATTCAGCAGACGATGTTTTTTTCGATTCCTCTTTTAATCGTCGCTCTGGGCGGAATGTTTTCCGAGAGATCGGGCGTAATAAATATCGCTCTTGAAGGTTTAATGGTATTGGGCGCGTTTTTTGGCGTTTTTTTTATCAATATTATGCAGCAAATTATTCCTGTTTATCAAATGGATGAATTAGGTAAAAATATAATAATAAACAGGCATGATATTCTTTTCGCCGCAATGCTGATTGCTGCTTTTGCCGGCGCCGCGGTTTCGCTTCTTCACGCTTATGCTTCTATTAATTTAAAGGCAAATCAGATAATCAGCGGAACAGCGATAAACATGCTGGCTCCTGCAGTGGTGATTTACATCGCAAGAACAGTCCGCACTGTGCAGCAGGTTCCTTTCGCGAACCAGTTCCGCATCGAAAAAGTTCCGTTGTTAGGTGACATCCCTGTTTTAGGATCGATGTTTTTTACCAACGGATATATCACTACATATCTTGGATTTTTAATTCTCATTGTTTCAGCGTTCCTTCTTTACAAGACGCGTTTTGGTCTTCGTATGCGTTCATGCGGCGAAAATCCGCAGGCAGCAGATTCTGCCGGCATCAATGTTTACGCGATGCGCTACGCAGGAGTAATGCTCTCCGGAGCTCTTGCAGGTCTTGGCGGACTTGTTTTTGTTATTCCGACATCAACCCAGTTTAACGCCGATGTTTCAGGTTACGGCTTTTTGGCGCTTGCTGTTTTAATCTTCGGTCAATGGAAACCGGGACGCATACTTGCCGCCGCGTTTTTCTTCGGTTTAATGAAGGCAATTTCATCAGCTTATTCAGGCATCAGTTTTATGAACGCGTTTCCAATTCCAAGTTATGTTTACAAAATGATACCATACATCGCAACCCTTATAGTGCTGGCATTCAGTTCAAAATTATCGCAGGCTCCGAAAGCCGAGGGTTTACCTTATGATAAGGGACGCCGCTAAATAATTAGCATAATTGGGAGTAGTAAAATGGAAAAACAATACCACATTGGATTTGATGACAGCCACGGTGCGTTATACGCAATCCTGCCGGGCGATCCAGGTCGTGTGGAAAAAATAGCGGCGTATCTTGATAATCCCCGGTTTTTCTGCCAAAACCGCGAATATACAACGTGGTTAGGTGAAATCTCCGGCAGGACTGTTTTGGTAATTTCTACCGGAATGGGAGGTCCTTCGACCGCAATCGCCGCGGAGGAGCTTTTTGTTACAGGCGTGCGTAATTTTATCAGAGTCGGAACCTGCGGCGGAATCGCTCTTCCTGTTACAGGCGGAGACATCGTAATCGCTACTGGAGCTGTCCGTCAGGAAGGAACAACGTTAGAGTATGTGCCAGTGGAATTTCCTGCTGTCGCTAATCTTGAAATTACAAACGCTCTTGTGCAGGGAGCTAAAAACCTCGGTTTAAAATGGCATGCGGGTATTGTTCAATGCAAGGACTCTTTTTACGGTCAGCACAGCCCCGATCGTATGCCCTCTGGCTATGAATTGAAGGAAAAATGGAACGCATGGAAAAAGGCAGGATGCCTCGCGTCGGAAATGGAAAGCGCGGCTCTCTTTATAGTAAGCCAAGTACTCGGCGCACGGGCGGGATGCGTCCTTAATGTTGTGTGGAATCAGGAACGCGAAAAAGAGGGAATGTCAAACCCTCACTGCCACGACACGCAAGATGCGATAAAAACGGCTGTGGAAGCGGTGAAAATTCTGGTAAATTGCGCGTAACAATATTAAAAAACTGCTGTACTTGTTACGCGAAAATTGATATATTATAGATATGATTCGTAGAATAATAAAAATAGACGAAACAAAATGCGACGGATGCGGTCTTTGTGCGGATGCCTGTCACGAGGGCGCAATTAAAATAATTGACGGAAAAGCTAAATTAACACGCGATGATTTCTGCGACGGGCTGGGAAATTGTCTTCCTGTCTGTCCTGTTAAAGCGATCAGTTTTGAAGAAAGAGAAGCCGCGGCTTTTAACGAAGAAGCTGTCAAGGCAAAGCCGCTTTCATTCTGCTGCCCCGGCACAATGTCGCGTTCGCTCGACTGCTGCCCAGAAGAAGCGCAGCTCTGTCCGTCGGAATCAAATCCTGCCGGTCAAAAATCTGAACTTCGTCAGTGGCCTGTACAGATCAAACTTGTTCCTGTAAACGCGCATTATTTTAATGACGCGCATCTGCTTATCTGCGCGGATTGCTGCGCCTATTCATGCGGCTCTTTTCATCATCAATACATGAAAGATAAAATCACAATCATCGGCTGTCCGAAACTTGATAATGCTGAATACACCGAAAAACTCGCGGCGATTATAAAAAACAACAATATAAAATCGGTGACAGTAACAAAAATGGAAGTGCCCTGCTGCGCAGGACTGGAACACGCCGCCTCTGCCGCTTTAAACATGTCAGGCAAAACAATGCCTTATGGAGTTTTTACGCTTCCTGTCAGCTGAGAATTTTTTGTGTCTTTCGCGGTCATACTACCGTGCGGCGATTCCGTATAGAAAGAATCTTCTCTTTTTTGTATAGTATTCGCAGGAGCGGTATATGTACAAACCTGTTGATGCTAAAGTAAATTTCCCCAAACTCGAAGAAGAAATTCTTAAATTCTGGGAACAAAATAAAATTTTCGAAAAATCAGTCAGGCAGCGTGATGGTGCGCCAGAGTTCGTTTTCTACGACGGACCTCCTTTCGCAACCGGTCTTCCGCACTTCGGGCACTTTGTCCCGAGCACCATCAAAGACATCATTCCGCGCTACCAGTCCATGAAAGGCAAAAAAGTTGAGCGCCGATTCGGCTGGGACTGCCACGGACTGCCTGTCGAAAACCTTATCGAAAAAGAACTCGGTCTTGCCTCAAAATCCGCAATCGAGGAATACGGTGTCGCCGAATTCAACGAAGCCTGCCGCGCCTCCGTACTGCGTTATGTGAAAGAGTGGCGCGCCACAATCACGCGCCTGGGGCGATGGGTCGATTTTGACAATGACTATAAAACCATGGAAAGCGGTTACATGGAATCAATCTGGTGGGTCATGAAATCGCTCTGGGAAAAAGGACTTCTATACGAAGGTCATTACATACTGCCGTACTGCCCGCGATGCGCCACAGTGTTGTCGAATCATGAATTAAATTTGGGCGGATATAAAGATGTGCACGATCCTGCGATAACTGTAAAGTTTAAGGTAGCGAGTAGGGACTTAAAAGTTAAGAATGATATTCCCGGTAACACATGCCTTTTGGCATGGACAACGACACCGTGGACGCTGCCATCGAATCTTGCGCTCACTCTTGGCACGGACATCGACTACGTACTAATAGAAACTCTCTCCGCTCCCGAACACTACATCCTCGCTCAAGCTCGCTTACCCGCGTATTTTAAAAATGAAACCGATTACAAAATCATCTGGACAAAAAAAGGTTCCGCTCTTGCAGGTCTCCAATACGAGCCGCTCTTTCCCTATTTTAAAGATGCGCCTAACGCCTTCCGCACATTCCTCGGCGATTTTGTTACCACAGAGGACGGCACAGGCATTGTGCACACAGCGCCAGGATTCGGTGAAGATGACGCCAGAGTGCTTAAAGGAACAGGCATACCTGTAATATGCCCGGTAGACGGTGAATGCAGATTTACTTCCGAAGTTACCGATTTCGCTGGAGTTTTTGTAAAAGACGCGGACAAGGCAATTATCGAAAAATTAAAGTTAGAAGAAAAACTTTTAAAGCGCGATCAAATTCTTCACTCGTATCCGCATTGCTGGCGCTGTTCAAGTCCTCTGATCTACCGCGCAGTCGGCTCATGGTTTGTAAACGTCGAAAAAATTAAGCAGGACTTGTTAGCTGCAAACAGCCAAATCTACTGGATGCCGGATCACATAAAGGAAGGGCGTTTTGGCAAATGGCTGGAAGGAGCGCGCGACTGGGCAATCAGCCGCAGCCGCTTCTGGGGTAATCCGCTTCCAATCTGGCGGTGTGAAGATAACGATGCTAAAGCATCGTGCGGTAAAACGATCTGTGTCGGCAGCCGCGATGAATTAAAGGAACTCTCCGGTGTTTACCCGGAAGACTTGCACAAGCATTTTGTCGATAAAATAACAATTCCATGCGAATGCGGCTCTGTAATGAAGCGCGTTCCCGAAGTCCTCGACTGCTGGTTTGAATCCGGAGCGATGCCGTACGCGCAAAGCCATTATCCGTTTGAAAACAAGGAATTTTTTGAAAAACATTTTCCATCGGATTTTATCAGCGAGGGGCTCGATCAAACGCGAGGATGGTTTTACACCCTCACCGTTTTAGCTGCGGCTCTGTTTAAAAAGCCAGCTTTTAAAAACTGCGTAGTCAGCGGTTTAGTGCTCGCGCTGGACGGAAAAAAAATGAGCAAGAGTCTTCGCAACTATACAGATCCAAACGAAGTTATCAATTCTTTCGGCGCGGACGCGCTTCGCCTCTTTTTGGTGCACTCCGCCGTTGTAAGAGCGGATGACCTCCGTTACAGCGACGAAGGAGTGCGCGATGTGATGAAGAGCATCATCATTCCGCTGTGGAACGCGTACAGTTTTTTTATCACATACGCCAATATTGATAAAATCACGCCTGACGGCGCGCCTGAAAAACCTGTCAATCCGCTGGATCAATGGATACTTTCGGAAACCCAAACTCTTGTGGAAAAAGCCGCTGGTGCGTTAGACGCATACGATTTCAGCCGCGCTGTCGATCCAATCCTTAACTTTATCGATCTTTTAAATAACTGGTACATCCGCCGCTCGCGCCGGCGTTTCTGGCGCAGCGAAAATGACAGCGATAAGATTGAGGCTTACGGTACGTTATACGAAGCATTAAAAACTCTCGTCACGATCGCCGCTCCCTTCATGCCCTTTACAACAGACGCAATCTGGCAAAATCTGCGGAAGCCATGCGATCCTGAGTCTGTGCATCTTGCCGGTTACCCTGTGCCGATCGAAAAGCGCCGGAATAAAAATCTTGAGAAGCGGATGGCATCCGTTATGTCCGCGGTTTCTATCGGAAGATCCCTTCGCTCCCAGTACAATTTAAAAATGAGGCAGCCTCTCCGCAGGGCGGAACTTGTTACGCGCAATCAGGATGAAAAAAAATCGCTTATGGAAATGACCGATATAATCCGCGAAGAGTTAAATGTAAAAGAGATAATATTTTCGGATAACGAAGAAGACCTTGTTGAATACGAAGTAAAGGCGAACTTCCGCGTGCTCGGCAAGGAGCTTGGCAAGGACATGAAAGCCGCCGCCGCCAAAATTGAGGCGCTGAGTCATAAAGAAATCCAAAGCGTAATCGAAGGCGCCTCTCTTTCCATAGACATTCAAAGTGAAGGCGCGTCTAAAGACGGTACGCGAACAATCGAGATAACCGCCGAAAAACTCGACATACGCCGCAACGAAAAAGCAAATCTTCGAGTCCTCAACGAAGGCACTCTCACTGTCGGTCTGGACACGGAAATCACGCGCGATTTAAGCATGGAAGGCGACATCCGTGATTTAATCCGCGGCATTCAAAATACACGAAAAGAAACCGGACTTTCCGTCACAGATCGCATTCAACTGACAATTCACGGCTCTGATTCCCTAAAAGAAGCTTGGGATCGCTTCGGCGCAACTGCCGCAGAGGAGACACTTGCGGCAAAAACCGAATGGAAAAAAGCAGAAGGGCAAATTCCGCTGGAAGCCGGAGACGATACATGGTTTGTGAAGATAAAGGGAGCAGGGAAGAGGAGTGAAATTTAAAGTAGTGGGAGCAAAATGAGAGTTGTTAGAAATATTGCAGGTCATATCGATAGACAAATTTACATTCCCCACTCCCTTCTAGTCATTAGTCATTTGTTATTTGTCATTCTTATTATCTCCTGCCAAACAATGCCAAATACCTCTGATGTCTATCTTGAAGACGCAGCCTACGCTCCTCTTGACAGCGGCGCTTTAATCTATCTTTTTGCTGATGTAAAGGAAGCGCGTTCCATTATCGATCTCCTTCCGGTTGATGAGTTAAAAGACAGGCAGGTAAGGCAGCTGCTGGACAGAACGGATTTTATAGCCGCCGCGTTGTTTCCCGAAGACAGCGGGCGGAAGTTTCAGCTAACAGCGCGTGGCAAATATCCTGCCGGAGCTAATGTTGTTTTTTCGGCAGATAAAAACTGGCAGAAACTACGTTCAAAAGAAGGACAGGATTACTGGTACTCGTCAGCCGGTAAACTTTCATTAGCGCTCAATTCCAAAAATGCCTTTGCGGGCGCATGGTTAGACAACTCTTCTTCAAGCCCGTTCGCAGAAGCGTCAGGTTTACAAATTCCTGTTGGTTTTAACGAATACCGGAAAGAAAAAAAAATTGCTCAAGGGGGGAGAGTCTTCCCCAAAGCGCCTCTTTCCTGCTGGCTGGATGATCCCGCTCAGGTATTCGCGCGATTATTGAATGATGCGGGAATACCAATCCGAATACCTTTTCAAAAACTTTTTGTCAATATCTACACTGATCTTCCGGCGGAAAATCAGTATACGGCAAGAATGCTGTTTCAGTTTGGAAACGCTTCTCAGGCTCGCGGCGCGGCAGCTGTCTTTGCTCTTGCAGGCGGCTTTTTGTCAGGCGCTCCTGAATTTGTCAACTCTCTTTTTTTTTCCAATCCGATGATTCAGGAAGGCAGCAATATCGAATTTATTTCATCTGCGCTAAGCAGGGATGAATTGGCTTTTATCCTGAATTTTCTTCTTGGCGGTAAATAATTTTCTTTCATTTACTTTACATAAAAAAAAAATTTCATTATATTAAAAGTAATTATGCCTACTTATGAATACGAATGTACGAGCTGCGGACATGGATTTGAAACATTCCAGTCAATGAGCGAGCAGCCGTTAAAAGACTGCCCGGAATGCGGCAGGGAAGTCCGCCGTGTTATTTTCGGCGGAACCGGCGTCATTTTTAAAGGCTCCGGTTTTTATGTCACCGATAAAGGCAAGTCTTCAAAGACCGAAACCAAATCCGGCAATACAAAAACCAAACCGGATACCGGTTCAGGTTCTGCTGCGGCATCATCCGCGGCTTCGCCTTGCAGCGAATGTCCCAATAAAGGCGCTTCCGCCTCGTGCCCAGCTTAGTGTAGATGAAAAAGAAACCGCGCTTTTTCTGCGATAACTGCGGCTACGAGGTCGGCAGCGAAGTAAAAGCGTGTCCGTATTGCGCGCGAATTTTCGCATCAATCCGCTGCCCGGCGTGTGATTACTCAGGTCCAGACAGAATGTTTCAAAACGGCTGCCCAATGTGCGGTTATTCCGCGCCGCCTCCGCCGAAAACAAAATCGCGCATCATCAAACAGCCCCGCGCTTATGATTATAATCCGCCGCCGTCGATACCATTCTGGATGTATGTCATAGGTTTTATCGCTTTAATTTTAATCGTTGCGTTTCTTTCATTTATAATAACGCAATAATTTTTTTGATTAACAGCTGTAAATAAAATTATTGATTCCAGAATTCAGCATCGCGTGGAAGAACTGTTTTCCAGTATGGATTGAGATTATGATCTGCGCCTGTATAAATTTCATAACGCAGATTGATTTTTCCACTGCCGTTTGCCGCGCGGCGGTTATTTTCAGCTTCGATGGCTTTTTCAAGATCGTCATTCCATGATTTTGGAACAGCATTGTCCCTGTCTCCCTGTTCAAGAAGAATGGGAGTGTTATCTGCAATTTTATCAAGATGAGCCAAAAAAGAAAAATCATCAGCCTTATAATCTTTTTTAAACTGCTCCGCCCATGAAGCGCCGCGTCCGAAATGCCCCGCGCTGTCCGGAAATGCAAGACTCACAGGAGCCCAGAGAACCGTTGTAACAGGTTTTTGTATAACTGTCAGAAAGTGCAGCGCCGCCTGCCCTCCGTTGCTGTGCCCCCACAAAACAATTTTTTTAAATTGCGCGGGAAATGAAAACCTGTCTGTCTGAGGAATCTCAGAGTTGTAACGCAGATCAATCCGCTCAAGGCTTTTATACAATTCAACCGCGTTTATCGTCGAATAAAATTGATGAAGGTGTGAGGGCTCGGGCGCAGGCGAAGAAGAGCCGTATCCAAGGAAATCCGGCGCAATAATTGCCCATCCTTTTTCCAGATACACCTTGGCAGGATTTTCCGTGCCTTTTCCCGTATAATAATTTCTTGCGTTCTGATGCCCCCTGAGCATGATTACAATTCCCTTTATGTTTTCAGGTCTTATGGCAGGAACACTCAGCCTCGCGCTCACTGTCAGATTCATTGAAGAAAACGAAACATCATACGCATACTGAAGCGAATTTTTAAAAGCCAATTTATTTATATAGACAGGACTTGCTTTGTAGGGATAAGTCTGCAGACTTTTTAAAGAATAATCGTTAACATTTCTGCTCTGTGCGCCAAGCTGCATAGCTGTAAACGCAAGAAAAATTATTATAACATATTTTCTCATTTAATAATTGTATCATACAAGCTGATAACGAAAAAGGTGTCAGTCACCTTTTTATGATTGCGAAGATGTGAATGCGTTTGCCAGCATTTCAGCAATTAATACGCCAAGATCATCTTTGACGCTGATCCTGTACACAGACATTCTGCGGCCTTTTGAAAGGCAGCTTGATTCAGCGGTCAGCCGGCTTCCTCTGGTGCTTTTTAAAAATGAAATACTGCATGATTGCCCCACCGTAACACCGATATTCTCGCCGCAGACCATTGCCAGATTGCAGTGAACCGCAAATGTCAAATCCGCCAATGTAAAAATAGCGCCGCCTTGAACATTTCCTACGGAGTTTTTGTGCCCTTCGTTCAATTCTAAACTGCAAACCACATGCGTTTCTGTTACAGAATCAATTACGATTCCTACTCCCGTTGCAAAACGGTCGTTCTTAAAATGATTGCGGATATGTTCTAAATCAATTTTCATTTGTTGTTCCTTGCTTATATTAGTTGTTCTACAAACATAATTTCAATATGTTCCGGTTATTTTTCCGCCTCGATCTTACCTGTATTTTTGCAGGGTTTCATTAAAGCCGTTAATCCTTTCCAGTACGGAATCAAGGTAGGAAAGTATATCTTCCTTTTTTTCGCTTTCATCCTGCATCATTTCCTGCGCCTGTTTAATCGCGGAGACAGATGTTTCCGCCTGCTGCCGGTAAATTTCATCTATCTTATCCGAAATCTGGAATTTAATCTGGTCGTAGATTTTGGAGATATTGTTTAATACATCCGTTAAGATTGTATCAAGTTCCTGAAGTACAGGGGCTATAAAATCCGTTTTCCGTTCCGCTATTTTTTTCTGCCGGAGAAAACCCATAACAGCCTGTCCTGCAAGCATTGCCGCATCAAAACCAATTCTAAAAATACCGCCTCCTAAAACTCCGAGATAATTTTTTATTGTCATACCAACAGGACCATTTTTGGTTAGAACTGAAACACCTGCGCCAAGAGAGTCTAAAACAAAGCTTGCGGTATCATAACCTGTCCAGCTTATGTCTTTTATACATTCGGACACACCGGTATTTAACGTGCCAAAAATCTCCTTTGTCGTTTCCTCCGCCATCTCCTTTATCGTTTTCGCCGCCTTTTCCTGGATTTCCTCATGATGAAAACGTACGCATGCCAAAACCGCTTCTTTAATTATATCCATCATGTAAAACTGAAAATGCCTCTGCACATCCTGCATGACAGCCTGAGCCTGAATTGCCTGCAATTCGGTTTTTAATCTTGCGAAAAATTCGATAATCCATTTTTTCGCTTCCGATTTTAAATTGTCGATATCCGCCGAAACGGAAGTTTTATGACGGTCGATGGTTTTTCTTAGAGCGGAATCCTGATTTTGAATATCATCATAATTAGCGTTTAGATTTTCCACCCCCATATTTATTGTGTTTTTTACAAGCTCAATTTTTGCGAAAATATATTTTAAAAGTATTTCTGTTAAAGAAACGGCGCGCATTGTTTTTATTAAATCCTTCTGCATAATAATATCGTTTTTGAGCGCGTTTTCAAATTCCAGAAAATTCATTTCCAGTATATTCGCAAGTTCTTTTTCCGGACGATTCTTCGCTTTTTTCCGGTTTAATTCATCAAGAGCGCTTACCATGTAAACCTGAATATTTTCCCCAGCGCAGCGCGCGCGGTCTATTGTAAGTTTTCTTATTTTTTCTATATTTTCTTTTGTTTCCAGCATGTCTGTCATATTAACTACAACCATCATTTGGGAAAAATTTTGAGGGATAACGGCAGTAGATAAAAACGCCTGCTCGGAAGCGGAAAAAGGAGCTCTTGCGGATACAACATAAACAACAGCGTCTGCGTTTACAAGATAATCCGATATTTTTCCGTCAAAAACATTCATCATGTCGCCTATGCCGGGCGTGTCAACTACGGTTATTTCCCTGAGCATCTCGTTATTTGCCCTTATATCAATATAATCGACAGGGGAGGGAAGCTGAGGCAGAAGACGTTCCAGTATGTCGCGCTTTAGTTCCGCGTAATCAAGAGCGGCTCTTTTTCCGTTTTCCAGAACAGCTTCGGCTTTTGGAACCTGCGAATACGAAACCTTATTTATTGTAACGGTTTCCGGCGTTACAGCCGATGGAAGAATTTCATCGCCCAGGATAGCGTTAATCAGAGTCGATTTTCCTCTTTTAAAGTCGCCTATCACAACAAGGTTAAATTTGTCATTTAATCTTTTTTTTACGGCGCTCTCGTTTTCCTTAATCCTGCCTGCAGCTTCCGCTCCTATGGATTTTGCGAAAATTCTTTCGCTTCTTAAAACCTGAATTTCACCTAATATGGCTATGATATCATCGGCTGCGCTTTCATAATCCAGCGTAAACCTGTCGTTTATATTATCCATTAGTTTTGTCCTCTTTTTTCGCTTTTAGCTACACTGATAAACCTTTCGCATCTTGCGTCCAGTTCCTGCTTGCCAAGAAGTCTTTTTCCCGGAACCCTCCATTCAGGTCTCCACGAATAAAGGATTTCACTGTCCATAAACGCCTTGCTTGCAAGAATCCTGCGTGTGGCTTGAGGATGTGAATATAATATCTCATTAAAGTGAATAGGTGATGAACTAAGCGTATCATATTGTTTTAATATTGCGTCTATATTATAGTCATCACGATTCAGAACTGCTCCGGATAAGCATTTTGCATGACTGGAAACCTCATCCATAGGATCATCGCAGCATATCATTCCGGCACGGTCGCTGGTTACTTCCGCAGCTCTGCCCCACGCCATAAGCGCGTAATTAAGAGGAAGAATAATAAGATCAAGAATAGAACCTAAATTACCCATGCCCGGGATTGTATTATCTGCTAAAGATTCTACTTTCCTGCCAAGAGTATTCCTAATTAAAAAATCGACAGCTTGATTATAAATAACGTGATTGTTCTGAATATGTCCGCACTCATGCCCAATAACGGCTTTTAATTCACCTGGTTTTAACCTTTCCAGCAAGCTCGTGTAGATTACAATGAGCGGAGCATTGTCATCCAGAGGATATGTTATTGCATTTAATTCCTGTTTGGGAAGAATGAATACTGTTGGTATCGCAATACCAAGTATTCTGGCGCAATCGACTGTCATCTCATATACATCAGGAAACTGCGAAGGACCAACTTTTAACGCACTCATATTTAGTTCCTGTATTTTACGCGGTATAAAAAATGATTCCAGCGCCTTAAAAAATTTAAACACGCCCGGTATCGCATGTATTTTCTGCCTTAAAATATAGTCCGAATTATAAGCGTAATCCGGTATACCTCCAACAAGATGAGATTCTGTTAATTTTTTTCTTTTATGCAGGTATGATGAAAAACTTACATCGATTTCATTAGACGGATTTATCCTGTTTGTTCTTAATTCTGACGAATTGCTTATTGTTACTTCATTCATTTCTATTTCCTTATTTTTCAGTTTTAGACAATACGGCGGAAAGCTGCTTTTCTATTTTTTCCGCGTTTACACAGATAGAGTCAATCTCATTTAACATGTCAGAAATCTCTTCCTTTTCTTTTTCTCCAAAAAGCGTATTAGCCGCTTTATCAATTTTAAGCTGCGTTAGCTGGCTTTCGGTATCCGTTATTACGCGGTTTGTTTCGGCTTCTATCTGCGTTTTTATTCCCGAATATGTTCTTTCTATCTGCTCCCGTACTTTTTCGCAGAAATCATTACGCGCTCTCATTTTTTCGAGTTCTTTTTTTACATGGATTTTTGCGGATTCTCTTACATCAAATGATTTTCCCGTTACTGCATTTTTTTTGGGAAACAATAATTCAACAAGAGTTTTGCCTCCGAAAGTTCCTGCTATTCCGCCGACTACTACACTGATAAGAAACGCGGCGGGACCTGTAATGGGAAGTGCTAAGAAAAATGAAATCCCGGCAAGACCTGCAGCTCCTGTAATTAATGCTCCTTTCATGCCGGCATGTTTATAACCTGCGAAAATACTTCCAAGACCGATGGAATGTACATTAAGAATCGCAGTTGTCGTCATTTCCGTAACTGTAGCCGCGGAAGATACAGGCTCGCTTATAAACATGGATTGAATTTTATCCGCGGACAGGCAGAAATGCTGTTCAAAACCCGCAACCCGCGCAGATTCTTTGCCAAGGGCCTGGGTGATTTTTTCCTGAATGCGTTCAACTTCAATCTGCCCGGCTTTGGTAATTGCGTTACTCACAACCCTTGATAATCTGTGCTCGGTATCAATGCGGTTTCCTTCCTTAAAGTCATCATCGCTCATTGGGAATTCATCAATTGCTGTAAACGCAGCCCTTTCAAGCTCATTCCAGAATTCGCGGATAGAAGGCTGCAATTCATAAAAAATATTTTTTGCGTTTTCATCTATCATATTATATTCGGCAAGCCTGTCCCTGCGGATTGTTTCTATTTCTTTCATCGCTTCATCAAATTTTGATTCAAAATCATCTTTTTTCATAACAAGAGCGTTTTCTTTAAGCTGAACGGATTTTGCAATTTCCATGCACGAAGTCTTTACCCTGTTTACAGGCACACTTAGGGTAATCGCTCCTCTTTCTTCTGTTAAAAAACGTTCCAGCGCGGTTTCAAAATCCGGGAAACCGCTTTGAGCGAGCAGGTTTTCATCGCCTTTTATTTTTGCTTTAAGCGCCTTTTTCGCCGAAAGTCCGTAAACCCGCACTTGCCCTATTTTTCGCTTGTACGTTTCAAATTCCTTGGAATTAATCCCGAATGTGGTTTCCGCCTTTTTCATGATATGTTCCTGAATGCGGCTTCTTATATTTTCCAGAACCTTATCAACATCTTCCTCGTTTAAAAGATCAATGCCTGTTACAACAAATAATACACGTCCGATATCGCTGGTTATTATTCTGCTTTCCAGAAAACTGCGCTCCGATTCTGAAAACGGAGACTGCGCCATTATTACCATAAGAGCGGCGTCAGCCTGCGGCAAGACAGACATAGTAACTTCTGTCATTGCGTCATCGTCATTCAGTCCCGGGGTATCAATTATTGTAACTCCGTTCCTGCAGTAATTTACAGGATAATGAACAACCGCTTCCTTCACGGTTTTCGCGCGTTCTTCGCTTTCTTCTGTAAGCTTTGTTACATAATCGTTGAGCTTGTCTATGGCGACTTCTTCCATGCGTCCGTCTTTGTATTCAACTGTAACAAAAGGAGTTATTCCGTATGTAATTTTATTAAGCGTCGCTGTCGTAGGCAGGACATCAGTCGGTAAAACATCTTTTCCTATTAACGCATTTATGACCGTGCTTTTTCCGCGCTTGAATTCTCCTACAATCGCAACGTTAAATGAATCTGCCATTATTCTGTTCAAAACATCGTCTATAGCCTTGGTGTTTTCATCCAGCTTCATTTTCTGGCTGTATGTTTTAAGCTGCTTTAGATTATTGGTAAGCTCAATAATTAATTGCTTGTAAGACGCAAATCCGCTGAATTCTGTTTTTGTAGACATAGTAACTCCCTTATTTTTTATCGAAGTGCATATGATTTATTTGACCGTTTTTAATTTGCGTCAGGTTTAAATTTTTGGAACTTACGTTATATGTATATGATTCTTTAACTTCTAAAGATGAAATGAATTCATTAATTTCTGCATTTGACGCTCCTAACGCAGTAAGATCAGTTCTCATTTTAGTTCTTACTTCATTCATAGAGTACCATTTAGATTCAAATCCGTTAAAACCCATAACAGCGGCCATGCTTCCATGCATATGGGTTGCTTCTATTCTTAAATTTTTGTCTTGTACAGTATAAGTACATTTAAAAAACTGAATTTTATTCAAAAATAATTCTGCTTTGCCATTCTTAAATTTATATACAATTTCGGCTCCATTTTCATTTTTAACCCAGATTCCGTTAAGCCATTTATCATTAGAAGACGGCTTTTTGTTTCCGCTGAACATCATGGGCAGGAAGACTGAAAGCCCGATAAAGACAAGAACAACAGCCGCTAATGTTATAATCTTTTTGTTTTTTAATGCCGGAACATGTTTCTTCCGCGGAATTTCATTAACTTGCGGCTGCCGGTATGTATCAATTTGAGGCTGAATAATTAAGGTTCCGCATTTTTCACAAAAACCGCTGTTTTCTGTAACAGGATGTCCGCATTTTTTGCAATTTTCCATTAGAACTTCCTAAATTATTTATGGATAAATCGATAGAATTAATTCACTGTTAAAATTTTCTTTTATATAAAGGTTTTCTGTTTTCTTCATTTCAATCCGCTCAAATGTTCCACGGCGTCCGTTTTCATCAACAATTAGAATATCCCATAAATCGTCTTTATCTACCGTATTATGAAGATGCGTAAAAAATCCGGGATTTAACACATGTCCTGCAATTGCGTTATGGCTCCAATACGCAACAACAGACTGTTTTAAATATATTTCTTTAATAAAAACATTAGTATTATTATATATGTTAATGCAAAGTTCGCCGTGCGTATCATCTCCGGAAGAGTTGGTAGCTAACAAGTAAATAGTGCCAATTACAATATAAACTGCGATACAAATAAGGGCTATTAATACAATCTTTTTAATTAAACTTGATGAAGATTTTTGTTTTTTCGGCTGTAATTTAACCTGATCGCCGGAAGCTGTAGCAGTTGGCTGTTCTGCAGGTTTCTGCTCATCTGACGGCTGTTTTGCCGAAACCTGAGGAGGCTTCGAAGCGGAAGCATTGTATTTTGTTCCGCATTTATCGCAGAAGATTAAATCATCCGCCATCTCGTTCTGGCATTTTGGGCATATCTTTTTTTCTGACTGGTTTTGGGATTTCTGAACATCACCTGAAAGGGAATACGGTGTTCCGCATTTTTCGCAAAAACCGTTTTTACCGGTTATTATATGTCTGCATTTATTGCAATATGCCATGGAATTTATGCCCTTTTTCCTAGTATAAAAAATTATAGCGAATGTGTCAATCTGGTATAATGCAGCGGGTTAGAATAGCTTGCGATTTTTCCTTTAAAACCCGATAGTTATTTATCTGCATATTTAGCTTGTTATCTTTAATTTCATGATTTTTATGATAAATATTCATTGAATTTCCAGCGTCATCTTCCAGCATTATAAACCAGTTTTTTCTGATTTCCGTAAGGGCGTCTTTTAATGTTTTTACACAGGCATTTAAAGAGATGTCTACAGCTTCTATCGCCGTTTCTATAACATTATATTCCGCAAGGTTTTCTGTCTGCGGAATTGCAGACTGTATCCAGTTGAAATTTATTTTGTTAAATTCTCCCTGTGCGTTTGAAAGCATGTCCCCGCAAAGAGTATCAGGGGAAGAAACTTCAAACGAAGACAAAGCTGAAAGCATCGATGATTCCCTGTAATTTTTCAACTCGTCAATATCCGCATTTAAACGCTGCAGGAGATTTTTTTTAACGGCAGTTAATCCCTTTTCATTTATCATTGCTTCGCATAGAGAGACGGCTTTTATCAGGGCTGCTTTTATTGATTCATGCGTATCCGCCTTTGTTTCACAAAGGCACTTAATAAAAACAGAAACAGCGTCTTTTTTTATTTCGTTTAACGTATCTGCGCATTTTTCCAGATTATCATAACTGTCAGACAGCAATTTGTTAAGAGTTTTTTTTGCGGAAAGCTCATAAGATGAGATTGTTTCATATTTATTTTCAATTTTTTCAATTTCGGATTTTATACAGTTAACTTTTTTTTCATTTTGCCCGTCCATTGCGGATATCAGAAAATTAATTTGTTCTGTGCTTTTCCTGACCGCGTTTTCTACCTGTTTTGCCGTAACAATGCGCAGAAGACCTGCGTTTAACTCTTCAAATCCGCTTTTTTTAAGATCTGTTCGGTTATTTGTAATAAAAGCTTTCAGCGCCAATGATGATGAAACCGCAAACAAATTTATGTTGTCCAGTATCATGTGCGCCTTGTTCATGCAGGCTTCTCCTGCAGAGCGTTTTTCCAGCTCGGTGAATACTTCGTTTTGAATCCTTTTTTTTATTGAATCCATAAATGAATTGTATTCATAATCATCTTCATCTAGCTGATCCATGAATGTGATGACAAAGACAATGTTATTAATATTGTCGCTTTGCATCATCTGGCATACAAATCCCTTTTCCGTTGCGCTGAAAGGTGAGCGCGCATGTATGGGAACGATGACGGCATCCACATTTTCCAGCATATCGATGGTAATTTTTGTCATGCGTTCTTCATCATTTAATCCGGGCGTGTCAATGATATCAACATAATTCTGGCAGATTTGCGTCGGATAATATATTGTGGCTTCTTTTATTTTCATCGCGCGGTGCTCGCCGCTTGCCGTTAATTTCGTGACATAATCGGTTAAATCATTTATTCCTATGCTTTCATTGCTGCCGTCTTTATATGAAATGGTAACATTCGGAGTCGAGGCAAAAGTTATCCTGTTAATTGTAGCTGTTGTCGGCGTAGCGTCGGCAGGAAGTATTTTAGAGCCCAAAAGGGCGTTTATTAGAGAACTCTTTCCGCGTTTAAACTCGCCCATTACAGCTACGGAGTATCGCTTTGTCTTTACAAGATCCATACATTCCTGAATTTTATCCAGCATATCCGTGTCATATTCCAATAGCCTGTACGCGTTATCAATCTGCACCAGAGCCTCGTGCAAAGCAAATTCTATTTGTTTATAATCAACTGACATAACTTTTAAAACCGAAGATACATACTGCATATAAAAAAATACTAGAATACATTGTAATATAATTCAACTAATTGGTTCTGCCAAAAGCTGTTATTGATTTTGATGTCTTCTTAATATCGTTATGGCTGGATATTTTCCGCTTGATAATCCCTGGAAACCGGTGTTTGTTGTTAGCCAAAATTTTTTCAAAATTTTTCCAAATCTACTTGACATTTTTTTTCATTTTATATAGATTTTGGTTTCAGCCTCATTTCTTATGGGGTCAAGGACGCTGTATATTTCTGTGTCCATAACTTTTAAGGAGTTTTTGACGAATGCCTACTATTAACCAATTGGTTCGTTTTGGACGGCAAAAGGTTACTTCCAAGACAAAATCCCCGGCTTTAAAGTCATGCCCGCAGAGGAGGGGAGTTTGTACCCGTGTAATGACAGTAACCCCAAAAAAGCCCAATTCGGCTTTACGGAAGGTAGCTCGTGTGCGCCTGTCTCACGGTACAGAAGTTACGGCTTATATTCCAGGAATCGGGCACAATTTACAGGAACACTCGGTAGTTTTAGTCAGGGGCGGACGCGTTAAAGACCTCCCCGGTGTGCGTTATCATATAATCCGCGGCGCGAAAGATACATTAGGCGTTACAGACCGTAAACGCGGACGCTCCAAATACGGCGCAAAAAGACCCAAGGCTTAAGTCAGGATAAGGAATATGGGAAGAAAGAAAAAAACAATCGACCGCGGTATTTTACCGGATCCAAAATACAACAGCGTTGTAATTTCAAAATTTGTAAACAGGATGATGTGGGAAGGCAAACGCTCTCTTGGTCTTCGCATCGTTCATGAAGCCCTTGATGTTTTAAAAACAAAAACCGATAAAGAACCACTTGAAGTTTTTTTAAAAGCTTTAGATAATGTAAAACCGGTAATCGAAGTTAAGTCCCGGCGCGTAGGCGGTGCGACTTATCAGGTTCCCGTCGAGATTCGAGAGACAAGGCGCGAAGCCCTTTGCATGAGGTGGATAATCGCCGCGGCGCGTGCGCGTTCGGGAAAAGGCATGGGAGACCGTCTTGCGGCGGAACTGCTCGATGCGTATAATAATACAGGTACTGCTTTCAAAAAGAAAGAAGATACCCATAAAATGGCAGAGGCAAACAAGGCGTTTGCACATTATCGCTGGTGAGAACAAAACCCGTAGGGTTTTGTTCTTTAGAAGTTTTGCTTTGCAAAACTTCAGAGCTTGATCGTTTTAAAGAGTGGTCAGGTTCGGGCTTTATATATAAAAGTTTGGTTGTTTCCAAACCGTTCGTGCCGCGGATTTTATTGCGGCATGTGACAGGTGGGACGATGTGGATATTGCTGGAAGCTACGCTGTAAAAAGCGTTACCGCTGATTTTCCGCGACAAGCAAAGCTTGTATAATTCGTTTCCCTTCACTTTGCATTATTCTAAACTCAGGTTTAGAAATTTTTATATTTGTGTACAGGAAGCTGCGCTGTAAGTTCAGCAGGTACATACGGAGAAAATAAATAGTGTTCATTAAGGAGGACACAAATGGCGAAGGATAAATTTATCAGAGAAAAGATCCACATGAATGTTGGAACTATCGGTCACGTCGATCACGGCAAGACCACTCTTTCTGCGGCTATTACCATGCATTGCGCAAGAAAGTTCGGTGACAAGGTAATGAGTTATGATGAAATTGACAATGCTCCTGAGGAAAAAGCCCGCGGTATTACAATCAATACCCGCCACCTTGAGTATCGTTCAGACAAGCGCCATTATGCGCACATTGACTGTCCGGGACACGCCGACTATATCAAAAACATGATCACGGGCGCAGCGCAGATGGACGGCGCCGTTCTCGTAGTTTCAGCGCCGGATTCTGTTATGCCCCAGACCCGCGAACATATCATCCTCGCACGTCAGGTAGGCGTTCCTCACATGATTGTCTTCCTTAATAAAATCGATCTTCTCGATGATCCGGACCTTGTAGAACTTGTCGAAGAAGAGGTCAAAGATGTTCTTACAGCTAACGGCTTCCCCGGCGACAAAACTCCGATTATTAAAGGAGCGGCATTCAAGGCGATGTCGGAACCTGACAATCCGGAAGCGACAAAATGTATTGATGAACTCCTTCAGGCGATGGACTCTTACTTCCCCGATCCGGAACGCGATTCTGACAAACCTTTTATTATGCCGATAGAAGACGTATTTACAATTCAGGGAAGAGGCACAGTTGTAACCGGAAAGGTGGAACGCGGAGTACTCAAACTTAACGAAGAAGTTGAAATCGTCGGTATTAAGCCCACAAAGAAAACAGTTATTACCGGTATCGAAATGTTCAATAAATTACTTGATGACGCGCAGGCGGGCGATAACGTAGGTACGCTCCTTCGCGGTATCGACAAAAAAGAAGTTGAACGCGGACAGGTTCTTGCAAAGCCCGGTTCAATCAAACCTTTCAGCAAATTTAAAGGTCAGATTTATTGTCTTTCAAAAGATGAAGGCGGACGACACAGCCCGTTCTTTACAGGTTACAGACCTCAGTTCTATTTCCGTACTACAGACATTACAGGGACAGTCAAACTTCCCGAAGGCAAGGAAATGGTCATGCCAGGCGATAATACGGAAATTATCGGCGAACTGATTCATCCTATCGCCATGGAAAAAGGACTTCGTTTTGCTATCCGCGAGGGCGGTAAAACAGTTGCCTCAGGTCAGGTAACAGAGATTATAGAATAAGGATAGAGTATGATGACCATCTGGTCGTTTAAATCAAACGATTAGGTGGTCAGATTTATTTGGAGGAATGATGGCAAAGGAAGGAATACGAGTAAGGCTGCGCGGTTTTGATGTTGAATTGATTGATCAAAGCGCGAAATCAATTGCAACGGCAGTTCGAAAAGCCGGCGCAAAAGTTACAGGGCCTATCCCGCTGCCGACCCGAATAAACAAGGTGACCGTATTACGCTCGCCTCATGTTAATAAAAAGAGCCGCGAACAATTTGAAATGCGGACTCATAAAAGATTGATCGATATCATCAATCCTTCCGCGGAAGTAATGGATTCATTAATGAAACTGGAACTTCCGGCAGGCGTGGATGTAGAGATCAAACAGTAAAACGGAGCGCCACAATGTTAGGGCTTTATGCCAAAAAGATTGGAATGACTCAGGTTTTTGACGACTCGGGTAACCTTGTTTCGGTAACAGTAATAAGGATCGACCCGAATGTAGTCATTGCCAACAAAACAGCGGAAACAGACGGATACGCCGCAGTTGTTATCGGCATTGACGATGCCAAAAAAAACCGCATAACAAAACCTGTAGCAGGTCAGTTTGCAAAAACTCCTGCCGAAGAAAAAGACGGCGATGAATCAAAAAAGAAAAAATCAAAGCCAAGAAGAATAATCCGCGAAATTGATATAACTCCCAAAAAGAGAATTCTTGAATTGCGCGATTTTGATAAAGAAGTTGCTGTCGGCGACAGCCTCACTCTTGAAGTGCTGGAAGGCGTCAGATATGTTGATGTCAGCGGCGTAAGCAAGGGCAAGGGATTTCAGGGCGTTGTAAGACGTTACGGTTTCGGCGGCGGACGCAAAACGCACGGTTCAAAATTTCACCGCGAGCCCGGTTCAACAGGTCAGAACACATATCCGCACAGAACATTTAAAAACAGAAAGCTGCCGGGACGAATGGGAAGAGAAAAGACAACAGTATTAAGCCTTAAAGTTATAAAAACTGATCCTGAAAAACAGCTTATCATGGTACACGGCTCGGTTCCCGGCATTAATAAAGGGCTTGTGTTTGTCCGCCGCGCGGTAAAGAAGGGACGGTAAACATGAACTTTAAAGTATATTCAAAAGAAGGCAAGGAACTTCGAACCATCGATCTAAACGACAATGTGTTTAATATTCCGGTTAACGATGATTTAATCTGGTACGCGATTAACAATGAGCTCGCGAACAGGCGTCAGGGGAACGCAAGCACAAAAGGACGCGCGGAAATTCACGGCTCCAACGCAAAGCCGTATAAACAGAAAGGAACAGGCCGTGCCAGAAGAGGCGATAAAAAATCTCCGATTCTTGTAAGCGGCGGCACAATCTTTGGTCCCAAGCCGAAAGATTTTTCCTATTCAATTCCAAAAAAGGCAAAAAGACAGGCGCTTAAAACCATTCTCAGTTTAAAAGCGCAAAGCGATATGTTAAAAATTATCGAGGATTTTTCCATCGATTCAGGCAAAACAAAAGACCTTGCCTCGCTTCTTAAAAATTTCGATCCAGGCTTGCGCACGGTTTTAATTCTTAAAGACGATGATCCAAAAATCAAACGTGCCGCTTCGAATATTCCCTGGGTAAAATATCTTTCCTATAACCGCCTTGAAGCTCACGAATTATTTTACGGCAGGCAGGTTTTAATGCTTGAAACCGCCGCGAAAAATCTTAACGAATTTTACGGCGAGGAGGCATGATGCAGTACGAAGATATTTTAATCGAACCTGTACTCAGCGAGAAATCAAATCAGCTTCGCGAAGAAGGAAAATATGTTTTTAAAGTAGCGCAGTCGGCTACTAAAACTCAAATTAAAGAAGCTGTAAGAAAATTATTTAATGTACATCCGATTTCGTGTAACACAATGGTTGTCGGCGGCAAGCCCAAGAAGCTTCGCTATCGGGCAGGTTATACTTCCACATGGAAGAAAGCAATTGTAAAACTTCCCAAGGATGAGAAGATTGCATTATTTGAAGGCGTATAATTATGGCAATTAAAACATATAAACCGATAACACCGGGGATGAGGCAGTATACAAGTCTGGATTATTCCGACTTGAGCGGCAATAAACCGGAAAAGAATCTAACAAAAGGAAAGAAGTCAGGCTCGGGACGCGATTCATTCGGTCGCATCAGCGTGCGCCATAAAGGCGGCGGACACAAACGCAAATACAGAGACATTGATTTTAAACGCGACAAGATCGGCATCCCCGGTAAAGTTTCATCTATCGAATACGATCCAAACCGCAGCGCGAACATAGCCCTGATTTTTTACAAAGACGGCGAAAAACGCTACATTGTCGCTCCCAAAGAATTAAAAGTCGGCGCGAAAATTTTAAGCGGTCCTGACGCTCCAATCGAACCCGGTAACGCCCTTCCTCTGGAAAATATTCCGTTGGGTTTTACAGTTTACAATATTGAGCTGACTATGGGAAAAGGCGGACAGATGGCGCGTTCAGCCGGAACCGGAGCTCTTATCGCCGCGAAAGAAGGCGACTATGTAACAATTAAACTGCCATCAGGCGAGATGCGCATGGTGTTTAAAAAATGTTATGCGACAATCGGCAGCGTAGGCAACGAAGATCACATGAACACGACGCTGGGAAAAGCAGGCCGCAAGCGCTGGATGGGAGTGCGTCCCACAGTCCGCGGTATGGCTATGAACCCTGTCGATCATCCGCACGGCGGAGGCGAAGGAAGAAGCAAGGGTATCCACCCTGTTACCCCGTGGGGACAACCCACCAAGGGATACAAGACCCGCAAAAAGCATAAACCGTCATCAAGGTTTATTGTAAGCCGGGGCAAAAAGAAGTAGGAAGGGAGTATGTCAAGATCTGTAAAGAAGGGTCCTTTTATAGAGAAGAGCCTGTATAAAAAGGTATTGGAATTGAGCAAATCGGGAGAAAGAAAACAAATAAAAACTTATTCCCGCTGCTCAACAATTATTCCCGAAATGGTAGGCGGAACAATCTCTGTTTACAACGGAAAAACATGGGTTCCCGTTTATGTTACGGAAAACCTTGTCGGTCATAAACTCGGCGAGTTCGCGCCCACGCGCATTTTCCGCGGGCACTCGGGCTCCGATAAAAAGGCTTCGGCAAAATAGGCGGAATTATGAAAGAAAAAACCGGTTACAGAGCAATAAGTAAATTTTTAATTGGATCGCCTTTTAAAATCAGACCTGTCGCGGATTTGGTGCGCCGCAGAACTTATCCTGAAGCGCTTTCCATTTTGGAAAACATGCCGCACAAGGGAGCGAAACTTATCCGCAAGACTGTAAAGTCCGCGGCGAGCAACGCTCTTTCAGATAACAAGAAACTTGATGAGGATATGCTTTATGTACGCGAAATATATATTGATGAAGGTCCCCGGCTCAAAAGAGTCTGGTTCCGCGGCAGGGGACGCGCGGATATGCAGTTAAAGCGAATGTGCCATATAACTGTAGTTGTTGATGAAACAACAGGCGCGGGTGAATCCGGTGCGGGCAGTAAATCTTCCGCGGGGAGTTCCGCAGGAAGCTCAAAAAAGGCGGATAAATAATGGGACAGAAAGTAAATCCTACAGGATTAAGAATAGGTATAAATAAAACATGGGGTTCGCGCTGGTATGTAGACCCTAAAGATTATGTCGATGCGTTACATGAAGATCTTTACCTGCGAAAACTCATTATGGACATGCCCGAAACCAAGGGAGCCGATATCGCCGAGCTTGAAATTATTCGTCATCCGCAGAGAATCACAATCACCATTCATACGGCGCGCCCCGGTGTAATCATCGGCGTTAAAGGCGCCAATATCGAAAAAATCGGAAACGATTTACAAAAGAAAATAAATAAAAAAGTTCAGATAAAAATTAAAGAAGTAAGAAACGCCGACAACAACGCGCAGATCGTCGCTCAAAATATCGCGCGACAGCTTTTAGCCCGATCTTCTTTCAGAAGAACAATGAAGCAGGCTATTACAAACGCGATTAAAAAAGGCAACGCTCAGGGCGTAAAGGTCAGGCTTTCAGGTCGTCTCGGCGGCGCGGAAATGTCCCGCACCGAAGAAGCAAAAGAAGGAAGGATTCCTCTTCATACTTTACGCGCGGATATTGATTATGGTTTTGCGGAAGCTCATACACCCTTTGGTTCAATCGGCGTTAAAGTCTGGGTTTATAACGGCATGAAATACGGCAAAGAACAAAAAG
>Ga0209755_10002531_pt1 | contig 25032 bp, 20 predicted proteins | sample TergutCo191P1_FD_187301 | JGI IMG/M metagenome (GOLD analysis project Ga0209755, IMG submission 187301) | Cornitermes sp. P1 segment gut microbial communities from Petit-Saut dam, French Guiana - Co191P1 (SPAdes) (version 2) | ecosystem: Host-associated > Arthropoda: Insects > Digestive system...
CGTCCATCACGTTGAGCGGCGTGTCGGAGAGGGTTTCCCCCGGCGAAAACCGTCTTTCAAGAAGGAATTTTAAGAAATTGAGTAAGTTGAACATAAGCACCTCGTAGAGGAAAATATAACTGTCAAAAAAGATAGTTATATATATATGGGTTGAAAGTGCCGTTTTGCTTTACCGAAAATGAAAAAAATTGAAAAAATATCAAACTTTTTTTTGAAGCTCCCTCACGTCATACCCTCAACACGAAGTCTGCGTGAGAAAATTCAACTTTTTTTCGCCGTGTACTATTCTTTCTTGGATGCAGGTATTACAAGGTTAAGTATTATACCGACCAAAGTCGCCAGAGCGATTCCCGCCAGTTCAAAATGCAGATCGTGTGTAATATTAAACGCCAGCTTGCCGCCGCCGATACCGATTACGAGGATTACCGATGTGATTATCAGATTGCGTTTATCTTTGTAATCCACTCCGCTTTCAACGATGGTGCGAAGACCGCTGGATGCGATTATGCCGAAAAGAAGGATTGATACGCCGCCGAGAACAGGGGTCGGGATTGTCCGGATTATCGCGCCGAATTTGGTGAAGAACGCGAGAAAAACCGCGATGACCGCCGCTCCTCCGATTACCCAAACCGAATACACGCGGGTGATTGCCATCACGCCGACATTTTCGCTGTAGGTTGTGTTGGGAGGGCCGCCCCAAAGCGCCGCCCATGCGGAGGCAAGACCGTCGCCCGTTAGTGTGCGGTGAAGACCGGGATTTTTATAAAAATCCTGTCCGACAATTTTACTTGTTACAACCATATCGCCCAGATGCTCGCAGATTGTCGCGAATGAAACAATCACAAAAATCAATATAGGCACAAGGCTGAAAGCCGGCACATGGAATTTCGGAAAACCAAACCATGCCGCTTCTTTCACGATAGAAAAATCAATTATCGCGTAAGCAGGAAAGATAAACCCCATTATCAATGTAAAAAGATATCCTGAAATAAGACCGATCAAAACCGGAATTGCGCTGAAAAAACCTTTCAGGAAAATGTTAGCGATAATAGTTATTCCCAATGTAACAACCGCAATTGAAAGATAAACAAGACTATAGTTTCCGTTAGCGTCATTCGATGCCATACTCATTGCGGTAGGCGCAAGATAAAGTCCGATAACAACAATTACAGAACCGATAACAACAGGCGGCAGAACCTTATCCAGCCATCCGGTTCCTGTAAATCTGATAACTAACGCTATGATACAATAGAAAATGCCGGTTACCATAGCAGCGCCCATGGCATACGCAAGCCCATGACTTGCCGTAACAGCGATTAAAGGAGCAATAAAACTAAATGACGAGCCCAAAAAAGCCGGTACTTTCGCTCCGGTACACAAAATAAAAATTAAAGTTCCGGTTCCTGCTGTAAATAACGCTGTGGCCGGCTCTAACCCTGTTAAAAGCGGCACTAAAATAGTCGCTCCGAACATCGCGAATACATGCTGAAACGACAATGGTATCCAAGTCCCAATATTAGGTCTGTCCTGCGGACGTAAAGTTACCTGATCTGACATATTGTCCTCCTTATTTTCAAATAGGCGGCGTTTTAATGCCGCCTATCGTATCAGTATGTGCCGTTTTAATGGCAGATACTGTCATTATATATGAGAATTTTAACATTAGGAAGTGTTTGTAAGCATAAAAATCTATAGACAAAAATGATTATTTAAGATAGCCTGTAAAAAATTATAAAAAAGGAGAAATTTGTGAAAAAATCACTATTAATTGCAATAATTTCGGCAGCGGCAGCAGCATTATTGGCTGTAGTATTGTTTGTTATTGTTCCTATCGCGGCATCAAAAACAGCGGAGCAGAAATTCAGTGACGCTGTTGCTGAGACCGGTATTCCCGATGATATGTGGAGTGTAGGCAAGGTTACCTACATTCCGGTTTTTGATCATATTGTAATAAATGATCTGGAATTCGGCGATAAATGGAGCTTCTATCTGGAATCAAAAAAAGCTGTCTTAAAGCTTAACTTAAAAAAAGAAAACATAATCTCAGGTTCGATTGACTTGCAGGACGCGGCATTGTCGGCAGAGGGCAGCGGAATAATTTTAAAAAAACTTGCTTTAAATAATTTTTCAATTGATAAAACAATGTTAGATTATTCTCCGATGGAAGCCGTAAAAAAACTTGACAGCATCAGCATTAGCGGCGCGGAGTACAGACAAGGAGGAATGAAATACTTTTCTGTGAAAAAATTTGACGCTAAATTAGGTTATACCGAAGGAAAAATCCCGCTTTCTCCTTCAATATCGTTAAAAGATTTAATTGTAGATCTGAGAAAATTTATCCCGATTGAAAATTTGCGAAAGGAGTACCGGCTTTCTGACATAGAAATTAAAATGAACCGTTCAGGTAATGTAAATCTATTAATTGACGCCGCGAATCTTTTTTCAATTAAATCCGATATTAATATATTCTTGCCGCCTGAACTTCTCGCGTCCGGCAGTATATCGGATATTGACGGATTTGATTTTTATGATGATTTAAAATTGAAAGCGATTTCGTTAACATACACTGATAAATCTTTGTTGGATCATATTTTTAAACTTTCAGGCGAGACAAGCGGCAGAGCGGCAGCCGCGGAAGAATTAAAAGAAACACTTTTAATGTACGCTGAAACATTCGGAATAGAAGAAGAAAGATTCGCAAATGAAGCGGCAAAATTTATCACAAAACCGGGGAAAATAAATATTAAAACAAACCTTAAATCACCTATAAGCTTCGGTGAAATAAGCAATGATCCGTTTGCGGCAAATTTAAGCCTCTCAATAAACGGAGGAAAATCTTTTACAGCCGGCGGTTATTAAAAATTGTAATTAAAAACAGGAAGGTATCCGGGAAGTAAAAACAGCTCCTATCAGGAAACTCCCAACATTTTGCTGAACGCCTCAAGAGCGTCATCGCCGAATTTGCCGGATAAAACCTTCTTTGTAAGGATTTTCCCAAGCTGCACGCCTTCCTGATCAAAACTGTTGACATTCCACACAAACCCTTGGAACATCACTTTGTTTTCAAAGTGGGCGAGTAAACTTCCTAACACAGCCGGAGTAAGGCGCTTTCCAAAGATCAAACTGGACGGCCTTCCCCCGGGAAACTCTTTGTTGCGCTCCTCTTCAGAATCCTGCCCCTTCGCGAAGGCGACAATCTGAGCGGCAAGATTCGCCGCTAACTTTGTCTGGCTGACCGAGTTGTCAACGGAAACATCATCGCTCCTCTGGCTGTCGGTAAAGCCGATAAATTGAAGCGGAATAATATCTGTCCCCTGATGTAAAAGCTGATAAAATGAGTGCTGCCCGTTTGTTCCAGGCTCCCCGAAAATTACCGGTCCTGTGCTGTAATTGACAGGCTCTCCCTTCCTGTTGACCCGCTTTCCGTTAGATTCCATGTCCATCTGCTGAAGATGAGCGGGGAAGCGGGAAAGCGCCTGACTGTACGGGAGAACCGCGGTAAAGGGATGTTTTAAAAAGTTACGCTCCCAAACGCCGATAAGAGCGTCAAGCAGCGCGGCGTTTTTTAGGATGTCTTCATTGAGCGCGAGCTTGTCGGCTTCAGCGGCGCCTTTTAGAAATTCTTTAAACACATCGCCGCCGAACGCCAGTGAAAGAACGCATCCGCCGACCGCGGAAGATGACGAATAACGCCCGCCGATGTAGTCATCAATATAGAACGAATCCAAATACGCGCTGTTACGCGCAAGAGGGCTGGTCTCGCTGGTGACAGCGATCATATGCTTGCTTGGATCGAGACCTGCTTTTTTAAGCTTTTCCTTCGCGAAAAGTTCGTTAGCAAGCGTCTCCTGTGTCGTTCCGCTCTTTGAAACAAGAATGAAAAGACTCTGCTCAAGAGCGCAGGAAGAGATGACCTGTGACGCGTCATCTGGGTCAACATTGGAAATAAACTTCGCGTTTAGTTTCTTTTTTCCTTCTTTTTCCGCCCAGTTATCAAGTGCAAGATAGAGAGCGCGGGGTCCCAAATCAGAGCCGCCGATTCCTATTTGAATAACAGTAGTAAACGGCTTACCTGTCGATCCTTTAAATTTTCCGCTGTGAACATCGGCAGCGAATCCGCAAAATCTTTCCAGCTCTTTTCTGTAAAAATCGCCGATATTTTTTCCGTTCTCTATAACAGGCTGCCCCTGCTCTCCGCGAAGAAGATGATGCAAAACCTTGCGGTTTTCGCCCGTGTTTATCACTTCCCCGTCAAGCAGGGCTTTGTACTTTACGATTAATTCCTGCTCATTGGCAAGCTCCTGCAAAAGGAAAACACATTCCTCGTTTATAGCTTTCGCAGCCCATGAATATGTAAGTCCCGCCGCCATCGGAACAATACACTCGCCCACTCTTTTAGCGTCAAGCTGCCTTCTAAAATTAAATTTGGTATTTTTCGAACATTCCTCAAGTTTGTTATATACTTTCGCTTTATCAAAATTATAAAATTTCATTGTATTCTCCTTTAAGGATATGATAATACGGATTTGGGAATTTATCAATGCTTTGTTACGCTCGACAAGTAAAAAAAAAGGTTTTATACTTAAAGTAACAGGAAAACCGTATGGAAAGATATATTGAAAAATACAGTACCGAGCGCGCAAAAAACCTGCTGGTGGTTGTCGCCGTTGAGGAATACGCAAGGCGGCACGGCATTTCCGCGCATGAAACAATTTTGCTATTTCTAAAATATGACATAACAAACCTTATTCGCCAGTGCTATGAAACGCTCCATACTCAGGATATATATGAATGTGTTAACTTTGCGGAGGATATACTTAAAAGGAAAAGCGTATCGAAGAGCTGTTTCTTTGCTAAATTTAAAAAACAAAAGAATGATAACCCTTGATAAAATCATTTATAACGGACAGGAACTAAACTTTTTAATAACACAGAAAATAGAACATATTACAAATATAATTTCAGAAAAAGATAATATAACATTTGATGCCGCTTATACATTTTTTACCAATTCCCAAATATATAAATCATTGCAAAATACCGCTTCATTATTATGGACAGAAAACGCGGAATTTATTGTCGATGAGTATTATCGGGAGAAGATGGGAAGGTGATTTTATAACTCATAAAAATTTTATTCGTGTAATTCGATGACTCTTCTTAATCTGTTTTAAGAGCCATCTCAATCCCTTCCACAACAACATCCGGCGTTGACGCGCCTGCGCTTATGCCTACTTTTTCAAACTTGTAAAATTCTTCCGGTATGCCGTCTGCGTTTTCGGCTAACTTGCAGGGCTTGCCGCTCTCTTCGGCGATTGCGAGAAGACGCCTCGTGTTGGCGGACTCTTCCCCGCCCGCGATGATTACAGCGTCAACCTGCGGCAAAATGTCACGAAGAGCCTGCTGCCGCTCTCTTGTCGCTGCGCAAATTGTATTGACAATTTTTAAATCGGGAAAAAACTTTTTTATTTCGTCTCCTATGGTTTTATACTCGTCTTCTGAAATTGTAGTCTGGCTTAAAAGAGCAGTTTTAATCGTTTTATTCGAGCTGAGGGGTTTAATACCTTCTGCTTTCTTGAATTGAATTTCCGCCTCTTTCCGCGCTTCTTCGGCATTACCGGCTAAAACGCAATTCACCGTTAAATTTTCATCCTCATCTTGCGGCGAAACTGCATAGCCTAACAAGCCCTCAACTTCAGCATGATGCGCCTCTCCTGCCAAAAAAATAAAATAACCGTCACCGATTAACTCACGTATTTTTAACTGATTTGCTTTTACTTTCGGGCATGTTGCGTCAACAATTCGGCAGCCAATATCATGGATTTTTTTTTCAAGCAGCGGACTAATTCCGTGAGCGCGGATTATCAATGAACAGTTAGCAGAGGACAAAGAACATTTATCTGTAATCGGCTCGTTATTTGCATTAATAGAATTTTCATTAATAATTTTTATGCCGGCGGTTTTAAGATCGGCTAACACCTTTGGATTGTGTATTAAGGGACCAAGTGTATAAACCGGATTGCCGTTTTCCGCGGTTTTGCGGGCTTCTTCAAAAGCCAGATCGACAGCGCGGCGGACGCCCATGCAAAAACCTGAAACTTTCGCTTTAATTACTGTCATGGCTTTATTATATCACACGTAAGAATTTTTACCACGAACCACACGAACTGAATCGAACCTGGACTTTGATATCTTATATTTTAACCTCAAATTCCCTCTTAATCCGAAAAACTTGAAGATTAAATAATGTTTTCAAACAACAAGTTCATGCATACCGAAGGTATGAGTGTTCGTGTGGTTAGTGGTAAATATTCAGTTTCGCTCCTGTACACATCTTTATGCCGTTACGCCGAGTTTTCTCTTCTGCCGTTTAATTTTCTGGTTTTCCCAGAAGTTGACGAAGCCTGAGACGATAAACAGCGTTGTGAATACGCCGGAAGTCATGCCGACAAGAAGGGCAAGGGCGAAGTCTTTCATCGCGCCTGTGGTGAAAATGAACAGGGCTAATACCGCGAGCATTGTTGACGCTGTTGTGATGATTGTGCGTCCGAGGATCGCTGTAAGAGAGATGTTTAAGATGTCGATAAACGGATTGTCGGCATAGATGCGTAAATTTTCTCTTATGCGGTCAAATAAAATGATCGTGTTGTTGGTTGAGTAGCCGAGGATTGTAAGAATTGCCGCGATTGTAAGCGTTGTAAATTCCATTCTTGTCCAGACAACAAAGGCGATGATAACCAGAACATCATACATGATCGCGATTACAGCGCCTACGGCGAACTGCACCCTAAATCGTATTGCCGAATAAATTAAAACCAAAAGCAGGGTGAGAGAAATCAGCACGCCCGCCTGATCTGTCAGGTCTTTGGAAAAACGGGAGCCGACATAATCGGAGCGGAGAACGGCGATGGTTCCCGAGCCGAAATGGTTTTCCAGAGTTTGCACAATCTCGGTTGACGTTATGCGCCCTTCTTCCTTGTCTTCGACGCGGATCATGAATTGGCGGTCGGCGGGAGCGCCCATGTTCTGCACTGAAACGCTCTGGTTGAGACCTGCCATCGCGATGCGCACATCGGAAATGTCAACAGGATAGCTTTGCGGATCACGATAATGAACAGTATAAGGAGTTGTATTATTCAAAGCGCGGTTTCCCAGCGAGCTGAAAATAAGACCGATAGTTGAAGTATTCTCGTTAGCCGACGAAGCGATTTCCATCGACAGATTCTCGATCTGCTCTTCCATTGCCGCTTTCAGCGTACGTAATGTTGAGTATTCGCTGTTCGGGTACGAATACGTCCTGCTCTCTATACCGGCGCCTGAAACTATAATGTAAATGCCGTTTCGATCAAATTGAATCTCGGCGCTTGTAATGCCATTCCAACTGAGGCTGAACGCGCTCGGCGCGATTTGGATTTCCTGAATCAGACCTGCCTGAAAATCTACGCCGAGGGCGAAACCATTGTTGTAGATATATCCGAACACGCAAAAGATAACGAGAATAACCGAGATGATTGCCGCAGGAATAAAAAATTTGGAAAATTGAATTGTTTTTTTCATAGACTTGCCGCCTTTGCGCGCGGGGTATTGTTCGAACTTTGTTTGATCGCGCTATCCTGAATACGTGTTGTCCAACTGACAGAAAGACCTTTGCTTTTCGTTACATCGGTGCCGAAGTCGAATATGAGGCGTGACACGAAAAGCGCCGTAAAGACCGATGAGAAAACGCCGATTGAAAGGCTCACCGCGAACCCTCTGATTGGGCCTGAGCCTAACTGCGAAAGGAACAGAGCGGCGATAAATGTTGTGATATTCGAGTCCATGATCGCCCAGAACGCTTTACCAAAACCGGCTTCTATAACCGCTTTTCTTGACTTGCCGAGGCGCATTTCTTCTTTCATACGCTCAAAGATAATTACGTTCGCGTCAGTCGCCATACCGATTGTAAGAATAAAACCTGCGATGGCGGGTAACGTCAATGTAAAACTAAGAGCGGAAAGGAAACTGAACATGATATAAAAGTTTAACAACTGCGCGATAACGGCGTTAACGCCCGCTCCCTTGTAGTATATAAGAAGGAACAAAAGCACCAGAGAGATACCGCCCAATAAAGCGAAAAGTCCCTGACGGATTGTATCTTCGCCCATTGAAGCGCCTATACTCTGCTGGCTTGCCACTTCAAGCTCAACCGGCAAAGCGGCAGTTCTTAAAACAAGAGCGATATTATCAGCTTCTTCGGAGCCGAACCCTGTTATTTGCCCTCTCTCCCGTATGCCTGTAGTGATCCTTGCGTTTGATCTGATTCTGCCGTCAAGAACAATGGCAAGATTTTTTTCAATGTTAGCCGAAGTAAGATTGTAAAAAATTGTTCCGCCTTCAGATGACAATCTGAAAGTAACTTCCGGCTGAGCGCTCATATTGTTCCGCTCTACCGAAGCTTCTTCTATATAATTGCCGTCAAGCCCTACTTCTTTTTTAACAGCGATATACCGCAGCGAACCGTCAAGGTTGCGAGCCTGCTCATCAAGCCCGAATCGGTCTTTAATATAATATCCAAGAATCATTACATCGGAAGGAATGATTGAAGGATTGATTAATTGTCCGCTCGCGTCAAATGTTGATGTTGGATTTGCCCTGTAATAATTGTTGAAAGTTTCGGTCGCCTCAGAATCTTCAAGATGGAAAGCAAGGCTTCCCTTGCCCATTATAATATCGTTGATCCTTTCAGGATCGGCAGTTCCGGGAATCTCAACATAAATTGCGTCTGTCCCCTGCCGCCTGATAACGGGTTCCGTCACACCAAAACGGTCGATGCGGCTGTTTAAAACTTCCAGCGCCCTGTTCATCGCGTCCAATCTATCATCTTCAGTTAACGCGCGGCCAAGTCTTTCCCGAACCGAATCAAGATTCGCCTGAAGGACGATACTCAATCCGCCTGATAAATCAAGACCGAGTTTTACCGCGCTTTTCTGCAAATCTTTTAGCGCGAAAATTTCATCACGGTATTTATTTTCGATAGTATCGAGAACTTCCCTTCTTGATGAAAAAGCCTCAAGAACCGCCTTTGCGTTAAACGGCTCCGGAGCGGGCAGGTTAAAATCCCTGTACAACTTTCTCGCGATCGGGACAAGATATTCCAATTTGGCAGGAACATTCCCGTCGGAACGGGCGGCGTCAAGGATAAGGTTCAAATCCGCGCCCGCGGCTTCCGAGGAATAAGTTCTAATCCTCTCCCTTGATTCCATTGCCAGAGCCTGCTGGTCTCTCGGAATGAAAAAATACCAGCGAACCGTGGGCCAGAGGAATAGGAAACAAACCCCCAGCACGATCAGTAAAACTAAAAATCTGTAACGTTTACTCATAATTATTCTCCGGAGCCTGAATTTTCCTTAATATCGTTTTCTGTATTATCATAATAAGCCGTGTTTTTTTCTTCTTTTGCGACAGAAATAACGCTTGAAATGGCGCTGCGTAAAAACTCAAGTTTTACGTTTTCATCAACTTTTACTATTACGGTTGTATCTTTTACCGACTGAATTGTCCCGTAAACCCCGCCGATTGTGACGATTTTATCGCCTTTCTTTAGGGCACCGAGCATTTTCTCGGTTTCTTTCCGCTTTTTATTCTGCGGTCTGATAATCAGAAAGTAAAAAATCAAGATAACCGCTACAAAGGGGAGAAAACTGGTTATCATAGCCCCTGCCCCACCCTCAGCGCCTTCCGGGGGCGGCGCCATTAAAAACGGAAGAAGAAATGTATACATTAATAACATCCTTTAATTATATTTATAAAACTTTACCATAAATGAAAGGTTTTATGCAAGGGCTCAAACGGTAAAAAAATTTACGCCCCATATTATTTTAAGTTGACAATTCGGCAAATTATGGTATAATTTCCGATAATAGTTACAACATTTATAATAGAGGGTGAAAAAATGAATGTACAAGCAGAAATCGACAAGCACAAAAATGTTAACGACAGGGACGAGCTCGGAAGGATAATAAAAGATTATAAGGGGCTTGCGCTTCAATATGCCAATGATATTGTCCTTGCAGGGCAGTACAATATGGTAGCGTTTAGACTACAGGAAAGGTATGACAAGATGCCTGGACCGCGCCTGAAAAGCATACCTACAGGCTCTGCTCCGGCTCAGACAAAAACAGCCAAAATATCAAAGGATGAAAAGGCGAAGATAAACGCCGCATGGAGCAGAAAAACGAACACTACTAAAAAGTAGCGGCTGATAGAGCCTCTTGCAAAACTCGGTTAGTTTTGCAAGAGCCTTGATACCTTAAGTTTTTTAAGCGTTTTTAAAGTACGATAGATCTGCTTGCCTCAACGGGAAATACTCCGAAAATCCTCTGCAAGGCGTCTGGTGATACGCCGGCTCCTGTGGTTTTGTTATAAGCGTCCGCTACGAGGTCAACTTCATTCCGATCTTTTGACCAGACAGCGGACGCGTAAGCCGCCCTGAAAAGACCTTTTTCCGCAAGCTGTTTTGTAGAAAGCTTTGAATAGAGTTTTTTTGCCTGTCCGTCAATTACAGCAGCCGGTCCGTCATAACCGATTGTAAAAATAAAATCTTCGCGTTTTCGCATATCGTCTCCTTTAAAACTTCCAGACAAACGCTATTTTAGGTTTAATTATTCCGGATGAGCTTCCTGTAATATGATGATCAAAATCCGCTCCTAAGTCAAGGTAAAAATTATCATATATCAGAAACATATAAGACAAACCAACATTCAAATGAGTGTCAAATTCATTTGATTTATCGGGTGTACTGTTTGATCCTGTATTATCCGATATTCTATTGTCGTTTATAAATGAAAACCCGCAGCCAAAGCGCAATGTTACAGCCATCTTTCTTTTATTGAATCTTTTCTGCAATGATATATTTACATCAAAATCATTGAAAACCATTCCGTTATTATTGGATAAGCCGAACAGCGCGTCACTTAAACCGAAATCAAGCGTAACAAAAGAATTTAATAAATAAGTTGAGTATGATATTTCAATCCCTGCATTAATCGCTAAGCGCCATGAATAGATAAATTCGGCGGCGGCGAAAACTCCGGCTGTATACAAGGTATCGGGAAACTCATCTTTCAATTTTCCGTAAAGGGGAATCACCGGCATATAGGCGGCTTTAAAAAAAATATCAAAGAACTTGCGGTAATCAATGACAAAATTTCCGACAACTGATTCCAAGCCGCCGGGATTAATCGCGTAAATTTCATAAGAGCCGGTTTTAAGCGTTTCATCGTCAAAGGAAAGCTCAAACATATTTTTGCTGATAAAATTCATGCTGACAGGAAACAGATCATGTAATGAGCTGCGAAGGTATATCGTTGATTCTTCCGACAGATTATTTCCTGAAACTATTAAATCTCTTTTCTTGTTTTGATCAAGAAAAAATGAGTTAGGTGAAAATTGATCTATAACAGGATGTAAAGCTGTAATTATCTCAAAATCGATCCATTCCGATGTTTCGCCGGGACGCCCAAGATAATCAAAAGCGGTTACACTATACCTGTATTTTCCGGGCGGCAGATAGACATCAATGTAATTATATAAAGTTGTTGTTTTATTAAAATCAAATAACTCATTCTTTTCCGAATACGCCTGTATTTTAACATCATATTGCATGGCGTTCTCTTCGTTGTCCCAGACAAATTTCTGCATTATACGGGGCTTTAATCCGCTGTAATCAATATAATAACCGGGCTCCTGCGCATACGCCAAATTCGCGAATATAACAATTATTGTTAAAAGCAAAAATTTATTCTGTTCCATACAATATTCCCAAACTTCTTAATCTGACGCGGCCGGGGAACGGAACGTTTAGTGAAATTACATAATTTTTAACCTGCCCGCGCTGTTCAATTCTTCCTTCATTATCATAATACAAAGCTTCAACATACCAATAAATAGTTTCATGATTTTCGAGTAATTGTAATTTATCAAAGGAATAAGTTAATTCTTTAACAGGCTCAGACTGAAATACCTGCCTTTTTGGAATTCCTTCTCTTAAAATTGTCAGAATATAACCGTTGGCTCCTTCAACTTCCTGCCAACTGAAAACGATTTCTCTTTTTGCTTTTAAATCTTCTATGCCGATTGTAAAATTGTTTTTAGGAAGCAAATATTCGGGAGACGGAAGGAACGGAATTGGAAGCACATGGAAATAGCCTGCCGCTTCAGGTAAAATATGCTTTCCGTCATGAGTAGTTCCTTCTATCGTCCAGTACCAAATGCCTTCATCAAGCCTGTTAATTTTGATTTCATGATCGGGGTTTTGTATCATAATATCAGTCCGCCCGTCTGCGGGATCAACTGTTCTTGAAAGCGCGAACCTTGAAGAGACAATCGCTTCCTTTGTGTCCCACCTGAAAACAATCGGCTCACGTAAAGCGGTAAGCCCGGGAATGTTTAAACCCTGAGCAGGCGAAAGCAATGTTATGCGATACTGATCTGACGAAGGGAGAGACGCACTACCGCCGGTTGAATCAGGCGGCAAGACTGCGGGCGGCGGCGAAGGAGTTTGCACCCTGGGCTGAGAGCGCTGCTGTACACGATTTTGCGTTCTCACACGCGGCTGCGGCTGCGCACGAGGCTGCGGCTGCGGCGTCTGCACAAGCGCAGACGGCGGATCGTCAGCCTTCTCATTCGCCTGCTCGTCAGTTGTCTGTTCGCCAATTGTTTGCTCTTCAGGCAAAACAACAGGCGGCTCTGACATTGTAAAACGCCTTGACAATGAGGGGATAAAAACCGACGCTGCATCTGCTTTCCCTGTTACGCGCCAATACCACTCTCCGGGATCAACGAAAATTCCTTTATAAGAATTACTGTTAACTTCGCTGTCAATTTCCATGCGTGAAAAATCCACATTCGGTGAAACCTGAAAGCGTCTGTCATAAGTTAAGTTAGATTCCCATGCAAATAAAAAACTTTCTTTTTCACTGTCTTCTATCTTATAGCCGTCAGGCGGAAAAATAAGTTTTTGAACTATATCATTCTCAGTTGTTATAAACGATCTCGACGGCGGAATGGCAGAATCGTTTCCTTGTGAATCCGTATAGAAAACGCTCCAAAAATACCTTCCGGGAGCAAGTTTTACTTCATTTTCATTCAATTTATAATAATTATTACGTGTTACCTGCTTTAACAAAGGATTGCTTAAATCGCTTTCCTTTGAAATCAGGAATGTATAGGAATCAGCTCCTCTTACAGCGGCCCATGAGAAATAAATATCGCGCCCGCCGCCTGTAACAACAGCGCTGTCCGCTATCGGAAACCCAAGAGAGGGCGCTGCGGGCTTTCCGTTTTTTTCTATATGAAAATATGATACTTGCGAAAACTGAGTTTCTCCTTCAAAAACGGAATGAAGCACAGGCTTGACACGCCAGAACCACCTTCCCGGTTCCAAATTTGTAGTGATGTATGACGTACCGTAAACGTTAACTGAAATTTTTAAATTAGAAAATTCAGTTGAAGAAGATACCTGCAGATTGTAATATGAAGCGTCCTGAACCGCGTTCCAGCGTAATTGCACCTCAGGATTGGCATTTCCGGCATTATAAACATAGCCTTCAGCGGGAACGATTGGAGACGAAGCCTGTGAGGCTATCACAGTAATGCGCCCTGTTGTAAGGACTTTTGCGGCAGGGCGGGAACTCTCACCGCTTCGCGGTTCGCTGTTTGGTTCCAACAAGAGCCGCCAGTACCATACACCCTGATTGACAGAGACAACAGCGCTTGAGTTCAGGTTATTTAAAGATTGAACAGCCGGAGAAAAATTCCTGTTTTCAGCGATTTCAAGACGCAGAAGATCGCCGCTTTGCATATTGATTCTTGTCCAGTTGAACTCAACATTCAAAGGAGCGTCTCCTGTTTTTAAAAGACGGGCATTCGAACCGGGGCGGAAAACAGCGGCCGCAGGCTCTTTTGTATCATTGCCGTCCGCGTCCTTAACCACAACCGAGCCTGCAGAAAGTTCTGAGATACTCCCGCCCTGAACAAGCCGCGCCGATCCGTCCGTTACGCGCAATACGGTTCCTTCGTTGTTAGAAACCGCGCCGAAAACCGCGCCGGGAACAGCTTCCATTACCCTGTCTCCGATTGAAAGAAAAACAGGCTTGCTTGTCAGGGAAGTTTTTACATCAATTTCACCGGACATAAAATCTATCAGAAAAGTATCTTCTTTGCTTTGAACCTGTATAAGCGTATTTTCACCTAACGAAATAAAATTGTTGTCAAGATCAAGCATTGCCCCTGAATGACGGGCAATACGAATTAAATCTCCGTTATAAACAGGCGATTCGTTTGTCAATCGATCCCAAATTACCCTGTCCTGAATGCGGCGCTGAACATTATTAAATTTGATTGATACAATGCCTACAGGATCAATGTTCATGGATCGCAAAGACATAAAAAGATCGCTTTGAAACATATAAAGACTTACAGCCATGCCGGAAAGACACAATAAAACAACTAAAAAATCCAAACCTCTCCCGCTTTTTTTTACTTTAATGTTAACAGGTGTTTGAGCATCAATTTGTTCTTTATTCATTGTTCTCTGTTCTTTATTCATTGTCCTTTGTTCTCTGTTCTTTACTCATTGTTCTCTGGCTTCTGTTCTCCGATTTTATACTTCTTCTCTTCCGCGTTTACATCAACTTTTTCCAAATCAGGAGCAGTGATGCCAAGAAGCTCCCTTACATCTTTAAGAGTTTTCGGTCCTGAAGAAACGGAAACGTGATTAATAACAGCGAAAACACGCAAAGGTTTTTCTTTGCCCTTTACCATAACGGACGGCATCTCTTCTGTGATAAAATAATTGCGGACAAGATTCCACGTATCTTCCGAGATCAGAATGTCGGTACCCAATGGTTTATTCAGCGCTTCAAGTCTTGAGGCAAGATTAACAGGATCACCTATAACAGTGTATTCCATGCGAAGATCGGATCCGAGCTGCCCTGCCGTAACAACGCCTGTGTTAAGACCTGCTCCTATGCAGATAGGAGGATCGCTTTTGTCGCCAGAGCGGCGCTTCTTGTTTAATTGAACAAGAGCTTTACGCATCATAAGAGCCGCTTTTACGCCGTTAAAAGCGTCCTTCTGGGGAGTTCCCGCGCTGTAAGCAGTACCCCAATGAGCCATTACTGCATCGCCGATAAACTTATCAACAACGCCGTTTGTTTTCTCAACGCAATCGACCATTTGAGTGAAATAGCTGTTAAGCCAGAAAACGATTTTATCCGAAGCGCCGTAGCCGAATTCTTTTGTAAAAATTTCCGACTTTTCGGTGAAGCCGCGAATGTCGGAGAAAAATATTGTGGCGTTTTTCGGAAGACCGCCCGGCTTGATTTCGCCGCGCATCGCCTTAACGGCGATCTCACGGTTAGTGAACCGCCCGAAAATATTCAGCGCACTGCTCATCCTTTGGAAGCTTGAAGTCAGATAGCCTATCTCATCGCGGCTTTTAGTTTTTAAATCAAGATCGAATTTTCCGCTTTCGATTCTCATCGCGGCTGCGGAAAGAGTTTTCATCGCGGAAGAAATTGTCTTGGAAAAAAACCAGATAAAAAGTATTGATAGACACAAAACCGCCGCTGTCAGGTAAATATTCCTTCGAGTTGTCGCTTCAATTCCTTCAAAAAGTTTTTTATACTCAACGCTTGTCAGCACAATTGACGCGCCAATCTCCAGTTTCGTATTAGCGATAAAATATTGAACTCCGTCGATTGTGTGCAAATCCTGCCTGCTTCCCATGTTATCAGCGCGGATCGTTTGAATATATTCCATGTTCACGATATTAGCCCCTGCCATCACAAGCTCAGTATCAGGATGAATAAGAATATCGCCGTCTCCGTTAATCAGATAAGATTGATTAACCCTTGAACTGTAACCAGCTTCCAAATTTTCAGGAGAAAAAAGAATTGAGACAGCTCCGCCTCCCTGCATCGGAAAAAATAACGCTAAAAGCGGCGCAGAAAAATGCACAGCGGCATTCAAAAAAATCGATTCTCCACCTGAAGCCCTAAGGAAAGCTGCCGTATTGCTATTGAAATATGATTCAACCAGCGAAGAATCAATATCAAGATTGTTAAAATAATTTGTGTTAACAAGAAATTTCCGCTCCTGCCCCTGAACAGGAAACACCAAAGCCGCGATTTGCCTGTTCTGTTCAAAAAAATACTGCGAAGCAAGCCGGGCAAGATCGCTGTCCGCTCCTGCGGCGTGAATTATCTGAATTAAAACCTGCGAATTGGAACGAACACCCATCAATGTAAAAGATGTTTCAGCAGCGGTACGCCTATTAATCTCAAAATTATTCTCTTCGGCATTAATCTCAAGATCCTGGCTCACCATAAATGAAACAAGAAAAGTTATCGCCCCAAGAGAAAAAAGGACAATTATAGTAATAATCGTTACCAGCTTTGCCCCGATTGTAAACCGTATAAACTTGTCGCCGGGTATGCCTTTCTTCTTTTTACTCATATATTTGATAGATTTTCGGCAGATTTAGGCAAAAATACAAGCAAAACAGAGAAAAAATGGGGGGGAACAAACTAAGAAGGCAAGAATTTTACCGCGAACCCAACGATTTGAAATATCGGCGGCGGTATGTTTCATATTTTCACCGGATATGCTACCATGTTGCCATGAACCGTTTAACTGCTGATGAACTTCGCGGCAAATATATCAATTTTTTTGTTTCAAAAGGGCACGCGCAGATTCAGGGGAAGTCCCTGCTGCCGGAAAACGACCCGACTGTGCTTTTTACAACCGCGGGAATGCATCCGCTTGTGCCCTATCTTTTGGGAGAGGAGCACCCTGCCGGCAAGAGGCTTGTCGATTATCAAAAATGTATCAGGACGGGAGACATTGACTGTGTGGGAGACGCTTCTCACCTAACTTTTTTTGAGATGCTGGGCAACTGGTCGCTTGGTGATTATTTTAAAGAGCAAGCTATCAGAATGAGTTTTGAGTTTCTCACTTCTCCCGAATGGCTGAATATTCCGGTTGAAAAATTGGGGGTTACTGTTTTTCAGGGAGAAAAAGAAATTCCGCGCGATGATGAGTCCGCCGCTGTCTGGAAAAGTTTAGGGATACCTGAAAATCGAATCGCCTATCTTCCTCGTGAAGACAACTGGTGGGGTCCCGCCGGTACAACCGGTCCCTGCGGTCCTGACACGGAAATGTTCTATTATATCGGAGACGCTCCATGCTGTGACGAGTGCAAGCCCGGCTGCTCTTGCGGCAAGTGGCTTGAAATCTGGAATGATGTTTTTATGCAGTACAACAAAAACGCGTCCGGCGAATACGAACCGCTTGCGCGAAAGTGCGTTGACACCGGCATGGGCATTGAAAGAACGATAACAGTTCTCAACGGAAAGAACAGTGTTTACGACACTGATATCTTCGCGCCGATTATCGCGGTTATCGAAGAGACTACCGGATGTAAATACAAAGAAAACAGCGAAACAGATCGATCTATCAGAATCATCGCAGATCATGTCCGTTCCGCAACATTTATTCTCGGCGACCCAAAAGGAGTGAGCCCGTCCAATGTAGGCGCGGGCTATGTCCTTCGCAGATTGATACGGCGCGCTGTCCGTCATGGGCGCAAACTGTCAAAAAATAATGAAGCGATAAGCCAGCCTGAAAATTCGGACAACAAGAGGTCAGGGCTCATGCCTATCGCCGAAGCTGTTGTGTGTCATTTTAAAAACTCGTACCCTGAGCTGGAAAATAATCTCCCATTCATCAAAAATGAATTTACAAAAGAAGAGGCGAAGTTCATGGAAACCCTGCAGAAGGGCGAGCACGAATTTGAAAAACTTCTTCCGAATTTATTAAAAGATCCGCGCAAAATCATGTCGGGGCGGCTTGCCTTCAAACTATATGATACTTACGGCTTCCCGATTGAACTGACAGAAGAGCTTGCCTCGGAATCGGGCATGACAGTTAACAGGGATGAATTTGATGAAGCTTTCAAAAAGCATCAGGAACTTTCGCGCTCGCAAAGCGGACAAGCTTTCAAAGGAGGGCTTGGCGATCAAGGTGAAATGGCTGTCAAATACCACACGGCTACCCACCTCCTCCATAAAGCTCTAAAAACAATCATAGGGGATCATGTCGCTCAAAAAGGCAGTAACATCACCGCCGAGCGTCTTCGCTTTGACTTCGCTCACGACGCTCCCATGTCCGCGGAAGAAATCAAAAAAGTTGAGGATATTGTCAACGAGCAGATAAAAAAAGACCTTCCCGTCTTTATGGAAACGATGGAACTGGAAGCGGCAAAAGCCTCAGGCGCAATCGCCCTCTTCGGCGAAAAATACGAAGCGCAGGTAAAAGTTTACACCATCGGAAATTCTGTCAAAGACTTTTTCACCAAGGAAGTCTGCGGCGGCCCCCATGTAGAAAAAACCGGCTCGCTGGGAGTGTTCAAGATTCAAAAGGAGCAGTCGTCTTCGGCAGGGGTGAGAAGGATAAGGGCGGTATTGGAGTAAAGAGCAGTTAACAATGAATAAAGAACAATGAACAAAGAGCCTGTTCCAAAACTCTTTTGGTATGCTTTTATAAGTGCCGCGCAAGCGGCTCACCGTCATCATCCCCAGAAAAACTCAGAAAGAGCCCGCCTTCGAGCCATGACTATAAAAACCACGAGAATTATCATTGTTACATATTCCTATCCAAGCTCTTTTTTAACAAAAATTTAAATAGTAAGAGATTTAGTTATCGGTTTTTATAGCCATGTCTTTACGGCGGAGAATTTCTGAAAATGTTTTTCTGGGGCTGTTGCCGGTAAGCCGCTATCGCGGAAATTATAAGAGTATACGAGAAGTGTAATGCTTTACATCACCACCTTAAACGGGATAAAGAGGTCAAATTTAAAACGTTTTATTTACACTATGGTTGCGACAATGGAAATAAAGCGTCTTATTATTTTCCCTACCTCGTGTTTGTGTAAAATATCAAAGTATTAATCTCCTTGTCCATGCACAAGCGGGCTGGCGGGAAAGACATGGCGGTGACATACGGCGCGGGTAAATTAACGCCGCTATATCAAATAAACGTTTTACGAGCTACCACAGCGCGTGAATAAACTCAAGCCGTCAAGGAACCGCTATGGCTTTCCCGCCGGTAAGCTTGTGCATGGACAATGAAGGTATATTACTCTGTTCTTTGCCCTCTGTTCTTTGCCCTTTGCTGCCTGTTACACTTCCCCTTATAATTTGTTATATTTAATGATAATATAGAAATGATTTATAATAAGTGTTATATTATACTTGAAGGATGAATATGAAACAGATTGCAATTATAACAATTTTAGCGCTTTTTATAGCGGTTTCCGGTTTTTCTCAGGCGAATTTGCAGCCTGCGGCGACTGTCAATCTTATCAGGACAGAACAAGTAACTGTAGGTCAGCTTCGTACAGAAGTTGAACGCATGGAAAAAGCCGCCAGCCGCACGCTTACACGGGAAGAGCGCCGTCAGGTTTTGGATGTAATAATAAATGAGCGTTTGGTTTTACAGGCAGCGGAGCGCGATAAGGTTTCTCTGTCAGAAAATGAGGTAAACCAGCAAATACAGCAGTTACGCGGCGCGTTAGCGCAGCAGCTTGGCCGCCAGCCGACTGACGCTGAATTTGCCCAGGCTGTAATGAATGAAAGCGGACTTGATGTCCCCGCGTTCAGAGAGCAGCTCCGAAAGCAATTGATTGTCCAAAAATACCTGATGTCAAAAAAAGGCGATCTAATCAATTCAATACAAAGACCGACAGACGCGGAAATTTTAGCGGAATATAACATCAGAAGAAGCGATCTTGTCCGCCCTGAAACAATCCGCTTTTCAATGATTCAGGTTCCGTACGGACCGGATGCCGCTTCACGCACAAAAGCGCAAACTCTTGCCAATAGTTTGATACGCGAAATCGGAACCGATCCTTCCAAGTTTGACGAGGTAATGCAGCGCAGCGCGGCGCCTAACTCCGGTTTTCAGGGAGGAGACGCCGGTTATGTCCCAAGAAATAATGAAGCAAGGCAGGCGCTCGGACAGGGTTTTCTTGATGTCGCGTTTTCACTAAGGCAGGGACAGGTATCAAGATTGATTGAAGGACTGCAGGGTTTTCAGATTGTGAAAGTAACTGAAAATTACGGCATAAAAAATCTGGAAATGAACGACATTATTCAGCTTGGAACAAGAATAACCGTCAGAGATTACATAGGACAGTTTTTGCTTACGCAAAGACAACAGGCGATTCTCGCGAAAGCAAGCGAAGAGTTGGTATCTGAGTTAAGAACAAGCAGAACATTCCATGTATTTGAAGACAGACTGAACTGGTAAATCAAACATGGCATCGCGGCGGAAAGCACGCATCCTCGCATTTCAGGCGCTTTATTTTTGGGAAGCAAACTGTGTTCCGCTGGAAGAGCTCATTGCGTTCCGCTGGATCGAAGAAAGCAAATTGGAAAAATTTGATGAAGGTTTGGCTGTCTTCGCCAGAACGCTGATTGCCGGTACTTTGGAAAATATCAAAGAGATCGATTCGCTAATTCAGGCTCATCTTGAAAATTGGGATATCTCCCGCCTCAACCGTGTTGACCTTGCCGTTTTAAGAATGTCGTCCTATTCTCTCCTGTATCAAAGCGATATTCCCCCATCCATCGTCATTGACGAGGCAATCGGAATTTGCAGGGAATTCGGCACGGATGATTCCTATAAATTTGTTAACGGCGTTCTTGACAGCGAAAAAAAAACGCTGTTTGTTGAAGAAAAACCAAGCTGCACGAAGTGCGGCAGCGGCACAGAGCGCGGCAGCGGCTCAAAGCGCGGCAGCAACACGAAGCGGGACAGCGCTCCATGACGCAAATCGACGGCGCAAAATTATTGCGTATAACGTTTTTTTCGGGACTGATCCTCTTCGCGGTATCGGGAGCGCTTTTTACAATTTTCTTTTTAATCGGGAAAAATTCGGGCGGCGCCCTTCAGCAAGAAGGCTTTTTCCGAATGCTTCATGAATACGATTTATCGTTGTCTTCTTTTTACGGCACAGTGAGGGAATACGATCAGCTCCACCTGTCGCTTGATAAACTTGAAAAAAAAGCAATCAGCGTAGAGGCATGGCTTTCCATTTTAAAAAGACGCAAAGCGCTTACAGTCAGGCATCCTCAGTCGCTTGTCAATTACCACAGATCGATTGACAGAGCGTTAAACGCCTTTCCCGGATCGGCGCCGTTAAACGCAATCGCCGCTTCGGCTGCCGTCAGAGATTCTGCCGTTACAAGCGAAGACGCAGTCCGTATCCGGCAGCTTCTGACTCACATTTCCGATCCTTCCTTTAATTTGCTGCGTTTAAGCCTCCACATCCTTATCGGAGATTTTAAAAATCCGCAAAGCGCCGCTTCGGTTTCACCTGACATTTTGACTGACGGATCGGAAGAAATCACCATTAATTTAGCTGTTTTAAAAACCATCCGCGGCGATTACCGCGGAGCGGCGGCGGATATTCAGAAGCTGCTCAGCGCGCTTGAAAGCGAGGAAATAGAGGACAAAGAACAAAGAACAGAGAACAAAGAACAATTAACAGAGAACAAAGAGCAAAGAACAGAGAACAGTGAGGAATTAACAGAGTATGTTGATTACTATATGGAAGAGAATGTATTATTTGAAGGCATTGATGACTTACCAGCGGAAAATGAAGAGCAAAAGGTCGAAAGGATGCTTTCGGACAGGGCTTTGAGATTCGCGGCGGAGTTTCATTATGATTTCGGGAATTTGGAACGCAGCGCGGAAATTTTCTCATTTTTAAATGATACTAGCGCAATGAGCCGTCAGGCTGACGCGCTTTTCCTTGCAGGTTTTGATGACATCGCCGAATACATCTGGAATATTACGGCGCAAACAGGCGTTGACGAACCGCAGACCGTGTCGAGTCTTTACAATCTGGCTGTCATCGCGATGGAAAAAAATAATTTAAAAGACGCTTCCTCTTTCCTTGAAAGACTGATCAAAATCAATATATCAAGCGCAGACACGCATACTTTGGATTGCGCTCAATACGGTCTTATCAGATACAGCCGTTTGCAGGAAATGCCCCGTGCTGCCGCTCTCCTGCAAAGCAGCGCGGCATTTCCGCCGTCAAAATACCCTTACATCGATCTTGAAATCTGTAAGCGCCTCATTCCCGGGCGCAATATAAACCGTCAGGCTTCAGAAACATGGCTTCTTCTTGACCGCCACTCTGAAAACGAAGAGCTGTACAAATGGGCTGCGCGTCATTTTTATTTCCAGCAAATGTATGACGAAATACCGATTTTAATCGACCGGTTTGATATGCTGCAATACTCATCGTCATGGGTAAATTTTTACAAAGCTCTTTTATTGATGAATAACGGATCGCTTCAATCCGCTGAAACCATCCTTCTTTCAATTCCCGAAGATGAAGCACAATGGTATGTTTACGCGAACCTCGGCAGAATCTACGAGCAGATCCTTTCTCATTCACGCGCCCTTCGCCAATACGAAGCGGCAGCGGCGAAACTTCGCGGCAAAAGCCGTGCGGGTGAAACGGGGCAAACAGGCTCTTCACAGCAGAACAAAAATGCGGCAGGGCAGCAGAAGCAGCTTGCCCGTATCCAGCAGCTCATCGCCAAAAGCTATAACGCTCAAGGACGGCAAGGCGATGCGATTCGGGCGCTGTTGGAAGCAATCGAGCTTGATCCTGAAAATTTGGGCATAAAACTGGATCTGGAGAGGATGATGTATTAAACTGCTATTGACGCAAAATCTCATTTTTAGTATAGTAAATCCAGCTATAAATATAAATTCGGAGGATTAATATGAAAGTAAAGCCCTTGGGAGACCGCGTAATGGTAAAACTTGGCAAAAATGAAGCAAAAACCGCCGGCGGGATTATTATTCCCGATACTGCACAGGAAAAAACCCAGCAAGGGACTGTAACGGCAGTCGGTCCGGGAACAGAAAAGGATGCAATCACTGTAAAAATCGGCGATAAGGTAATGTATGACAAATACGCCGGAACTCAGGTAAAAATTGACGGTGAAGAATATTTAATTCTGAAAATGGCCGACATTATCGCCGTTGTTGAGTAAACTCCGGCAAAATTCTGCCGCGAACTAGCATTAAACCGGCTGTTCGTGGTAGAATATTGATATTATGAATTTAAAACAGAATAGTTTAACATTAATTATTTTAATTTTTTCTGTATTGGCGCTGTCTTCCTGTTCAAAAGTGATAGGTTACGGCGTTTTGCTGTGGTCGGTTGAAGATCCGCCTGTTTTGTCCGGTTCTGTTTTGCCGGTATATGTCAAATCTAATATTGAAAAAGTATGGATAGCCGGCATTCCTTCCAGCCAGATTATCGAAGACGGTCCCGATAAAGTCGAAATTCCCCTTTTTCAACTGGATTTTTTTAATAATAAACGGAAAGCAGAGGCAAGAGCGGCGGAGTTCGCCGAATACGCTCATACTTACGCTGAAAATTTGCTGGACGCTCTTCCGATCCGTGATAATACCGATAATAACGCAAGGCGCGTTTACCGCCTCCGGCTTGGAGAAATAGTTAAAGTTCTTAACAGGGTTGACGGCAACCCTCCCATTAGCGGATCGGGCGATCCTCTTCCCGGTGACTGGCTCAGAGTTCTCACTTCTGACGGAATAATCGGCTACTGTTTTTCATACAGGCTGAGATTGTATGATCAGAATGAAGATTCGGTTATGCAGATAACAGACGCTGAACAGGGAGAGGAAAAAAACGATGCCAACCTTGATTTGATTTTCTCAAATGTATGGTCTGCGGAAGCATATCAAAAAATGGTAAACTCAAACAAAATAAATATTCAGTTGATGGAAAAAAATTACCGTTTTGATCCGGGGCAGGAAACAGGCGTAGCGAGAATTATACTGCCCGATATTGAAAGACAATTCAGGTACCAGAAAATTTCCTCGGACGGAAATCGCGCGTGGATTTTTGAAGGCACGGACCTCAGGATGATTTTAACATCAAGCACAACCCTTACCGTACAATATACGGAAGGCGGAAGCGCGAGACGCAATTTTAATTTTGTAAATCTGCCGTCTACTGTAAGAAGTATTATTTTACAGGAAAACGCAAGGCGTGAAAGCCAATTCAGGGCGATATTTAATCAAGGACCTGCTTTTTCAAGCACAACATACGGCACTTTAACATTGATAAGCACAGGAAATTTTACGTGGACAGGTTTCGATCTTCTTGTCCCTCAAGTTTTTCCCGAAGAGACAAAAGGAGTGGGACGGATAAATATGGATCTTCATATTGATGAATCACTCCAGGGAAATTTCACGGGGGCGTTTACTCTTGTTTTTTCGGACATCAGAACGAATAACACATTTTATTTTATTTACGCGATTGACAATCAGGGACTGCGGCTTGAAGCCGTTCCGGCATCCTGCATAGAAGATATAACTGTTGTGAGGCGCTCTCCCTCACCGATGAATTTTTATTTCTTTAAAAATTCAGAATAATGTCCTTTGTTCAGTTCTCCCGCGTCAGCTTAAGTTTCGCAGACAGAGATATACTGAAAGACGTTTCGCTTCGCCTTGCTTCGGCATCGCGTTCATGCCTGACGGGCGCCAACGGATCCGGAAAAACTACTCTGATGAAAATAATTGCCGGTAAAATAAGTTCCGATTCGGGACAGAGAGCCGTGCAAAAAGATACGCGCATATCGTACCTTCCTCAATCGGGAATTACTCACCGGGGAATGAGTCTTCGCGAAGAAGCTGAGACCGCCTATGGCTACATTCATAATTTGATAGAGTGTCTTGAAAAAACAGGCGAAATGCTTGAAAAATCCAAAACGGACGCCGATTCAACAAAAAACCTGATTGAAGAACATCATTTATTGCAGGAGCAGATCGAAAACTCAGGTTATTACAGACGTGAAGCTGATATTTTTTCGGTGCTGACAGGGCTTGGATTTTCAAAAAAAGATTTAGCGCGTAACACAGAAGAATTTTCCGGCGGCT